>Ga0136643_10015281_pt1 | contig 11539 bp, 6 predicted proteins | sample TergutLab28metaG_FD_96883 | JGI IMG/M metagenome (GOLD analysis project Ga0136643, IMG submission 96883) | Labiotermes labralis P1 segment gut microbial communities from Petit-Saut dam, French Guiana - Lab288 P1 (version 3) (version 3) | ecosystem: Host-associated > Arthropoda: Insects >...
GGTCCAAATATTCTCCTCAACACCATGTTCTCAAACACCCTCAGCTTCCTTTCCTCCCGCAATGTCAGCGACCAAGTTTCACACCCATATAAAACAACAGGCAAAATTATAGTTCTATATATCCTGATCTTTAAATTTTTGGATAGCAGCCTGGAAGTGTTTTGATCGTCATTGCTGCACGGCACAAACATGAAGGAAAAATCCTTTATAATTTTTTATGAAGAATTAACGGGAGCAGATAGTCCTAATATAAAGATCAGTCGCATGCTGTGGTCCGATATTATCTGAGTGGTCGTGTGTGTCGTAAATCGCGTGTGGCAAATAAGTGACCGGCATCACATCTACCATTTTTATACATAGAGCAGCCCACGAATTATCGCTGTGGAGAAAACTTGTCGTTAAAATCTGTATATCGTAATCATATTCCCAGTTGTTGGTAAACCAACGTAAAAGTGACCGTTAATAATGAGTTATTGTCACTCACACACACGCACGCACGCAGACAAATGCTTGCTTATAAAATGCAGTGTGTGTACATTTGCCCAGGAAGATCGCCTGTAGAAATCTGAGAAGCAGCCGCTGTTAAATATTTTGGCAAAATCGCCTGTAGAAATTTGAGAAGCAGCCGCTGTTAAATTCTTTGGCAAAATCGCCTGTAGAAATCTGAGAAACAACCCCCGTTAAATTTTTTGGCAAAATCGCCAGTAGAAATCTGAGAAGCAGCCTCCGTTAAATTGTTTGGCAAAATCGCCTATAGAAATCTGAGAAGCAGCCTCCGTTAAATTGTTTGGCAAAATCGCCTGTAGAAATCTGAGAAGCAGCCGCTGTTAAATTGTTTGGCAAAATCGCCTGTAGAAATCAGAGAAGCAGCCTCCGTTAAATTGTTTGGCAAAATCGCCTGTAGAAATCTGAGAAGCAGCCTCCGTTAAATTGTTTGGCAAAATCGCCTGTAGAAATCTGAGAAGCAGCCGCTGTTATATTGTTTGGCAATCATTTTAATGCATCAAAGGATTAGCATGCGGCACCGCAGGCTGTAAATGATAGGAACTGTTACACCCGTATGTTGTCAGAATCTGAATTTAATGATAAATGAACACGATTTATTATTTGTTGCATGGCTGTGCTAACTTTTATGTGTCATTTAAGAGGTTAAAGTACAAAGTATAAAGTACAAAGTATAAAGTACAAAGTATAAAGCTGTGTTGTAGAAGGTTTTTACTTTCGCCAGTTACGGCCAGTGTTTGTCACCGGGGATGAAAGTGCCAAATGCTAACATATCACAGAAACCATAATGCCGCACATATGTTAGTGCAGTCTCGCTTTTGTTTGGCATTGTTTTGATATCTGGAGTTTAATGCAGCGGATAAGCTGTCTCAAATTCATAAACAGTAACGACATGCTCAGCTGATACGTGAAGGTCGCATGGCAGTGTTGCCGAAGACGTGCGTCGTCTTCCATGTGACACTTTTTTTTACCCTCGTCTAGAAGGCAGTACGATTTTTCGACCCGTCCGTAACTGTAGACAAGTTCACTGGGCCTGAATTCCAGGAAGACTTTTGTTGCCGCCTTTAATTGTACAATCGGTCCATTACAAGACTATAAGTGCAACTTATGTATTCGAACCTAAAATCCTACACCATTTAGCACATGTCTTGTAGAGTAATGTCCCAATGAATATTCTCCAATCATATGTTTACATATCTATGTAATGATATTTACATATCTATGTAATGATATTTACGAAAATCTGGTTGTTAAATATGTTGGTTTGAGTCTCTTCAGTCTTCTAGGCTCTTTTTCAAGTAGTGTGGATGCCAGTTCGTTTGGGTGTGCTGTTGTTTTATTTCTGTAGTACTTGACGCTGAATTTTGTAATTTCTTCTCTAATTGTTGGTACCTTTAAGTCTGCATGTGTGACTTTGTTAGATTATATACCACGGAGCATTTACTATTGCTCGGAGGACTTTGGTAGCTCTGTAATATTTCCATGTTTAAATTACTAGCTGTACCCCAGAGGGGTATATCGTATGTCCAGATGGGCCCAGAAGACTTCAATCCTAAAATGTGTAGGATTACTCGGTTTGTCGACAACGTCGTTCCTCATACTGGATACTGAGTTGGTCCCCACCCTTTCACCTGAGGACGGAGACAGGTCCAGTTTCAGCAGGTGTATGCAGCTTGCCTGTCCTGGACTACAGTGGCCATGCTGAACAAACGTTTCTTCATTGTAGGCCTAAATGAAAGAAAGTATGTGCACCTGCAGGAACATTTTAGCGCTACACGTATTGCGAAAATGTCGGAGAAGTTACTGAGATTTGTTTGTTTACCTTTATTACAGAGCACAGCTAGTACTAAATGTGTACTTGTAATGTGTAAGAAATAGGTTGGGGTTTTTTTACGTAATTGGACACCATTGTCACAAACTGGAGAAGGAGAATAAAAATTCTAATGCGCAAAAGTTTTTCTTCGTTATTTTTTTTATGTGTATTTTTATCTTACGTATGTAAGGAAGGAAATATCCCTTATCATCACATGTCCTGGTGTTCATCCTCATTGTATATTTCACTAAGATGATTTCTTATCTACACCAAAGTCCCCCAGTTTTCTCAGCACGTCCAAAATTCATACAAACCTCTATGTGAATCTTATGTTTATTGGATCGTGCATCATCTTGATAGCTGAATAAAGATAGACCAACCTGATGTCACTTGCTTTATTATTTCCTTACTTAATGCTCAACATGTTTCAAATGTTAGTACATCCATCCTCAGGAGCTTGCGACTTATTTGATGAGTTATTTCATGGGTTGTATTGTTCTGGTTCGATGTGTGTTGGTGTTACGGTGTGGTTCGGCTGGGGTGGTGTTATCCGTATGCAGGCTGAACCAAGCTTTACCCTGCATAAGGATAACACCACCCCAGCCACCGTAACACCAACACACATCGAACCAGAGCAATACAACTCATGAAATAACTCAACAAATAAGTCGCAAGCTCCTGAGGATGGATATACTAACATTCGAAACATGTTGAGCATTAAATAATGAAATAATAAAGCAAGTGACATCAAGTTGGTCTATCTTTATTCAATCATCAAACCTCTATGTGTTAACTGATTGTCACTGTTTATGGATAAGGAAGGTATCTCACCGTGGAAAAGGCAACGGATTTTTATTTTGCAATTTTTATCACTCCACGGGGACGTCATGTATGAAAGGTGCAGTTCCTGAGAGTTTTGTCACCAAACAGGCTAGAAAAGCCACCGTTCCTCACGAAGTCCATGACGGATTAAGTGTTCAGTAGCTTGCAGCAACAGTGATCCGTCGTTGGTTCACCGCAGCATTCGTGGAGTGTTGGCTGGAGATGGCAGGGAGAATTCTTGTCGGAAGATTCTGGTGGATACTAGAGGCGAGTGAACACGTAGTGTTGGGGGGAGGCAGTAGGCAATGGATGAGACGATTCCTGGATGAGAGCAGTTCTGTGGGTCGTCCGTCTCGGAAGGCAGGGTCTCGAACTCGGGGTGAAGATCTTCAAAGTCTGAGTAAAATACCTGGGTCAACTCTTCCTCAAGGATCTCTTCTCATGGATCGGAGTGCCATCGCGAATTGCGCTCCTACACCCAGCCCCCTCCCTTCTAAAGATCAGACGTGGCGAAGGAATCCTGTTGATCCTTCAGCTACCGGGGCAGTTTTATCAGCCTCTGTGAGCTCCTTTCGTATCTCTTTCGATGCAAACCTAACCAGTACGTTTAATTCATCGTTTTCTTTAGGGTTTGAATTTCTGCGTGCTAGCATCTCAGGAGCATCTCATTTTTTTTCTCCCCTTGCAGAATTGAGACTTGTTTGTTCACTTCATGTGTAATGAACTGCTGTCACTGCTAGCTACCCCAATGTAGGCACTGTCGGCCTACCCTGTTTCTGATATTCTGCAGGTGCTGCTATACAAACCTGAGCTGGCTCACCAAACGGCCTGGCTGTTCCCACTACAGCACTTTATGTTGTATACACAGGCTTAAACACTTTTCTGTATGTAGAAGGAACGTGGGTGGGGGGGGTCACATTCAAGAGGTGATGTAATTAGAACAGCTGTTAAAAGCAAATTGTCCCGGAAAACAAATCCAAAACTGCTACTGTGGTGACGTCACGAACAGAAATGATCCAGTGCCGTAATGACTGTAAACAATTTGGTTAGGATTTTTCAGTTGGTTCAAAGTTAAAATGGAACACATACACATAGACAAGCGCCAGTAGCTCAAAAATTTCTTCCCTAAAATAGACATACTAGGGCAGTATTCTCCAAGCTGTTTTACACGGATGAACCACTAAAAAATTTTTTTTCTTATCCCGAGGAACTAAAACAAAACCAAGAGGCGTCTTTAGGTGGAGAGACATTTGTTAGCGCACCGAGAGTGCTCTAGTATTGAAAGTTGTCATACAAAAGGCCCCGCAATGTTTCGACGGGCATTTGAAGTTTTTTTTTGGTATGTCAACATTTTCTATTTATATCATAATTTATTACGATGTTACGCGCAACCCTGCTGGGAAACTTCGTTCAATGGTATATATTCTTAATTCAAGCCGCAAGTTTCCTATAAACGGAAGTCGGTGTAGAGTCGGAAGTGTAGTGTCTAGGCTACGGGCTGGATGATCCAGGGGTCGAAATCCGGTCATAGTAAGGGATTTTTTCTCTTATGCAAATGGGGGGGACCGGCTCTGGGGCTTACCCCGCCCCCCCCCCCCCACCCAATTCAATGAATACCGCGGTTCTTTTCTGGGTTGCAGCGGCCGGGGCGTGATGTTGACTTCTCTGTTAGAGTAGAGTTTAAGAAGGAGTAGAGTTGTATGTCTTCTTCCTCTATAGGCTGTATGGTCTGGGCACTGGCGACTTTTTCTTTCCTGTGACGTACGGTTCGAGCCGTTTGTTGTCGAGTTGTGGCAGCGGAGTAATTGCCTCACCTGCCAGAGGGTGCACCTTGGGCGACGTGACAGATGGTGTGAATGAAGCTCATGCCCACTTTACCCACGACCTGAAGCGGTTTTGGATTCTCACTTCACACGTTGATGGATAGAAAGAAAAGGGTCTCTTGTTCTCTGGCCCCCGCGATCGCCCGATTTCGCTGCTTCGGACTCAGATATTTTCTTACTTTTATGAGGACGTTGCTGACCCCATCTTGACGTCGCAGCACATCGCAGAAAGTAACAGTCCTCATAGCGTCCGTCGTGATAAATTGAAGTCTTACGTCACATTTCTGAAAGATTATGGTATAGCGGACATGAGCAACATTTCAGTGGAGCTATCGAGATTTGATATTCTCAGAGCATCTATGCATTTTTCTGTTCTCTAAGATGTGACTCTGTACGGTGTTGTGGAATTGTTCTAACGTTTAAGAGGTAAGTTTTGCCCCCAACACGAGTGTAGAGGAGACAGCAGGTTCTTATGAAACGCCTGTATACTTCCAGCAGGCTCAGTCGCAGAAGATAGAATGTTTCGGCAGGAAAGCAATCGACATTTGGAAGCCAAGCTTAATGTGATGTGTCGTGTTTGTTTGTTAGTATTTGTACGTACATTAAATGAAACCGAATGTGTAACTACAGATTCTGAAATAAATTTAAGAACGAAGATTTAAAACTTCACAAGAGTAATCGGCGCTAAAGCAAACAAACATGTCTAAGAGAGTTTTATTGCTACAATTAACTGCTGTTTCCTTTGTCTTTGATGTGTCTGGTTTGTGTCAGTATGAATCATGCTGCAGTGTTGGTGACGGAGGAGGCTCCGAGGGTGTAATTAGGAGCGATATAAATTTAGCAGATTCATTGTCGATGTTGATCTTGTTCTTGGGTACTGGTATCGTGTGCAAGTCGAATGCATTGCTGAAGTTTCGAGTTACAAAATAGGATAAACATCTAAAGTGAATCGCCGTATAAGCCCTGAGGCCTTCGCTCTTCTGGGGTGTTACACGATATAGGTTGGTATTTGGTTACTGATGTCTTGGGATAGCCTATTAGTCTTGGACTGCTTGCCCCTTAAAGTGGGACCGAAGGGCTTTCTGGAAACGTCGGTAACCCTCAACTAGCTTACGGTAATTCACGCCGGAAAATGGCCTAGATATATATATATATAGTGGGGTATTCTAGAATGAACGTAATTGGTTCTAGAACCTCGTTCGTTATAGTATCTGTTCGTTCTAGCATACATTGAAATATATGTATTTAGGGGTAATCCGTTCCGGGCCCGCAGCGTAGAGCAAAGTTGTCATCCAATACAACTATTTAAACAGGAAAAATATAATACAAAATGTAAGTGTAAAAATAATATAAAATTAATTTATTCAACTTTTATACATTGTACATGTGAACAGGTAACTGAACTAAACCGATAAACTTACACACATAACAAAGATGATGACTGACGTTCTAATAAAAGAGGGAAGGCCCGACACGTCATGCGCACGCGCGTGCTACGTCGGCCGATAGTATTCCTCCGCGTTAGTTGTAACATTCTGATTTTATTGATAAGACTGTTCGTTGTAGCATTCGTTCGTTGTAGGATCTTTCGTTGTAGCTTACCCGACTATACTAGGAAAGGTCGTCACTCATACTAGAAATGAGACGACAAACTACTTCATGTGTGATCCAAAAGGATCTAGTCCCTAGGCCTTTTGGATCACACATGAAGTATTCCGATATTTGTATGCATACTTGGCATTTAAATACGTAAAACCCTGGACTCTGGCGTACACCTTCATCATACGTTAATTCTAAAGTCAACAGTTTAGCAATTTTAACATTATGTTACTTTAATGCCAAGAATGGAATGTTGGTACTTGTACGCCTTCGTATCTGAGATTCCCTGAAGACGGCTCCTCGACATTGAGACATGTAGGAATTCTATGTTTTATGTATGATTTTTTATATTTTCATGTCGGTTACTGTAATTATTTGAGAATACAGAAGTGTAACAACAGGGAAGTATAAGTTAAGGATAATGTAGGTCGAACACAACTGGTTTATTAGCAGAATGCTAATGAAACAACATGTTTCGGTCTACTGGGAGGCCATCATTAGGTTTACAATGTTGGCTCTAAGAGACAAATAATAATTTTACAGGAAGCTGGGTGGGCCCCAGGGCCGTTCTGGACGGGCGGAAAATCTCGCCCCACCGGGATTCGATCCCGGACCATCCAGCCCGTAGTCAGTCACTATGCCGACTGAGCTACCCAGCCTACATACTTAATTGTAAATGGGTATAATACGCGGAATGTAAAGAATTTAAATTAAAGGTGATATCATTCCTGTGCTTGATTAAGCACCACGGCATAACGGCATATATGGGCATTGAGAGGTAGCTCAGCCCTGTTAACGTCAGATTTAGGTAGAGATGCGTGGCCAGCTTCATACTGCCGTCATGTTATTCCCGAGGAAGAGTTTCGTCTGCCCATTAGTTAGAAGGCTGAATGAGTCCCAGATTCGGTCTGGAACCCTTAGAGCAGAGAAACATTTCTTGTGGCGATTCCTCAGTTTGCGGATAGAGGAGAAGACTTCCAGGTATGGAGGGTAGCTGGGAATGTACTGAATAAGCAGTCGCGGACAGCCATCAGTGTGTGTTCCTCCATCCTGGGTACGGGGGGAGGTAATGACAAATCCTTGCCTTAAAAAACCGAACATGTTACGAAACTTGGACTGCCGAAATAAGCAAGAAGCACAAGACCTTTATGTATAATTCAAAGAAGGTTCGTTACCTGCTGGAGACAGGAACTGACGAAATATTAAAGATATAAATGCAGAGCAAAGTTACTGACGACCTATCTGTATTCCTACAACAGGAAATGAGTCTTTGCGGGTGGGATATATGTTTTCAGTTTCGCTATACCAGCAGCTAAGAACGTTTTGTCCTTGGTTTACTGCCTGAAATGTAGGGGAGTAAAATGTACATAAAACTGTAACGTTTCCCGTTGTTTGTGTAGACGCAAAACTTGATCTTTCGCTGTGGCTACAAGAAGGTGTAAAGAATAAGGGGATTAAAAAATGCGTGGGGAGTGAAGAATTTTGTATTTTGTAGAATTTCGCGCAAAATACAGGGTTATTCGAAATTATTGTCGGGGTTTTAACAAATTGTCACACACAATACACTTGAGATAGGAGTACATTTATTTTTTATTTAATAGAACAAATCTCGAAGTTTTTGTTACATACCTTACAGGTGCTCTATTTGTGTACCCTTTGTGATTCTACAAACATCAACACGATAATCGAGTTCGTTCCAAGCTGTCTGTGGCATGTCAGCGGTGATGGTATCAATGGCGGTTCTGATTCTTACCTTCAGTTCCGGGTTACTTGAGGGTAGAGGAGGTACATAAACCCGATCCTTGACGTAACCCCATAGAAAGAAATAACATGGGGTTGCATCTGGAGAACGAGATTGTTAAAACCCCGACAATCATTTCGAATAATCCTGTATTATTAGGCTGATAAAAGAAAGTAGCTTGAAGTGAATGGCAGGTATAGGGGGCGTGGAAGAGATTCGGAATGCACACGAAATTTTAGTCGGTAAATCGGAAGAGAAGAGAATAATTAGGTGGCTGAATTAGAAGTGAGGGGATAGGGTTGCAGTGGCTGTTTGCTTAGTAGGACATGGCGGTGCATACAGGGTGCGTCGGCATCGGGTTAGAGCGTAGTGACACGCTGCTGGAACGTCGAAATTAACTTCGGGATTCTGTAAATGGTCCGGGGAGTTGTGAAACAGGTGCGTGACTTTCCGCTTCTGGAAACTGTCTCTCTTCCGAGGAGTTAGTTAATTCACAATACCGGACAGGACAAGAATCATTGTTGTCTAGATTTAGAAGGTAATAAAATGAACTTATTTGCTGTTTGTCCTGAGTAAGTTGGCTTAATCTGAGGGCTCCTTTGTATTGGGGGGGGGGAGGTCCTAGTTTGTGTCTCGGTCGGAATACAGGACGTTCTGCCTCAGGTATTTTGATTTTGTGGGGTTCCTGAGTTCGTCCACGTAGATTCCGGTTTGACCTTTACCACTTCGTTCAGATCTTCCCAATTTTCCAATTACCAGTCGTTCTAGCGCTTTACACTGTTCTGCTGACGTCTAGAAATTAGCAGCACGTGAACAAAACTAATACACTGTGTGTAAGAGTAGAAGAAGTGAAAATAAATATGCTGACAGAATTTGGGTTAGCTCAGTCAGTATAGTGACTAGGCTACTGGGTGGGCAAACGAGGAATCGTGGTCCAATACTCATATGGCATAAGAGAGTTTTCTCTTTTCTAAAAGGTTCATAACTGCTCTGGGACCCACCAAACTTAGCTATATACAAGAGGTGCCGGCTAAGGCCTTTCCCCATTGGTAAAGCTGCCGGTGGGTGAAGCTGACCTCTAACCTCCATCTCGTGCAGAGGTTAAGAATGCCTGGAGCCGTACCCCCACTCCCCCATCTGATTTCATGGCCTGGTGCTTGATTAAGCATGAGGACATCTTTACCCTAACAGGACTTCATAGGTCCCAGGACTGTTCGTAATGTCTTAAGGTGACTGCACTGATATCTTGTAGTGGACATAGACACGTATAATAATAATAATAATAATAATAATAAACTGCAATTGGGTTGTCACCCGGCGGCAGTGGTTATTTTACATGTATACAAAACATGAAATCGGTTACTACTGAATTTAAGTCGGGAGGACTAAATGAAAAGCATGTAGTGGCAACTTGGAATTTTGGGAACCATCTCAGCATTTGCTTATAGAGACAAGGAAACCAATAAAAAACTGTGTCGAGGTGGCCGGTCGCAGGACCTTCCGAATACTGACTTCCAGCCAGCAGTCCTGCATCTAAAGTAAAAACAGCAATACACACATATTACAACAAATACACACAAGACAACTACAACAATACACACAAAACAACTAACAACAATACACACAAGACATCTTAAAATACAAATATGTGTGTGTAAAAGTAATGATTAAAAAAAACACAAATTACGTCCTCAGAAAGCGTCCGAGGTCTGTTAACAGAAGATTATTAAGTTAAACACAACTGACAGATTAAGTAAATAGAAGTGTTTTTGAATCAGTCTGTAGTTGTGAATGTCGGAGGGCGGGGGGAAGGTTGGCAGGTGAGGCCAGGTGGCTGGCTGCTTCTTTCTCTGTCGGTCCATCCGAGAGCTCTGCTGGCAGCACGCCTGCGGCATACGACAGGCTGCCTTGTTATTAAGGCACGCGTCTGCAGGCTCGTGGCCGAGAAAGGCTGTTCGCATCCCACATGTCGGATTTCCTTCTCTTTCTCTCGCTTAACCGACGCCACTGCACGGTCTACTGTGATGTATTTAGCCTGTTACGGAGTAGGATTTCAGTTACTCTGCGATAATGACTCGTATTTCCGTTGAAATTTGTGTCGTACACAACCGTTTTATTTGAATGGCATAAATAGTATGTTTTGAAATCATGTTTAATCCTTGTTACCGAATTCACGAAATGTCGGGGATGGATTACGCAGTGACACAGTGTAATGTCGCAGAAGAAGGTCATCCTCAGTAACACCGCTGCGAGGACCTGAAAACTCGCGTTGATGTAATATTTAATACAGTGACTTCCTGCACAGAAAATTACACCTTTCCCATAACTTCGAAGATATTTGACTGTAATTGTAAATCACATGTTAACAAATGCTTGCTGCTGGTAAACGAAGTTAATTATGGATTTTCGGCTGTTTTAATGATTCTTGTTTTACTGTAAGGAACTTCATAGGACCCATCGCAGAAAAGTTTTGTGATTAAAGTAGAAGGCATTATAAACAGAACTGCAGGTAGCAGGGTATTTTTTTTTTGAAAAGCTATTAGTTCCTCAGCTAGCAAAGAAATTTCTCGCATTGTGTAGAACCTGAAGGCTATTCCCGTGTTCACAAGAGCTGCTGTCCTAATTTTTTAATGATCCCTATGTGAGGAGATTGCATAACGAGGAGCTAAATGATTTGTACTCCTCACCCAATATTGTGCGGGTGATAAAATCGAGAAGAATGAGATGGGCTGGGCATGTGGCCCGTATGGGTGAGGAGAGGGGGGTGTATAGTGTCTTGGTGGGTAAGCCGGAGGGAAAGAGACCACTGGGGAGACCTAGGCATAGATGGGTGGATAATATTAGGATGGATCTCCAGTAGGTGGGATGTGGGTATATGGACTGGATTGGGCGGGCCTAGGATAGGGACAGATGGCGGGCGCTTGTGAGTGCGGTAATGAAACTCTGGGTTCCGTGAAATGCGGGGAATTTCTTGACTAGCTGCAAACCAGTTAGCTGCTCAAGAGGGACTCTGCACTATGGTGTAAGTAAGTCAGTATGTGAAGTATTGAAGGTAACACAGTTGGAGTTCTATCGGTAATAGAAGCGGTACCAATATGGCCTGAATGTGAGTACACGACAGGTTAATTTTCTGTTTGTAGTGGCTTAAATTAGGTTGGTGAAGGATCTTTTTTTTTGGGGGGGGGGGAGCTTGTACTTTTTTTTTGACTTAGGAATAAAACTTACTCATTACCAATA
>Ga0136643_10015287_pt1 | contig 11536 bp, 7 predicted proteins | sample TergutLab28metaG_FD_96883 | JGI IMG/M metagenome (GOLD analysis project Ga0136643, IMG submission 96883) | Labiotermes labralis P1 segment gut microbial communities from Petit-Saut dam, French Guiana - Lab288 P1 (version 3) (version 3) | ecosystem: Host-associated > Arthropoda: Insects >...
GGTCATAACTCCGTAACCGTCCAAAATCGGACACATGTTTATATGAACTTTTTTGATCACAAAGACCTAGGAAATCACCTCCTGCAGTTATGCCCTAAAGTCGTGAAACACCCTGTATATGGAAGTCATCTGGGCAGCATAATATAACCACCAGGAGACAATATCACAGCAAATTAACACCTTCATACTGAGGTACGGCTTGCCTGCTCAGTGAGATCCTTCCCTTAGTCTTCTAATGTGACATTCTTAAACAGGTACGACATAGACTCTTTGTTGTGGATGCGACGAATGGCTTCAGAGAGGAGTACACTGATGTCCACAGTTTTTATTTTGTGACACTGCATCTTCTGCAGCTCGTGAGGGATCGTGTTGGTCACGACCACCTGAAAACAATGGGTGCAACAGTACATGAGGAAACCGATACTTGTGTAAAGCGGACACAGAGTAGGTCTGTGTCTAGATGCTTGTGGGTCTGCCTGTGGCCAGATGTTTGCAGAGCTGCCCGTTTCCATAGGTCATAGGCCTGTCTACGTCGAAAGGTATGTGGGCCTGTCTGTCCAGATGTTTGCGGGTCTGTTTGCCAAGGAGTTCGTGGGCCTCCCTGTGTCGAGATGTTTGTGGGTCTGTATCCAGATGTCTGTGGGGTCTGTGTTTGTCCGTAAGTCTGTAGATCTGCCTGTGCCCAGATGTTTGTGGGCATGCCAATGTCCAGATGTTTGCAAGTCTGTCTGTCCAGATGTTTGTAGGCCTGTCTGCCCAGAATTTTTTTGGCCTGTCTGTATCCAGATGTCCACAGGTCTGTCTGTCCATGCGTCTGTGGATCTGTGTCAGGCATTTACTGTTCCAAGTTACCCTAATGTACAAACAGGGGCAAAATGATGGTACAAAAAAATTTAGCATTCTACTATTGTATGTACACACTTATGGTTTAAAAATGATATCTTCACTAGCTCAGATTACACAGAAATGAATGACAGGATGCAAAGGGATAGAGATAAAAAATAACTGTGGCATAGTATGAAGTGGTAGTATAGCATTTGTCTGGAGCTGTGTTTCTCAAACTTATTTGACCAGGGACCCCAACTGGTCTTGAAATATTTAGATAGAACCCAAGAAGGGTCTGTAAAATTATGCAGCAAAATAAAGTAAATCAAATTTGTATTAGAGAAAAATTCCCACAAGTAATGCTCAAGCACACATCAAATTTTCATGATGTATTGCCTCACTGTCTGTGTCATGTTACTTGAGTGGTCACGCACATTCCTCACGCCATGTCACCAAACAGAACCTTGTTTAAACATCACGGTAAGTCTCTCGACTGGCCTGTACAGCATACAGTTGAATAGGCAACATGCTGCACCACTGTTACTGACCAAGTTGCTTGCAAAAGGATGTGGAGGAAAATCCTGCTATCATCAAAATTTTGGCATGGAACCCGGGATCTAGGCAAAAGGGTTTGGGGAAACGCCAGCCTGGGGGACGTCGGGAAACTTCATACAGGGAAGCCTGCGTCTGGACCAATATATGAACTCAAAAATCACCTGATATGAGACACGAATCGCTTCCTATAGACAGCAGACAGAAATAGAAAACATGAAGTATGACAAGCATCTAATGCGCACCACACACAGAAGCAATTCACAAATCGTAAAATAACACACTAATCCTAACAACTATTCAATGAATCACTTCAGTACTTCTTGACTGCTCTTTGTGCCTGTGGATGCTCTTCCAGCCCTCAGTGTCAGTACTGTTTCCACTGTGTCAACTACAGACAGTATTCTGCTGACACTCAAAAGTTAGCACTCCGTAATTCATCACTGGGCGCAAGAAACAGCATCAAAAGCATAGAATGTTACTTAAGTAATAAGCACATGCATAGTATAACAGTTTTCATCACACCAATGAAAGAGCTCCATAGTTCTCCAGAAACATGAACGTACTGTAAGCTAAACCCAAAATTTGAACTGGACTGTTTCCATCCCGTTGTGTACGCGTAACAAATTTCATTAAATTGAACCGTCTTTACACAACGTACAAATAACAGCTGCAATTTACGACTGGTTAATTAAGCGACATGTTTCGTCGGCCTTGTTCGGCCATCATCAGGCTTACAGAAAGATGGCGTTAATTAAGGTACATTCGTTCGCTATACCAATGGGACCCCATGGTTTACATTGTGCTTTATGTCTTTTTAAAAATATTATTTACTATTGATTAAAAACAATATAATACAATAGAATGTACAATTACATAACTTTTACATTTTATTGTATTATATCGTTTTTAATCAATAGTAAATAATTTTTAAAAAGACCTAAAGACCAATATAAACCATGCGATCACATAGGTACAGCGAATGAATGTACCTTAATTAACACCATCTTTCTGTAAGCCTGATGATGGCTGAACAAGCCCAAAACATGTCGCTTAATTAACCAGTTGTAGATTTGCAACTGTTATTTGTACGTTGTGTAAAGACAGTTCAATTTAATAAAATTTAAACCCAATATCCTCAATAAACCAAATGTTGCTTAGGTGACAATAATAATGCAGTACTATTCTGTCATCATGCACATGATTTAACATTCTGAAGATCTGCACTCACATAGCGCTCATTTGCGACAACAACAGTGTCACAACTCAAAATTTATGATTTTTCATGAGACTTTTAAAAGGTTTTGAAGTGCTATAATTTTCTATGAGTGCAACGATGACACAACTGCTCTCCAGCGGCGAGTTTTGCGAACTGCGTTATGACACCGTACCTGTTGAAAGTGCATCTGCGAACGTTTCTTTTTATACCAATAACTCAAAAATGCCAAATTTTGTGTTGTGACACTCTTGTTGCAAATGAGCGTTATGTGAATGCACATAATAAAACTACCTTAGAAATTCATTCATAAGTTTAGGCAACAAGGAAAAAGTTTAAGAAACGAAGTACAATCTCTGTTTTACTTCCACCAAATTCCATTAATTTGATAACTTCATTTTTTTCTGTTCAAATAATACATTTTTCATAAACCATGCACTAAAACTTAAATAGCAACCCCAGTATGATAAGGGTCAAAATTTTCCATCAATCATGACTCAATCTAATCGCTCCCCAATCAACACACTGCCGCCACTCTGAGGAATCTAAAACTGCTGTTCTGGTCTCCTCAGTTGGAGCCCAAAAAACCTCCATTAAGAACAAGCCCTGACCTTCAACATTTAGAGACAAACACTATGACATACTGCAAGCAGTACACAGTTCTTATCACCTTGGCAATACATGGCGTGTTCTGTAATGGCATGAGAGTTGTGTCAGAGGAATCTCAAGACAGTGTGAAGGCATCTGTGACCATAAGCCCAGGGTCTTACTAGTTACAGTCCAAACCCATAAATGCATCTAAGCCCAGGATTTAGGGAAATGCTAAGCAATTATTTCATTGCCAATTACTATGCATCAAACAAAAAAATGAGGATGAAACGGGCTGGTCATCCACTAACATCTGCAATGTAGCCCAGCCATGCATCAAGAATGTATCGTGTATGTGAGACAGACCAACAAGATGCACAGTTTTGCTCTTTAATTTATTCCAATTAAACTATCCTCTATATGTTTCAAACAAATAATTGTTCATAATCAGGAAGTTATTTCTGTACATGCAGTATATGACATTATACTATGCATCTAACCGCTACCATGATCACATTATGTTAGCGACTAGACACCCAACAGATGCACGGTAAAATACTATATGTTGTGTGTACAGACACAACGTCCTGATGATGAACAGTTATTTGTTCAAAAGTTGTAGGGGGTAGTTCAATTGGAAAAAATTATTGAGAAAAAGTGTGCATCTTGTTGGTCTCTCTCATGTATATGTGTCACGATGCACGGTTCAGAGAATGTAATGTATCATGTGATCGAAATACCAAATTCTAAAAAAAATAGCAACAGAAATGTATGAAGGTAACTTCACAATGAACAAAAAGCGAATGGCGAGTCTCACACTGTTTCCACACTCCTAACTGCCATGTTTTAACACGTACTGTCCTGTACTGTACCTTTACATTTAATTGTGCCAGATGAACATAAAATAGTTCCCTATATTTAAACATAAGTTTCACATAGAATTTTGACTGCCCTCCTTTTGGCTTTTCTAAACAAACTTCTACAATTTGGGGTCACCTTACATCATTTCTGTTGTCCTCTATGTTATCCCGAAGGACACTGACCACCTTACAACACTGTATACTGTGACTCGGTTACATGTTGCTAGAATGGAAACAATGACAGGAGTGTCTTAGGTGTTCAGTGGCTAATATATATTGCCTTCATGTCAGCCAAGCTGCCTTGCTCTACAGTGCTAGCGTGCAATGCCAACAGTGGCTGACGTAACTCATTATTTTACCCAAAATAAGCCCGTCCATATGAACAAAAGTTACAAACCACACCTCTCCAAAGGAGACTATTCTGACAGGAAAATTATGGATATCCGTCTGGCAGCTTACTGGAGACACACAATGTAACACACTTCAAGGTACTGGGATTATACTACTGGGCAACAACTTGCCAAACTGCTACAACAGCTAAGAATTACTTAGAATTCTTCATTTACTTAAGACATTTTGGGTAAATGAGCCAGCTGACAGCAATTGAACTGCACTGAGTTACACAGCAGGAAATGCATTTAGAATCATACCGTTAAGTTCAAACCAGATGCATTTAAATTGAAGTGCTAAGTTCAAACCAAACGTACTTACAACTGTAGTGTTAAATTCATACCAAATGTACTTAACAACTGTAATGTTAAAGTCAAAGCAAGCACATTTAAATTGCAGTGTTAAGTTCACACCAATTAAGAGGTGCCTCCATTTGGTGCATTGCAGTGTTCACGAAAGTCAAAAGCTCAAAAATCTGTACTTCAAAATTACTAATATACATGACTCAATAATGGAAAGCCTTTCTTGAGAAGCCATTAGCAATTCTAAACCTAACCCAACATTACCTATGTCTCAATACCTTGTAGCAATACAGCAGAAAACAAGTAAAACAAACTTGCCTCATCAATGGGCGAGTCTTCAATGAGACGAGGAGCGTCAGAGGACAGGAGGCCATGAGTAGCTAGTACGTAAATCTTGTAAGCACCTCGCTCTTTCAGGACTTCCGCAGCAGCAACAAATGATTGAACATCATCCACCATATCATCCTACATGAACACATAACATACCGTTGTAACATAACAGAACTAGCTCTTTTCGCTGTGCTGATGACTTTCACTGTGTTTCTGTCAATACAACACGAGCCAAATTAGTGTGTTACTAAAACAGTGTATTGACTCACATAAATGACAAGATGCTCTTCCTCATGTGAAAAATGGGGTGTAAGCCCATAATCACATGCAAAGTAAAAGCCATGGTGCCGAAATTACGTGCCCAGTGTACTTTGAAAAAGACCCGGCATTTAAATGGCCACCTGTTACTTCGCATGCTCTTGCTGAATGACTTTAGGTAATGCTCAGTGTTCTCAGCATCATACTGCATGTCAACTGAAGTTGTCTTTCGGCACCAAAGCATTAAACATGTTCTGTACAGGCATTTTCAAGAAAAGTGAAAACTGTGGAAGGAAGCTGTCTCATATGCTAAAACATCTCATATTTAAATGAAAGTGGTTATCATATTTTGGCCTACAAGTGACGAAGTGACAGAGGAGTGGAGAAAACTACATAATGAGGAGCTTAATGAACTGTACTGCTCACCCAATATTGTTCAGGTGATCAAATCAAGAAGAATAAGATGGGTGGGGCATGTAGCACATATGGGGGAGGCGAGAGGCATATACAGGGTTTTGGTGGGGAAACCTGAGGGAAAGAGACAACTTGGGAGACCCAAGCATAGATAGGAGGATAATATTAAGATACATCTTCAGTAAGTGGGATGTGCAGGCATGGACTGGATCAAGCTTGCTCAGGATAGGGACAGGTGGCAGGCACTTGTGAACGTAGTAATGAACCCCCAGGTTCCATAAAATGTGGGGAATTTCTTAACTAGCTGAAAGCCTTTTAGCTTCTCAAGGACTCTGCTCCATGGTGTAAGTGAGTAAGTATCATTAACAAGTGAAATTAGGCATTATCCCTTTCAGACCCACATTACAAAGGAGGAAGTAAATATGGCACTGACATAACATCCCTTCTTTTCTTTGCCTTATTTATTTTTGGTACAATTTTGCAGCCAAAATGGAAAGAAACTGTTAGGTCACAAGAACAAGCAACATTCTGTTGCTGCAGTATGAAACTCACATCACCTGATACGGATGTACAGTAACGAAAAGGATCTCAATTGCACAACTGGGTACGCCACAGCGACTCTTGACGGTATTACTGTGGTATGGGCACCGCCATGTTACATGACAAGCTGTATAGTGGGCAGAAGACAATCTTGTAATGTGGCTGAAGGGTGGGCAATATAACACCCAGCATGGCCACAGTTACTTGTGGTGTCAATGGCCTACCATAAATCATGCAAAGAGTCTTAACATCTTTCAAACAGTGCAAAAATATGATGCCAATGGCCACACAGATGTCGTATAAAAAAACGTGGAAAAAGCATGGGTGAACAATTGCCACATGGTGGACCACATCACAGTACAGGACACCAAAAGAACGTTAAGTCCAATGGTCAACTACACCTGCTTGCTCTGTGTTTAGCCATGTGTTCAAGATAGTGGCAAAACTCTTGAGGCACCCAAACCTGTGCCACTGAGTTCGATGGGCAAACACCATATTTACCTGAATGCAATATGACTCTAATCTGACTCCCCCCCCCCCAAAATACATATCTGACAAGTGAAAATGCATTTATGACTCCCCAGAACTGTCTGGTAGGAAAAAATATTTTACTATTAATTTTACACACATGATGCACAAAGTATGTCTGATTCTATCTCCCTTTACCAGTCAATGTCACTGTCTCCATCTTCACAGTCAGTGTCTTCATCTCCCTCACACTCACTCCAATCCTCTTCACTGCCATTCCACAACATCTCATCATCAGTCTCACCCACTGTAGTGAATATACAGTACTTCTTAAACCTATAAACACTCACTTCTAGCGAGATGTGCTGTCATGCTGCTATGATACACACTGTCTACACAATACATTTACATTTCTTGGTTTAGGAACTTACTTGAACCCATGAAGATTCACAATTTACTCCACATATAGTGTCAATGGTGTTAGGAACTCAAATAAATGTGTATCAGTTTTTTGTGTCCTGCCTGTGGTCTGATCAGTCTGAGTCCATAACCCTTTTAGTGGCTTTTAATTTGTGGATTGGTCCAGATTTTATTTTTGACTCTTATAGTTCATTTTTAATTTTTCAGTAGCCATTTTCTTGTTACCACCCTTCAACTAGACCTGCTGTCATGTACATAGCTCAACACGTTACTCTTTCTGTGGTGCCCAGTGATTTAGAATAACTTAATATAAGGGGTTCACCAGGTCGGGTGCCTCTTTGGCTGAAAACAGAAACAGAGCTGACTTCGAAAATGTTGTGCATCTTTACGGAATTACACAATAGATGAAGTCCCAGAAAAGAAGATCGCGTCATTTAACTTCCATCGTGCTCTGTTTCTCCTTTTGGATTTCCTGACCCTTGAAGCTGGGCCCGATAGGTTGTCCCAAAATGTCAGTATGGAATTACCATTCTATACTGCATAATATCTCAGAAGAGCGCAGATCTCACATGATGATTTGGCAATGCAAGCCTTGGTTTGGCTCTACATGGACCAGTTCAGCATGATCTGGTTTGCTGCTGTCCAATTCAGCACTTCATACATGAATTTAAGACAACCTCATATATTCAAGCGCCAAAGTTAAGTTAAAACTTCATCTTGCATTTGAGTAAATACAGTATGCAGGTCCCCATTATCTGAGTCTCTGATATATGTTTCACCCCATATATAGTGCCAAATGTTTGAGAAACAAAACACATAAATTCCAACTAGAAAGCAAGAGGACAGCAGAAGAACTGAAGAACTGCTACACCACTAGAAGATTGAAGGTTAACATTTTTCAGGAAGAACTGTTGCAAATGGTTAAGAAATTCTGAACTACAACTGAAGTGTCCATCCTCACAGTGTGAACATTAAACCACTCAACATCAACAGCGAAAAGTTAAGCTCATGACAAGAACACAGTAACAGAACTGCACTCTTCTGGGTTATTAGGCAGCGAGTAGTGGCAATTTCTTACCCATGTTTCGGGACAAACTATAGGTCCCAACTTCAGGGGTCAAGAATCCAAATCATGCAAGAACAGATTAATACTGACAGTGTCTGCAGGATCGACTTTATTAGCTGAGTACTATAGGAAGAGTCTGCACAACAAGGTGTCCCCAAAAATTAGCAACATCAGGATGAAGTTGCTCACAGCCAATATCATCATTTCACATGACCTTGCAAGAACAAATGGCAGCTGTAGCATCTGATCTGCACACATATGGGTGGGAGAGGCTTCCTCAAACCCCCCCACCAGTCCTCACATAAGCCCTCCAGACTTTGATTTCCTCCCAAATTAAAGGTAACACCCCATGGGGAAATACTTCAGTAGCACTGTGGAGGTATCTATTGACCCAACATCAACAAGGCCAATTTGATGACTGGAACAAAAGATTTATCCCAATGTTGGGAGGCAGTGACAATAGAGGTAAAGCAGGCCCATTACAGGCCTGGACAGGCCCAGAGGGTTCCAAGAAGTTAAGGTTCCCAGATTTCGTGACAACGGCACAGGATGGTGGTAGGTTGTCAGCCTTACGCACCAGCCACCTTTACCCCAAGGAAATGCTCCTGGTACTCATTTCTGTTAGAGGCTGAGTCGACCCTAGGGCCATAATGGAATCGGAAAGATTTTATGTCAATGAAAAATCCACTGACACCAGCTGGGACCAAACCAGCAACCCACAGATTTGTAGCACAGCATCTTAACCACTGTGCTACCGCAGTCCCCGTGACAAGAGAGAACAGAGATTATATTAAAGGTATGCAAAGGTATTTTGTTAAATAAACGTTTGGTTTTGAAACAAGACTACAGTGTGTGTGCACAGTGTCTCAAATGTCTTCTGTATGAACAATAAACTGCTGAAAGGTGACAGAGATAAGCACTGCACGAAAAAGACGTGCGAACTTACAACCATGATCGCAATCCTGCCACCCACATCGCCTACAACATTAATGGGTGGCTTCTCTTTGGCTGGGTGCACTGGAACACCCACACTCACATCCATCGTTCGTGAACGTGACAGAGTCGGAGGAGAATAACGACCATCGACCATGTCTGATTCAGCTTCCTTCTGTTCACCGTGGATAACTGCAATACCTAGGCGCAACCTCTCTGCATACGAAGTTGCCTTCTTGGCTGAGCCTGGGTTCCGGGCCACAATCACAGCATTACGATAATCTGGAATCTGTAACATACCAACCACACTGCCACAGTGGAAAAAGAATGCATGATATAGTAGTCACACTTTCAAACATAGCTCTAAACACTACCTCAATGGGGTTTTATACAGAAAATGCACACATGGATTCACCAAAAAAAAAATTTTTATTCATCCCCAAGGTGTGAGATTTGCAAGGTGATGAGACCATGAAGACTGTCGTCTTTTGGTTTGGGAAGTAACACAACGTAGTCTGGTAGAAATTCTCCATTTCCGAGGACCTACTGCCTCCAGGAAGACACAGGCAAAGACTTGCTCCGAAACACAGGCAATTTTCCACCAGACTACATGGCACTACATCCCGTAAGATGGCACTGTTGGTCTGGATCACTTATTTATTCCCTTATGTACGGTTTGTTTAATGACAACGTCCAATGCTAAGATTGCATAGTGTTAAACAAGAAGATGCTTAATGAACAATGAATTGGGATGGATGTGGAATGATGTCATCATGGCCTAGACTGACGTATCACCTTGGCGTTCTCCTCCACAGACAAAAAAAAACATGAGACAAATGTCACAATAATCAGTCCAGGAGCCAGTATTTGAAACCAGGAACTCCCAATTACAAAGCAGGAGCACTACTTAATGAACTGTTAACATTTAGTACTCAGTTTATAAAACAGATGAACTTATCAAGGAATGTGTAATACTAACCTAATGGCAAATGGGAATTCTTATGTTCCATCATGTTGATTACTACAAATTAATGAGTAATAAATCTCTATGTTATTGAATGACACTTTTTCGAGCACATAGTGTCACAGCACAGTCTGGCGGTGTGACTGTGACTCAAAAAATGAGAAAAATGTGTAAGTTTGCAGCTAAGGTGTCATGTAAGGAACCAGCCCAGCATTTACCCTGAGGGCACGACAATAAAAACCATCATGATAAACCTTCAAAAGGCAAGCATCCATGCTGAGCATAAAAGGCGCCCCCCCCCCCCCTCCCACACAAAGCAGGTGTACAAACCTTTCCACAGCAACAATGAATCTCACTCATGTATACAGAGGAGCCAAGATAGCATAGTTAGTACAGTGACTCGCTACGTGCTGGACGGTCCGGGGACCAAATCCCGGTGGGGGCAATATTTTCCACACCTTTCCAGACTGGCTCTGAGGCCCAACCAGCCTCCTACACAATGGGTACCGGGTCTTTACCAGGGGTAATTCGGCAGGGGCATGGTATTGACCACCCACCCTCATCTAGTGATGAGGTTAAAGAAAGAGTAAAGCTATACCCATACTCCCCCTCTGGGCCTTCATGGCCTGTTATAGGGTAAACTTTACCTTTACATTGACCTTTACCTCATTTATACAAATCTACTTACACACTCCTGGATGTACTGCAGCAGGAAGGGTGAGGCTCGTAGGTTGTCCACTGGACAGTCAAAGAAACCCTGGATCTCCTTCTGGTGCAGATCCATCGTAATGACATGTGTCAGACCTGACTTGCACATCATTTTTGCCAGCAGCTTGCTCACAATGCAGCCACGCTTCCTCATCTTGCCTGTATAGAACACAAGTTTCACACACATACACACAATACCACATACCAACCTGCTGCACAATGTACAATATTAAATTTGTAAATGCCCAAAAGGCACAAGTCAGCTACGACTTTAAGAGCATCAAACATAAGTTACTGAAAACTAAAGCAGCTACAGGGGTGCTGATAAGTCCTTAACCCGACCAGGAAGGAAACAAGCTAGTGTTTCTGTCAGAATGGCGGGAATTTCCTTCGGCGCCTTGCCTTGCTGGAAAAAGAATTTGATGACAGCTTGTGTCTCGTTGTTGAAATCACACGCGTCCCTGCCATGCTTCTTAGCTAGTTTCCTTCCTGGTCGGGCTAAGGACTTATCAGCACCCCAGTATTTGGTTCAACAAACTATGTATGTTGTTCTTTATTGTTGCACCGTGCATACCGTCAAGTTATTTAATTAGTATACCAACTGATGCACATATATAAAAGTTTCACATTAAAACACTAAAATTGCTCCGACATGTTTCGATCCTAAGATCATCCTCAGGGAGCTACACTTTCCTTGCTAAA
>Ga0136643_10015288_pt1 | contig 11535 bp, 5 predicted proteins | sample TergutLab28metaG_FD_96883 | JGI IMG/M metagenome (GOLD analysis project Ga0136643, IMG submission 96883) | Labiotermes labralis P1 segment gut microbial communities from Petit-Saut dam, French Guiana - Lab288 P1 (version 3) (version 3) | ecosystem: Host-associated > Arthropoda: Insects >...
ACGCAGTTCACTCACCAACAAATGCACTATTTATTAACTTGGTTAAAAGTTTTAAATTTACATTAAAATACACAATAATATCGCTCCTACATGTTTCGGTCTTTAATGACCATCATCAGGGAGTTTTATCTGTACCTAACTAAAGTTATATTTATGCTAAAACACTCGGTAAAATTACGTCGTTCTAGGTGATGTGGCAGCATGTCTTAGAGAGGCACACGTGAAAGACGTAATTTTACCGAGTGTTTTAACATAAATGTAACTACAGTTAGGTACACATAAAGCTCCCTGATGATGGTCATTAAAGACCGAAACGTGTAGGAACGATATTATTGTGTAAAAGCAGTCCCGTTACAGGCCCGCAGTGGCCCAGAGAGTTCCATGAAGTTAAGTTTCCCAGATTTCGTGACAACGGCACAGGATGGTGGTAAGGTAGTCAGCCTTACGCACCGGCCACCTTTACCCCCAGGAAATACTCCTGGTACTCATTTCTGTCATAGGCTGAGTCGACCCCAGGAACATAGTGCGATCGGAAGGATTTTATGTCAATGAAAAATCCATTAACACCGGCTGGGATCGAACCAGCGACCTTCCGATTTGTAGCACAGCACCTTAACCACTGTGCTACCGCGGTCCCCGATATTATTGTGTAGTTTAATGTAAATTTAAAACTTTTAACCAAGTTAATGAATAGTGCTTTTGTTGGTGAGTGAACTACGTTGACAAGGGGTTTTTGCGACTCGCATTTCCTACGTGCTTCCTTGCAGTAACATTAGCGAAATGTGAAACCCCTGACCAAATATTCCTCTGATAGTCAAATCAAGTGAAATTGGACGGGCCGGGCATGTGGCACGTATGGGGAAGGAGAGAAATGCATACGGGGTTTGGTAAGAAGACCTGCAGTCAAAATACCACTTGGAAGAACTAGGTATAGATGACATTACAATATTAGTATAGATATTAAAGAAAGAGGGTGGGCCTTTTACCCAGCAGATGGAATCACTGCCTCATTCAGAAGGGTTCACTACCTGGTCCTATATTGAGTCTGGCTGTACTCAGTCCACACATGTTAGCTATTTTTATATTACATGGTGCTGTAAGTTCTGAATTTTTTAATACTCGCTTTTCTTGTTGCTTACTTATAGATTAACTTACTAATGTTTAATAGACATTCTGTATACGGTACTCTTTTCTAAAATCTATTTAATGAGGCTGTCAAGTACTGAAATTATACAGCATCGGTGACAGACGGAACAAATAAACACAGAACGCCGACAGAATAACACTGACAGGCAAAATATAAAGTGATCCCGTTACAGGGCCGGTGTGGCCCAGGGGGTGAATAGAGGTATACCTCTACTCTTCCATGACCGCGCCACTAGAAGCGGGTGAGTGGTCAGCAGCACGCCCCGGCCGCACTTTACCCCGGAAAAGTCCCGGTACCCATTATACAGTAGGCTAGGTGGGCCACAGGACCGGTCTGGACGGGCGGAAAATCTCGTCCTCACCGGGATTCGATCCCGGACCGTTCAGCCCGTAGTCAGTCGTTATACCGACTGAACTACCCGGCCCACAATACTGACAGGAGAAAACTGAAATATAGAAAGTATAAACTATCCCAGTGGCACTATGCCCACCACAAATCCCACATGGATTTCCTGTGTTCTTTTCATTATATTGTTTATTTACTGTCTGTAAAAAACAAAAAATGAGAATTGTAATGGAAAATGGGGTTTCTCTCTCCTTGGAAGGTGAAAATGCACCTGAACGTATCAGTCACTTAGTACATTCAAAGTTTCGTGCGAAGAAGACGTTAGGATTCATAAATTCCACAACAAAACGGTGGAATATCATGCATGACCATTTACGCTACAAATATTGATACACGTTCATTTCTTTTTTTTACAGAGATTGATGCACGAGGATTCCACGAGTCGGTGTTTGACGGTTTTGACGATTATTATCCTCAGGCCAGACGGCTGAAGCGGGACCCACTTGGCATCAACTCTCGAGGATTTCATGACGATGTCTTCAACCGAGATTTCGGAGCTTTCCACACGGTGAAAAGATCTAATACGTAAGTTAAAGTCAAGACTAGTTCACGCGGTTATATGAATGTTGGCCACACCGAATAAGGGAGTTTCTCGTATTGCGCAATAAGGAACCTAATTTAAGGTCTACTGAAGTTTGTCATTCATAACTGTGATCCTTTATTTTGTAGTTTAAATTTGTGTCATGTGCTGTACCTGAATAGTTGTTACGAATGTTTTGTGCAACTAAAACTATTTGAACGTTCAGTACAAATCTTTGTTTAGAAACTTTATACACTCATACACGGAGATTTCAATACATATATATATATATATATATATATATATATATATATATATATGGTAACATTTGCTGTTAAGGTAATAATGGAAGAACATTCGATGGCCCACAGTTCTTATTTAAACTGTGGAAATAATCCTGCCCTTCAATGGAATTTCGTTATTTATAAATTTGCTTTTCCTACGCTGATGCTATCATATGCGCATCCCCAAGAAACACAGAATTGCTCCACAGCATGATGTAGAAACCCCCTGTACCGAATTTCACAAAAATAAGTCAAGTAATGATGAAAATAATGTGGAAATTCGTGTAAGCCCTTCAGCAAAGCATGGCTTTCATTTGAACTACTCTCACGAAGTTCATATTGGTGCAAAGACGTTACGTGGAGAATGACTATACAGTATCTTTCACAAACATGTTAAGGAATAGGGTAAGTAAGGTTAAAAATTCATTTATCCCTTAAGCAAAGCGTGGGTGTCACTAAGATGGTTCTGACGTAACTCACATTTGTTCGACAACTCTTCGTAAAGAGCTACTGCATCGAAATTCATGAAATCCCAACGAGGCGACGGAACTGGTCTCCATTTATTCCCTTTTTTATTTTAACAAACAAAACCTAAAAACATGTCAAAAACGAAAAACAGTACATTTCTAAACGTCGCATCCCGTTGTGTTTGCAGCATTTTCTTTCCAATCAAACACAACTTTTTATTTATTCGCGAAAAAAAAGTTCGTTTTATTTTTAAATCAAAGTTGCGTTGTAGTGCCTAGCTTTGGGAACAAAAACACAAGTGAACTGTGTATTAGGCCTTTTCACTCTTACCAGGCTAGCATATTCTGAAAATCTTCCTTGTGGCAGTGATACAAAATATAATTCCGATATCCACATATATTCTGAAAGAGTAAGTTCAAAATGCATTATCCACTACAGCCAAACATGGTTACCATTTACTCATATATAGAACTTATTTTTTTTTCACTTTTAATTAAAAGCTTTGATAACCTAATTTCATATTGCTGCTTATAGAAATTTAAGATATGCTAAACAAAAAGTTAATAAAATATTTCAGATAAAGTGTGTTAAACTTTCTGCTGAGGAAAACCTCAATTGTGTTACAAATAATAACGTAAAAATTGTTATTGTTATTTTGAAATCAATTACTTTGTGCCTATGTTTTAGGAGACACCCTGTTCCTCAGACTACAGACACATCTTCACACAAGTACATCGGTCATCTTGTTCCAGTACGACGTAAGAAAAGAGAAACCGAGGAACCGAGAGTTTCAAGCCAATTGCAGGGAGTTAAGGAGCCGTTCCCTCCAGACGAGCAGAACGAGCACCATGAATCTGGCTCCAGCAAGCACAGGCGAGACATCTCAAGTGCCGATATCGGTAACCCAGTATCCAAGAGACGGCCCGAGATGGACAGCAACGGTTTCCATGGCGATACATTCCGTGGAGGATTCGGTGACTTCTGGACCATGAAACGAGACGTGGCAAACTCATCGCGACGATACGACTTAGAAGATTACTGGACACTGCACAAACGAAAACTTGGAATCGGACCAGCGGGATTTCACAGTGATACTTTTACTAGTGGATTTGGTGATTTCTCAACAATGAAAAGAAGTGAATTAAAATCAGAAGTCAATAACAATGAACTGTACAGCCCAGAATCAGCTACAAGAAAATTGGAAAGAGATTCAACTGACTTGCATGGAGACACACTTACTAATAATTTTAGAAATTTATGGACAATAGAGGGAAACAGCGGTACATCCAGAGAAGCAGACGCACTTGGCCGACTAGAACACAAGAGACGCCCAGAGATGGACTCTTCCGGCTTTCATGGGGACACATTTAATAGTGGATTTGGGGATTTCTGGACCATGAAGAAAAGAAGACCGGAAATGGATTCCTCTGGATTTCACGGAGATACTTTTAATAGTGGATTCGGAGACTTCTGGACTATGAAGAAGAGAAAACCGAAAATGGATTCCTCCGATTTCCATGGTGACACTTTCAGCGGTGGGTTTGGTGACTTTTGGACTATGAGGAAAAAGAAACCTGGAAAGGATTCATCTGTCTCTCAAGGTGACTCCTTCCGTCATGGTTTTGAAAATGCATTTAAAATGCAAAAGAAGAAACCAGAAATGGACTCCTCTGGATTCCACGGAGATCTCTTCAACAGCGGCTTCGGAGATTTCTGGACAATGAGAAAGAGAAAACCAGAAATGGATTCTTCCGGTTTTCACGGAGACACATTCAGCAGCGGATTCGGCGACTTCTGGACCATGAAGAAAAGACGGCCTGAAATGGATTCTTCAGGTTTTCACAGCGACACGTTCGATAGCGGATTTGGAGAATTTTGGCCTCTGAAGAAAAGTAAACCAGAAATGGATTCATCTGGCTTCCATGGAGATACATTTAATAGTGGATTTGGAGACTTCTGGACTATGAAAAAGAGGAGACCTGAAATGGATTCCTCTGGATTTCATGGAGACACGTTCAACAGTGGATTTGGGGATTTCTGGACCATGAAGAAGAGTGTTCCAGAAATGGATTCGTCTGGATTTCACGGAGACACTTCTCATGGAGGATTTGGCAACTTCTGGACAATGAAAAAAAGATCTAATTTCCGAAATGATTACATTGATGGTCATAATGGTCAACCTTGCAGCAAGTGCAACAGTTCAGTACACACGCAAAGTCCTAAGAGCCATTGAAACAGACAACACAATAAGGAAAAAATAAAAGAAGCCAAGAAATATTACAGCAAGCATTTCAACATTTAAACACGTGCAAAATAATCACTCTCAGAGCGGTACAATGACAATGACAAAACGAGCACATTATACACACACACACACACATATGTTTGTATATATATGTGTGTGTGTGTATGTGTATATATATATATACATTCGCAAAATTATGTTCTCTCTCCAGTTTCCAACATTTCTGCGTGCAAAGTCTCGTTGAGAGAAGCCCACAGTCCTCTTTTTTTTAATAAGCCACGGCGCAGCTATGTCCACCGCTGTGTACAAGTTCACTGTAACCGGTGGCCAACTAACTAGAGTCTGGGCACCATCTCACGCATAAAGCGACTAATATTGGAACCAGGGATGTAAATAGTAAAATATGTGTAAGACAGCATAGTCTTTCGCATTTGCGGTACTGTCTCATCAAAGGAAACATATATGTAACTCTCACAATAAGAATGAAATTTCATTATATCAGTACAGTTTATCTTCATAGTTACTAGTCATATAACCATAGTCTACAATAAAAAAATTCCCTATGTAATCGCAACACTGTCATTTTAATTCATGACAATAAAGGTTACTGAACAAATGCAAAAGCATACGCAAAGTCAGGCAATAGGCTTGCGATTTTATTCTTACAAAATATATTCACAAATTTTCTTACACAACTTTTATTGAATTTGACTTTCAGACAATTTGCAAGATGCAATATAACTTTTAAGAGTTCCTTAGTGGGTGGCAACATGACCTAATTATTAAATCATGTAATCAAGAACTGACTTTCACCTGCACAGCAGCATTTTCTCCCCTTTCTAAAGATGCCCCTATTAGCATTTATTTACGACATTCTTCTTCTTACTAAGTAAATAAGATGATAATCCCAAACAAATAATGGCAGTTTGGCGAAGAAAATAATTTATCTATTGAGTTATACTTGAATACAGTTGTTTTGAACTGTAAGTGCGATCTTTGAATATATACTTCACAGCAACTATAATTATGCCATGCTGGACTGAAGGCCAGATTTTACGGCATGAATTGAAATGATGCCGTGATAGTTACTGGAAAACATTATCAGAAACAATGTCCACATAATTCGGAGTGTTGCATATTATGCGTCTGATGTATTCCTTAAAACAGATCTCACGGGACATGTATTTCGGGTGTGAATATTTTATTTTATGAACGTACACGCATCCATCTTCACACTAACATTATGTAGTTGTTAAAAAAGGATTTATAAATTTGGTGAATTTTTGTCAAATTTCCATTTCATTAGGATAACAAACTGAACCACTGTACATGTGATGCTAGACATCTGTACGCCTTACGTTTCCCTGAAGGGTGAAATACAAGCACAGTTTTACAGACATAGGTTACTAAGAGAAGTTCTCTAACCGATGTTGAAATATTATAAATTAGACAAAGATATGTTCTTAAAAACGTCCTCTTGTACCTGAATGTTTGCCAGGCAGTAGGGGCTTGAATGCCGAAATTTTGCATAGGCCACTGTTTGGCAAACTTCATTTCTTCTCAACATTGTGAAAGATTTAAAAGTATGCTAAATCAACGTCATATTTTAATTCTTTTTAAAGTTTCAATATTGGATAGTCAATTCAGTTTTTGAAAACACCGGGCCACGTGTAAAGGTATTTCGTTTGTGTGTTGTTAAGCTACTTGATTATTTCTATGTCCATAAACATTCGTTTTAAATTCGTCTTACCGGAATTTATTTTGGACGACATCTGTAAGGACTGGCAAATGAGTGACTGGGTGACAAATAAGTAAACAATAAAAGTGTTAATAAAAGAATATTGTGTTGCGTTTTGTGCATTAATCTGCACCTTCCAGGGTAAGAATATATAACTATTCGTAACTCACTATTGTCATCCCATCCTGTCTCTCGCAAACGGTGACTTTCCAACAGTTTTCTCTGCCAAAGTCTGCAGTATAAAGTTACGCTTTCCATCATACCAGCCACACTTCCTGCTTCCGGAGATGGTGAGCTTTATATTTGACCCGGCACTTGAGGTGTCACCGAATAACCGAGTTTAGTTTAATAACACACGCTGCATGATCCATATATACTACTATTAAAATTCGGTTCCTAGGGCTAGAAAGCACACCGCATACCTCACAAAGATCAAGTGTTTAATAATGCCTGTTCCAAATACATGCAAATGCACCTTATTACGAGTATTCGATGAGGGAATTTCGTTATTTAACATTTAAGTCATGTAGCCTGTACAGTTATCACTTTTCTCCATCGAGACACTCCGGGGATCACGCACTTTCTTATCGAAAGGGTACAGGGTTCTCTTTCCGGTGGTAAGGCTCTCATCTCCATCTATATTGAGATTCAGAGTGCCTGAGGCTACGATTCTACCCCATTACATCATCATGGTTTGGTATTAGGCGCCGAGACAAATTTACCGTTAATAAAGGTCAGAATTCACTTTCTACTTTTATAACCTCATTATTGGTTACTTCATTTGTGCCAGAATTATAACTTTAGGGTCTGCTGAACTTCGACATGTATTTTTTTTTTATGTTTTGCTGACTGTGCTTCTCGGTATCATCTTAGTAATTCAGCAACTTAATGCAAAAATTCTTGTTTTATAATAAGTTTATTGTATGCCGCTACATGTTTCGAGCACTATGTGCTCATCATCAGGAGGTCAAAATTGTATTATACAGCATCTGGTATCGTCACACCTGTAGGTGGCCGTCCGGTGCACAGGTTGAGAGAGGACTCAACCTGTGCACCGGACGGCCACCTACAGGTGTGACGATACCAGATGCTGTATAATACAATTTTGACCTCCTGATGATGAGTACACAGTGCTCGAAACATGTAGCGGCATAAAATAAACTTATTATAAAACAATATTTTGTGCATCAAGTTGGTTAATTACTGAGATTAAGACTCGACACCTATCTCCTGAGCTTTTTCACAGATCTTTGCGAAACTGTCCCACGGCACTGCTGTTATGAAAGTATCACACTTAACGAGTATACACATTGGATGCCTTAAAGAATCAGCGAAATTTAAAGCAACAGTCAAAGAAAAGATTGCATGAAAAGAGGAAAATATCGAAGAATAACACAAAAACCAGTAAAACATTTGTGACTATGATAACTGTAATTATGATGGTGAGGACAAGAAAAATCTCCGGTGTCCAGTGTCCTGGTGCGGGAACAACAGTGCAGTGGGGGAGAAACGTACCGAACAGAACGGAGCGGTTTATAATCAAACAAGCGTCTCTATACTGCACAGAGAAAATTTTTCCAAAGATTCTCCAAGGTTCTGACAAAGTCGTTCATTCATTATAAGAATATTACTTTGAACGCTGTACACTGATTCACGTATGCTAGTTGATATAAACGACTTTAAGAACATAGTTCTCTTTCCCTCATTCGGTAAAAACTGTGATTAATTCTATACGTCAAGGCGGGTAATTTTTCTTAGATGTCGCTTCTGGTTCCGTTAACTATTTTGTCTTTCTCTCTCTCTGTCTCTCTCTCCGTCTCTCTCACTCTGTCTCGTAATATGCCTCGGCCGTTTTAACTCGGGAAAGATACCTGTTTTGCAGGAGGATGGGTAGAACTCGTGGCTGGTGTGGTTGGGTCCGGAAAATCTCGCCCCCAACGGGGTTAGAACCACGGTTAGTCCAGTCCGTAGCTAGTCGCTATACCGACTAAGCTATCCCTCTGCTATAATTTTACAGATTATAAACCCTGCCTAGAGCTTCTGCTCTTCGTGGGCAGAGATTATGTCGATCTGCTCGACCCAAAAGACTAAACTTTATTACGTAATTTTTACCTGGTGAGAGCAGCAGAGGCAGCTTCCGAAACGTCGCTATATAAAATATCTATCTGCCCATTGCTACAGGCTAACGACGTCTGGAACTTGCGGTTACCGAATCTTCTATTCAGGATAGGCTAATGCAAGGAATCCTTGGACGAAATAACAAATCTATGCCTACACATAAAATTAGCAGATATATACGTATGCCACGAGTGAAATTCTAAGCCACAATTCCACGTAGACGTTGACTGGATTCGGTCTGCGGGTTTGAACTTGTAAATATGGTAGCCCTAATGAACTTGGTTTCCGTAAAATGTGGACAAAGTCCTGTCCTGCAGTACTGCATGCAACAGGGTCAGTTACATGAGCTTGGTTTCCGTACAATGTGGAGAAAGTCCTGTCCTGCAGTACTGCATGTCATAAGGTCAGTTACTATAAAAAGAAGTGTAACATCTTTAGCAGCTTCCTTTTCCGTTTTTAATAATATGTTCGCTGTTACTAAATAAAAGTTTTTGGCACGTACTTGATCAGTTCTGCACAGATATGTGGGGTGGGGTGCAGACCTTGAGGTTGAGCGTGTTCATCTTAACCAAGTACCTCGTTGAGTGACGGACGGCACTGTTCGCTCTGGAAAATCGAGTGCAAGCGAAAATGTAAAACGATGTGGCAACTGAGCGACAGCCCTGCAGAGTACCCATTTCCTGCCACCATGCAGGTTGTTTTAACCAGGTTTTCCTGGAGAGGAGTGGCGTCAGGGGGGGGGGGCAGAGTGCTATTATCTCATTGCAGGATCCATCCTGCCTGGCTGAACCGAGAACTCTGCAATCACTTGCTAACTTAGAATTTACACCGACAGTGGAGGACACACCTCCCCCTCCTCAATTTGACACGGGGGCTCTCAAACACCACATCTGAAGTGGCTGGGAGCAGAAGCAGTTGAGGACTGTCAGGTGGCACAGCTAGGACACTTGCGGGCTCGGGGCCCCCCCGCCTCCCCCTTCTTTTCATTGACAAGTGTAGTGGAGTACTGTGTTGCTGGACAGGAATCAAGATCTCAGATCCTTCCCCCTATTCATAAGACAAAATGGCACGCTCTGGACAACGCTGTTGAACACACGTCCGCTGTCGTGGAGCCGTGGATCGGCTAGAAGCATGTAACCTCCGTGCAACTAATCTGCTAATACCGTGTGGGTGCTGATTACTGTACCGAGAGACCCACCTGAGAGGTGGGAATGTCGTCTTTTGGGCTCCACGGGTCGCTGTCTGCAGTTGGGAGAGCCATAAGCGCCCTCAAGAATTCGACGCAACTTGGCAAAGATGGAGGAAAACAACACACTACAACTCAAGACACGTGAGTAAACAACAGCACTGCACTGGGTGATCTTACTGAACCAGGTCTATGTAATTTAACTTAAATTGCATTTATGTCCAAAGATGTTAAATAATAGGAAGAAAATATATTGCGTAAGTGCATAGCGAAATTAACGTTCTGCCATTAAACACTGCTAATACAGAAGTGCACGACTGAACACATTCCTGAGCCAGTATTCTCTACGTCCCAAGACCAAAGTGCACCTCACAAAGATCCGTCTGTACGTTACCGTCCCGACATCCTTCTGTGCCTTTTAAGAGAATGTTTCCATAAGTTTATATCACAAAATTCTTGGAGGTTCATATGTGGTCTCCCCTAATCCAGTCACACGGCAGACTCTACATTTCACTATGTGAACAACACTGCTGTGTAGGTAGCCTATATTAATCGCGATATTTTCCTTACGTGATATCCTAAATATTGCACTCACTGCAGGTCTTTGGACACAAGGATTTTCTTGGAAATTTCGTTTCCCGAAGATCTGTAATCTATCTTTCCTCCTCGAAAACAAATACACAGTGAAGGAGAATTTGTTCTACATATTCTAACGTCTGGCAAAATAACGACAGAATGTGAAATCGATAGTAATACTTAGTGATTAAAAAATTGTAGTTGCTCACACTTCAGGGCCGGAATAGCCTCATCAGTTTAGCCACTAGCTATGGGCTGGACGGTCCTGGGATCGAATCCCGGTGAGGGGAGAGATTTTTGTGCACCCGTCCACACCGATCTTGGAGCCCACCCAGTCTCCTATACAAGGGGTACCGGGTCATTGTTTGGGTAAAGCGGCCTAAGCGTGGCGCTAAACACCCATCCAAGTTTAATGAGTACAGCTATACCTCTACTCCTCTTTGCTTTCATGGAACGTTATAGAGTGAACTTTTTTTTAAACTTATTTGCTCATTCAAAATTATATTGGACTGCAAGACAGAAAGTGGCAGGCATCTCTTTCGCTGGCATAGAATAATAAAAAAAAAATTATTTGCTCATGTTTCTTTAGTCACCATGTAGGGAACTATTTCAAATAAAGAATGTTAGATATCGTTGTGAGATTTGATGTGAGAAGGGCATATCATTATTATTACTATTACTTCATTATTATTATTTTAAAAAGCTTTATCTGAATACTTGTGGGCCGGTACCTCAGTCGGCATAGCGGCTGACTACGGGCTGGACGGTCCGGGATCGAATCCCGGTGGGGACGAGATTTTCCGTCCGTCCAGACCCGCCCTGGGGCCCACCAAGCCTCCTGTACAATG
>Ga0136643_10015291_pt1 | contig 11535 bp, 9 predicted proteins | sample TergutLab28metaG_FD_96883 | JGI IMG/M metagenome (GOLD analysis project Ga0136643, IMG submission 96883) | Labiotermes labralis P1 segment gut microbial communities from Petit-Saut dam, French Guiana - Lab288 P1 (version 3) (version 3) | ecosystem: Host-associated > Arthropoda: Insects >...
AGGGCATGCTGCTGTAAGGGGGGGCACCTGTACACTATGGGCCTGTTTGATGGGGATCCAATCTGCAGATTTTGCGGGATGGAGACCGAAACAGTGCAGCACATTATTTGCTGTTGCGAGGCGTTGGATCGTCAACGCTACAATGTCTTTGGGAGGCTGAATGTCGAACAAAAAGACATAAGCACAGCCTCAAAAAGGGACCTTTGCCTCTTCATACTGGGCGCAGGGCTATTGAGGCTGTGCTGAATGAAATATTAGGGCTGCACAATAAGCCTAAGGCTGCGGTGCATTCGGTGCATAAGCTGACCGGCCCTAAGAAGGAGAAGAAGATGATGATGATGATGATCACTAGACGACACGATGCCTGACAACACGGAATGTTATAAACTGGAAATAGAGGCGCTCGTCCAGAAAAATATTGGGTGCCTAACTAAGGCTGACATTATTTCGGAAAATACTGGGATGACAGTAAAATTAAATTTAACTGACTTTCTTAGAATTGAAATAAAATCCCGAATTATGTGTATACAGAAACTATGTTCTGCTGAATTCTAATATAAGAAAAAATATTTAAAAATTTTTGCAAGGCACTTAGTTCCATAGACAAAACGAGCGTGTGACCTGCAATTTATTGAAATCTTCTCATAATCCTTCTCTGACAGCCAGCACAGTCAAGTAATATCACTACTGTCCTCATGCAAATTGTGTGGCTTCTTTTCACAGACTCTGTAGAATGATTCCGCGAGACACAATACGTGTTCATGACAATGACCGGTCGGTTAATATTGTGTGGAGAAGCAGTCGGTGTTTACTCTAAGCAACATCGACTTACTGTCCACACAACCACGACACTTGAACACTGTAACCCTATTTAATTATTTTTCTGAAACATGTTTCGACTGTTATATTCGGCCATCATTAGGTAGGATCACAAGTACGCAACCGGAAAAGTAAGCTATGAAAGAGACCTTTCCTTCTCAATTAGCGTGATAAACCATAAAATTACGCACTGCGCTACAAGACGGAATGCCGCGGGTTCGATTTCCGTCAGTGTCATTGGAATTTTCATTCATTTCGGCCGCACTATGGCACTGAGTTCAACTCAGCCTCTAACAGAAATAAGTATCAGTAATATTTCCTGGGGGTAAAAGCGGCCAGTGCGTAGAGCTGAAAAACTTGCCACCTTCATGTGTCTAATGTCATAAAATCTAGGAGACTCTACCTCCTGAAACCCTCAGGGCCTTACAGGGATTGCTTTACCTTCATAGTGTTACAATATGCAATACCCTCTCATATAAAAGATTGGATTTTAAGGGTTTCAAAGAAATACTCTTTAGCTTGTCCAAAATTTGTGTTTTAATAAGTTCTCAACACAGACTCGAAAAATAGTAGAATATTTTATGTGTATTTGTCTACAAAAACAAAGTTTTGTGATACTTATGGTAAAATGGAGTACTTTTTGTGGAACACCGTTTCCCTCACATGAAACGCAATCACATTGTAAATCAAATGTACGTTAATTCACAAATAATTTGCACTTTCGTGCATACCTCAAGTAGCTCCATTTTCACCGCGAAATGGCTAATTTAATCTCAGAACTGAAGGCATACAGATATGTAACACAGCAGTTGCGGACAGCTGATGAAGTGTGGCACCAAAGTTGGCGGCAAGAAAACTAACAGATTTTAGGACTTGAAGTTCTCACGGTCGTAAATATGAAGATTACTGTCATCTGGAATATGACGCCGTGTGGTCAGACAGAAATTTATCGGCATGTCGGGAGAAACCGTCGTCTGCATGTTGAGGGTGAAGAAAGAGCATTGCGATGAGGCGGCAGCAGGTTCCATCAAAACGGTGGCACTTTATACGACATAGCAACAAGTCACATTCTGGAATGTTCCTGTCTCAAGGGGGCCGGAAATTAGAAGGAAATTTGCACTTGCAAAGTTTGAAAGGTACACAAAATACTGGCAGAAGGACACAGAGATGAAGGGCACATTTTGGGTTACATATGTTTAGGTCTTAAGCTGATACAAAAATTGGAATCTGAAAAATATTGTACCAAGATACGGGCTGGATTCTCTAGCTTAGGAAACAGTATGATAAACTTTCAAACATGGTGACGGAATTTCAGGTTCCATAGGAAGGACGTTTCTTGACTAAGTTCCGAATTTTGTGAGAGAATGTTGTTCCGTGGAGTTAGCAATTTATATATATATATATATATATTTATCTATATCTCTCTCTATTGTTTAATAAAAATATTTATTAACTGCAATTGGGTTGTCACCCGGTTGTTGGTTGATTGTTTCTTATTTTGTTATTTGGTTGATTGGTTTGTCGGTCGGTTGATTGGTCGGTTATTCTGTTGATCAGTTGGTTCGTTTCTTGATCGGTCTGCTGGTTGGTCACCTGTGTGTTTGTTCGGTTAGTTGGTACGTGGGTTGCCTTTTTGGTCGGTTATTCGGTTGACTGGTTGGTCGGTCGGTCAAATGTTTTGTTTTTTGGTTTAGTCAGTTTAGTTCGTTTACTATACGCTGACCCTGGCAGGATAGTAGGTCACCAACTGAATATTGCTGAAAAGTCGACATACATAACGATAGAAATATGAACACGTGTGAATTATTTTCATAACCTGAAGGAAAGTAGCCTAAATGTAAGTTTAATTTCAGCACGAAAATTTAACATAAACCAATCACATGCAATGGAACAGGAATATTTTTAGTGTGCGCACGGGGAATGAATACTGTGCTGCTTTTAATTTTTCAAAGCTTGTGCGCGTTTGTCATAATGCTAGTGGACCCGCCTGCTGGGCTGGATATTGATGTGGTAGGCCCTAATTGCGGTGTAAGAGAGCGCCCGTGCTGCTATCTGGTCTCAGGATCGCACACAATCAATACGCATCCAGCCCCCAGGGGTCCGCGGTTTAATTACCGCCCAATCGCGTCCCTTTGTATTCCCAGCCGTTTGGTTACAATAAATATTGCTACTATATAATATTGCTTCGCACACAGTGCAAATTAATGTATAGTCGTTCACGTATATCAGCCCACTTTGCAACATTCAGCAATGCAAATTGTAGTGTATCTTGTTTCTGGAAGTGAATTTCCAAATGTTTTGCTGTTACCCTAACGACAGGGGTGGAGGAGGAACCCTTGTTTATAAATCTCAATTATTTCAATATTCAAATAAGGAAAAGAGTGATACAGTCTGCAGGTTAATTATTACGAATGGTTACTAGTGTGCACTGACAGTGTTTAGGAAAACGTGACTAGCAAAAATTATAGCCTGATATACAGTGAGCCAACAAATGGTCAAAAAAATTAGATATAATCAGAACTTTCTTCAATCTAAAATTATGAACTATATTATATAGTATTTTCTGCATTGAAACTACTGATATCTGCATACGATGCGCATCAAATGTGTTCCTAAGATAAGCAAATTTACAATGTTTGTAAAAACAGTAAAATTACAACTATTTTTAGGCGTGACATGCTACGAAGCTGTAATTTGCTAATATCATGCTGCGCCAATGATGAGCGAAAGAATGCGGTTACATTGTTGGTGTAATGACAGTGAGGGTGGCAAACTGAGGTACTCGGAGAGGAACCTATCCTACTGCTAGTTTAAAACCTTCACAGATTGGCCGGGGACGAAGTACAGACATTTTAGTTCGAATTTTTATTTCAACACAAATATACTTTAAAAAAAATAAAAATCTCTCTTTCATATGCACTTTAACATGGTCCTTTTTAGTTGCTCCAATAGGATGGTCGGTACTCCTACGGACGGTGTGAAAGAACGCAAAATGCTTAAAGGTGTACGTAAACGTAAAAAGTTAAAGTTCGCCCTTTAACACGCCATGAAGGCCCAGAGGAGGACTACAGGTGTATCTGTCCCCTTTGTTTAAGCTCGGCACTAAATAGGTGTGGGTGATCAACGCCACGCCCTGGACGATTTACTCCCGAGGAGGAGGACCCTTACCCACGACACAGGACGCTGGGTGGGCCCTAGGGCTTATCTGGACAACAGCGGTAACCCCCTGCCACTGGAATTCGATCCGCAGACCATCCAGCCTGTAGCAAGTCGCTACACCAACTGCGCTAACCCGGCCCACCACACTGCCTGTAGGTCTTCAGGTAAAATTTCCATTATATCGGTTTATAGAAAATTTAAATTGTCTGGAAACTCGCGAAAGACCCAGCATCTAATTTCATGGACTTCCGTTCGGAGGTTTTCCAGTTATTATGCGCGCACAGAGGGAAGGGCGTAGCAGCAGGATGTAAGAGAGCCTCGGAAGTTGGAAGAACTAGGGAAGAAACGCAAACGTTTGCGCTCACCTGTTTTTGTTCAGACAAATTCCTTCACTTGGAAAGCTCCAAATCAGATTTGAGGATTGTCCTACAGGTTAAAGGAGGCCCATTTTTTCCGATATCCACTTATTACTGTGTCAATTTAAGGCTCTTAACCTCTACCAGTGTGTATCCGGTCCTAATGTACACTTTATTTCCTGATTGTATATTTTAGACCTCCAAGAAACACCTGCCATTCTGAAAGTTTGCCCAAAATATAAAAAATTCTCTGCAGGTAAATACCGGGACCCTGTCTGAAATCAGCCAAAATCGCGTCACTTCACAACCTTTCTAATTCAGTATTCAGTAATGATTTTGTTATTAGGGGCTATACAATTTTAAAAATTTAATTTGTCTTTAACTAAGACGTATATGTATAAAATCGAATTCCAGCGTCCACTTCTGACTGTATACTATCCGATTTTCTTTATTTTATGCTACTTAAAAACATGCAAATTTTCCGGAAACACCCCCCTCATAATTACACAGAATAAATGACACAAGATGATAACAGCTCAAACAAAAATATTTTATTCAGATGCGATTAGAATTTTGTGACACCTGGAAAATTATTCATTAATGATAAAGAAACATGTACATGGGAAAATATAATATATATTACAGTTTACTTATTTAATAACCTTTTTGTATGTGTATGTGTATGTGTGTGTGTGTGTGTGTGTGTCTTTTACCTGCATATGTTTGTGTGTATGTTCATCCTTTTGTCATTTTCTAGTTACAAAACCTTCAACACAAAGCGTACACTCTCTTCTTGGTTCACAGAATAAAGAGGCGAGTAAAAAGATGAAAAAATTCTCACCAAGTTACTGAAATACTGCATAAGCTAATATGTAAAACCCTTTAATTTTTTGTTCTCTACCGCTTTTACACGAAAATACAGACCCGTCCTAAAATCTGTCTAAAAATAGTTGCTTTCTAAAGCACTGTTGCACTCAGACAAGAGCACAAAATGTGAGTGCTGAGGGGTACATCTAGCTGTGGATATTCTGCAGACACGGTAAGAGGTATTGGCTACATTTACACGATGAGGAGCTTCAGGGGTTTTTAAATATTCTTAATATAATGATTTTAGCATGTTGATTGGGGCGAAATGGCAACGTACTGGTACATTTCTGAAAGGTACCTTGCAAGGAATCATACAAATGTGTGGGTGTGTGTTTGAGTATAGCATTCAACAATTCTATAAAATTAGGGAAGTTTCTTCTCCAGGTGGCCAATAATTACCCTTCCTCAAGGGAGAAATATATGGGGTTAAAATTCATTACATACGGTAATGGAAACAAAATGTAATAAAACACAATTCAAAAGTAATTATATTCTTTGTATTAACCGGTAAATGTTTATAAATACCGTCATTGTCTAATAAATTGTATGTGAAATTAGAGGGTACAAAAAAATATGAAAACGTATTGAGTCGAGTCAATAAAAACGCAGAGGATTTGGTATAAAACCCACATCTATACATACAAATATATTTGTAGTTTAGTAATGCATAATGAAGGATAAACGATAATGAAAGCAAAGATAAAAAATTAAATTAGTCATTCAAGATAAGAGGTAGTTCTATTAAATTACTTTAAAAAGAAAAACCTAAAATACTTGGCGATACCTACAAGAAATTTTATATAGTCAAAGAATAATTATCCACAAATCAAAGACGTTTCCAAAAATTAATGAAACTGATTACGTACAAGTTGTTTCCGTACATATAAATTCATAAACCTCAGAAAGAAGCAGTAATTATTTCAATTCAATTTCTCGTTACTAAATATCAAGTCAAAGGTTAAGTAGTAATAATAATAATAATAATCGCCGTTACTCATTATCAGATACTTTGAATTTTCTATCCTACCAATTATACAACACATTTAGGTTCCAAAGAAATATGACAAAATTTGTGAGAAGTAAATGAGAGGTAACAGACTACAGACCTCGTAAGAGCAGAGAGGATGCCGAAGGATAGTTTAAAAATTGCATTAGGCACATTTTAATGTCAACCATCAGAACTAAAAAATAATGTCACTGAAAATTTATTTTATGAAACCTGAATTTCTAGTTGACAGAAGCACAAGTTACCACATAATCATAACTGATTTCAGAGTACTCATTTCTCAGCCACAGAGACTAAACAGAATCGAACTCGGTTGTACCGTCATAAAAGGGACTGAACATAAAGCGTCGTTATAATAGGGGGAATAATGTTGTGTTTAACAGTGAGGAATTAATTGGTACCACAGAATATCTAACGCTATAGACGAGGTGTCGCGTAAACCGATGTCGTTATAACCGGGTTCTACTGTATTACTAAAACAATTCACAGAAATTAACCCTTTAAATGCCGAGTTAAATCCCTTCTGCCATCTGCTGGCATTATTAGGAGCTCACCATATTCTCCACGTTAGCAAGGAAAGGGTTAATATAAGCAAATATGATGCCGATATTTAGCTTTCACATAAACACTGACTAAAGTTGTCTCGTTTTAGGTACTATGCTCCTAAAGAAACATGCCGCATTGTTAGGTATAAGAAAGTCCTTCAGAAAAAGTTTAGCATGCAAAAAGACAAGGCTGTTAAATTAAAAGAAATTTTTACTGCATCTTTCTACTAAATAAAAACTGTTTACAACAATCACATCAACTTCTGGTGATAAAGTCATTACATCTTTGGTCTTTCCAGACGTAGTTGCAAAATTGCAACAATATACTATTGCCTTCTGCATGCCTGTCCCCACTGAATACCTCGGATCACAAAGGATGAATTTTTATGAAACTTGACATCTGAAGATCTTTCGAAAACCTAATGAGAAAGTTCAAGTTTCACTAAAATCTGACAAGAGTGTAAAGTCCTCTACATGAAGACCTGTGCACATTTATCTATTATGTCGGTGGATTCTTCTTAGGAGGGGAAAGATTTCAGAAGAAAATTGTAGAGAAAATCAAAACATACACGTTATGTTCAATTAACTTTTTTATGAAAGTTGTATCGTTTATGGGCTAATGAGGAAAATGGAAAACATGGTAGAGCCAGACAGCTCACAGATATGACGCATGCGCTTTACATGCTGGATAACTAAGGTTACAGACAAACTAAGAATATTTAAAACTTTTTTATCTCAGTATTTAACCAACCTGATGCACAAAATTTGTTTCACAATAAGTTTTATTTCGTGCCTCTACATGTTTCGAGCACATGTGCTCGAAACATGTAGAGGCACGAAATAACGCTTATTGTGAAACAAATTTTGTGCATCAAGTTGGTTAAATACTGAGATAAATATACTGAGATGCACGGTCAACAAAACGTCAAAAAGAATATAAAACTTGTTGCTTTTCCACTGCAACAATAGTTGGGAAAGGCGTCTCTATGTTACGTCACAGTACATTGCCTGTCTTGTTTGAATCTCCATTAATTTCCACCATTCTGTATCATATTACCGTAGCGCCTAAAGTCACATGGTTGTCGTTCATAGTTAAAACACCATTATTTCTCCGTTATATGAAGACATTCTTTTTTTATTCGTCAGTCACTTAAGGTATCCATCCAAGAATGTCAGCGCCCACATGCAAAAGTAAGTTTATGGAGAAAAATATGTAAAATCCGTTAGAATCACACGTCTTAGGTTGATGTAAATATTCCGAGAGCGTAATTACAACAAATTTTTGTATCCCATCTCCACTGAATAATAATAATAATAATAATAATAATAATAAATTTATTTATTTATTTACTGCAATTGGGTTGTTACCCGGTGGCAGTGGTTATTTTACATGTAAGTAAAACATGAAATTGATTACTACTAGGTTTAAGTCGGGAGGACTACATGAGAAGCGTGTAGTGGCAACTTGGAATCTTGGGAAGCATCTCAGCATTTGCTTTTAGGCACAGGGAAACCAAGAAAAACCTGTGTCGAGATGGCCAGTCGCAGGACCTTCCGAGTACTGACTTCTAGCCAGCCGTTCGGCATCTAAAGTATTAAAAAAAACAAAAAGCAAAACAAAAAAACTAAATAACAAAAACAAAACTAAAAAAGAAGAAACAAAAACAAATAACACAAATGGGTTTTTGTTTACCTTGATTAATGGAACTAATTCAGCCAATCAGAGTCCCTCTCACTATCTCATTACTCAAACTAGTCAAGTAATTTTCCAAATTTTATGGAACCTGAGTCTTTTATTTTGCCTTCAAAAGAGCTAAAATCATCAACGAGTAATAAATCAGAAAAGATAAGGAAGAAAGCAGTAGAGGCTTAATTTCAGGTACCCTGCTGATATAGTTTTTCCCCCTACTTGACCGATAAGCACCAGCCCGACCCTCTAGTCAGTTTTTTTTATTACACTTTCCAAAGGTCATCATTACTGCGATCGTTTGTCTTGCGCCCATAAAACTCCCCGACACGCGGCGTACGACGCAACACTGGCAGACCGTTGGGCGGAGCGTCGTGCCGACGTGTATAGATCAAGCAGGGGAAAAACACCCTGTATATTCCTGTACAGTACTAAACAATACGACAAGAAACTTGCTTAATATTAAGCAGCAGTTATCCACTAGACTGCGACTTTACGGAACGTGTATGTGCCAAACTACAGAGTAATGAAGCTGTTCACAATTAATCCTTTATAAAACGAACTGGCTTCTTTACACAACACCAATTCCACATTCCATAAATTCTGCGTTCTGCGCAGAGTGCATTTGTGTGTTTTGTATGGATCTCAGAACCAACAGCTACTATTTCCGTCTACAGCATTAACCGATTGGTTTTTATGACTGAGACGTATGTTTACCGCGCGGTACGAACTGAATCTTTAGATATACAGTTCAGGTTAATTTTCGTCATTAAAATGTTCATGCGTTCTTCGGAACTGTAGCCCTGAGATTGAGAACTCTTACATTTTGCTGCATATAATATAAATAGAAAATAACATGTTAGTCAATATTCCACATACGTCATCACAAGTTTGCATTTAGTGCCGCGGATTGCTGGCAGAGGTCGACGTGGTGCAGTATGTGAGAGGGTTGCCTGCTCTCAGGATGAGGTGGCAAGAGTTGACGCGCCTTACAGGTTGCTAGTTGTATCCGTCCCCCACTAGATGTCAGGTAAGTCTGGAACCGATATGACTCCAAGCACGCAGCAGTATTTGTTGCGAACATTATTGTGTGTGTGTAGACAAATATTGACAGCTTAAGAAACGAAAAGAGTCAGTGAATGATTTTCGAATTTCCAAATACAAATTTGCAATTAACTTACGTCAGAGAATGTTTAGATTAAACTAATCGAGTAAAACTGGTTAATTTGGGTAAAACGTCAATGTAAATACAAAGAGAAAAGGGGGAAAAACGAAAATGTAGGTAAGACATCGAATTGTCACTGAGTTAAGGAACATATTCAGAGCACGATACGTGGCCTTCAGATTCACTAATGTGGGAGCCCCAGACCTTCCCACAAAGCTTTCAAATCGATTTTGTACACACATTTTTCATCAACGTTAGGAGTGCTACATGCCCTGCCATCTCATTTTCCTCCATTTTACCGTCCCAATTCTTCTCGCGCATATACATCCCGTACATAACGCCATCTCGGGTACTTTCTATATGAGCATTTAAACACATAAAAAAAAGAAAAGGAAGATATTAAAAATTCTGGCTATGTTCTGCATTCCAAAGAAAATGGTACACTTTGTCATTTTTCCAATATCCATAAGTTATAAATTCTATTTGTAAGTGACTTTCAGAAAGCTTAAAATGGTTTAATTCGGAATAGAGTGTTTTAGAGAATTTAAAATAAATTCACAATATGTCATCAATGTGCTACAAAATTTGTTTTCAAATTAGGTGTAGACAAGCAAAGAAGCCCATCTGCTCTATTCTCACGTGAATATGAAAGCAACGTAATAACACAAATTTGTAAACAGGCTGAATAAAGAATGTGTAAACGAGAAGATCAGTTTCAAAGGCGAAAAGAAATAAAATGTGCGTGCAAACATTGACTAATCTATTAGAAGGAAGAACGTGTCACGGTTACATACTGATCATGATAGTAGCACCCACATAACTGTAGGCTCTGTCTTTCGTTTGAGGGGTCAGGTGCTTGCAATGTTAAGCTACAAACATAGCAGAAGAAAGGAAAAGAAAAATCCAAACATTGTGTCCTCACGCGTGCATTAATTAATGACGCCAGTGGATTGCAAGGAAAACTGCTCGTACAGGGTAGGGTCACAGGTAATGAGATAACCAAACTTGTCACCACCAAGGAGTAGTGTTCACTGTGAGGTTCGGAAGAGTTAACACATCCTCCTTCTGCTCTTTCTCTTTCACCTCCTCCTCCTCCTCCTCTTCCTGCAATATCTCTAAGAATATAAAAAATGCGGCTAAAATTGGAGAAGTAAAACTTGTCGTTTATACGAGTAGAAAATGTCTCATTCTTCATAAACTATGTTTGATTACGTTACCTGACGTACGTCAGTCAGGACCTGATTTCTGAACTGCCTGAGCTAAACAACACTACCGGAAATAAGTGGAACGTTGGGGAAAGCAAGTGTCAGGTGAACACATACCTACATATATACATACATACAAAAGTACATACACACACACACACACACATACATACATACATAACACACACGTACACAAACGTACATGCAAACATATACACACAAGTACATACATTCATACATAAATACATACATATATACGTACTAACATATATATATACATGCATACATACATACATAATAACACACATATCTACATACACATACATACATACATACATGCATACATACACACATACATACAAACATACATATATACTTACTAACAAATATATATAAACATACATACATGCCAAAATACGTATATACATACTAAGATACAGATATACATACATACCAACATACACACATATATACATACATACTAACATACATAAACATATATATACAGTATATACATACATATACATACACACATACATACACTACATACATTACATACACACATTACATACGTACATTACATACATACATTACATACATACATACATACATTACATACAAACATTACAGACATACTTACATACATTACATACATACATACATACATACATTACATACATGCCTACATACATACATACTTACACACATACATACATACGTACATAC
>Ga0136643_10015293_pt1 | contig 11534 bp, 9 predicted proteins | sample TergutLab28metaG_FD_96883 | JGI IMG/M metagenome (GOLD analysis project Ga0136643, IMG submission 96883) | Labiotermes labralis P1 segment gut microbial communities from Petit-Saut dam, French Guiana - Lab288 P1 (version 3) (version 3) | ecosystem: Host-associated > Arthropoda: Insects >...
CTCGTCCTTCATTGAACATCCGAACCCATTTCCTAACCATGCCATCACTCATCGCATTGTCACCATACACTTGACAGATCTGGTGATGAATCTCACTTGGTAGCACATTCCTAGCGTTCAAAAGACGAATTACAGACCGTATTTCACAGTCGGCGGCCCCTTCAATTGTCTTAAACATATTTAACGCACAGGAATAAACATAAACATAACACGAAATTCACGAAATGGCATCTGTGGCTTCTCAATTGATAGAGGAAGTCATTGCACATGCGCAAAGTGACAGTCTCGATGATGCGCGAGAGATACGCGCAGACGGTACTTACTTTCCGAATAACCTACGTATTATAAGAATTATATTTAACAGTCACCATTCACGACGACTCTGAACAGGACTCAATGATTGGTCTTGCAGAGGAGACGGAGTTTGTTCTCTGGAAGGTACAAACTCATCGTTTGTAAACAGTCTGGATAAATTTCAGTCGTCAAAGTTGAACTGCACACCATCTCAACTTTGTAAAGCACACCCTACGTCACACAAGTGCCCGTTTATCCCTCCAATACATACGCAATGGTTAGCAACGTCAGGCCTCCACCTTTAGGCACTCACAACCAGCCAACACAAACGGTACGTACAACAATTCTGCTATACGTAAGAACATACTGGATGTTCTGAAATACTTTTTATTATTTTAAACCTTTAAATATAATCTGAAATTTTATTGATAACTTAACGTTTTATAACTTCAACGACAACGCATGTATGTACCGTATATTCTCGAATCTAATCCGCACTAGTTTTTGCCGATTTCTTAAACGAAAAAAATTTATTTCGCGGTTCTAATCCGCACCTTTCCTTCAACCGCCTTCAGATGTCGCGCGGTCGGTGTCGGCTGCATGGAAAGACTTCCCGGAGAGCATTATCGTCAGATCTTTCAAGAAGTGTTGCATAAGCAAAGTTTTTTACGAATCCGAAGATGAAATTCTATGGGAGGACGATGGTGAAGATAAAGATGAGAGTGACTGGGTGACGGATGACGATTCAGTTATGAGTTATGACAGCGAGTTTGATAAATAATAAATTATAAATATTATATATTACAAATAATAAATAAAATAATAAATTATTGTATTGTTCTTACGGCACGTACACCGGTTCTATCATTTTTCCAAAATCCAGCTCACGACCGCGAATCTAGTCCGCACGCGATTCTAATCCGCATAAGATTTTTTATCCCTTTGAAACTGTAAAAAGGGTGCGGATTAGATTCGAGAATATGATATGATATATATATATATATTTAAGTAATTTTACACAATTCCATTATTTTCAGCATGACATATACCAACTGCTGTATATACAGAGCAGTACCTCCTTATGATGAGCAGTAAAACTGCTCGAAACATGTAGAGGTTAGTTACTGAAATAAATTGAAAGTAAATAATGCATCCTGTTGGCTCCTACTGCGCACTCACAAGTAGTGCACAAAATCCAAGCGCTGTATGGAGTTGTCTCCACACAACAGTCAGTCCGCGTACTTCGATCTCCGAACTTAATGCGCTACTGGAGGACTAGGCCACTTTTTCTGTCTAATTCAATTTTGGTTCCTTTCGGCCCAGTATAACTACTATCACTCTGCACGTTCGAACCCAACTTCTTTAACGTTCTACCTAGAAACAGCTGCACCAACCAAAAACTGCCAGATATCATTGCGGACTGCGGATTGCAAAGTCTAATGGTCACAGTGTCCTATACCCCACAAACCAACGAACCACAATGTGTTATTCGCACGGAAACTGTTTTTAGGCGCGGTCGCAAAATTGCGATAAGCGACTATTAGTTTCGTCACGTCTGTCTGTCCGTCTCTCCGTTCGCATGGAACAAGTCGGTTCCCACTGGCGGGATTTTAATTAAATTTGATATTTATTTTCCAAAAATCTTTCGAGAAAATTCAAATTTCATTAAAATCCGATAAAAATAACTGGTACTCTACATGAAGACCAATATACATTTTTTTATCATATCTCGTTCCGTTCTGCTCAGAATGAGACATTTTTTAGATAGAATTTGTAGAGATAATCAAAAGACGCATTTTATGTTCAAAAGTTTTTTTTTTCCGATGATCGTGCCGTTTATGAGATGATGTGGAAAATTATGGTAAAGCCAGACTCGCCATAGATGGCGATACAGCGCATGCCCACTGCATGTCGGATAACTAAGACTACAGACACACACTCAGGATATGTAACACATAATGATTTTCCAAGGGGAAAGTGGTTACGCGAATCCGTCTAAATGTTACCTAACACGTACAATGCATGTCTTGTTCAACAGTAAAGTTGTATGTGCTGTAAAATAAAACGAAGCCAGCGAATATGTAAAACTGTGACCCTGCATGTTGAAAACACGTGCAGTCCACAGGCGGCCAGTTTACTCTTCTGTCCCTATCGGCAACTGTTTGTGGCAATACAATACAATACAGGCACTTCATCTGATGCGCCCTACAGAAAATTTGTCAAAATTGGTATACAATTCAAATGCCGGACAAAGGCAAGCAATACATGAGTTTCAAAAATCTCTCTTTTACATGACTCGTTCAGAAGATAGAGCCCAGACCGGCAGTGAGACTAGAATCTTAAAGAGCGTTCTTTGACGTAGTTCGAGGGCTGGTTGTTGTATCGATGGGTTTGGCGGTGCTTAACAGTGGAATTGCTATTCACCACAGAAGACGAACAGCACGATGGGAAAGAGAAATAAATACGATAAATGGCATGGCATTACAGAGCCAACGAAATGTAATTATGTAACTTCCGCAGTTCACCCAATTCAGTGCTTTTTGGGACTTATACCAAGCAAATCCGAGAAACATTTATAAATATGTATTACCTGTACGTATAATAAATAATTTATTGCATATATTTATAAGCCACTTCGTCAGATTTTCCATTTTTCTCGGATTAGGCTGGATAGCCTGTTTCAATTCAGAATCTATTTCGGTACTTTCACCCGAACTTAGAGCTATGGCTATTTAGTATATCATATAATGCAATAAATAAATAAATAAATAAATATTACACAAAACAATTTACTTACACTCTGCGTAAACATACCAACAGAAAGTCCAGAAATTAAAAGGGACACAACAAACAGTCATGCATAGGCGTAACTAGGAGGGTGCAAGAGTGGAGGTAAGAAGTCCCTCTGATATTTCTTCTACCTAAGAAACGAGTTTTGGATACAGGGTTGAAAAGGGTTAAAAAAATAAAAATACAAATGTTTTCTACAAGATTATTTGGGTGGTGTAAAGACAGCGAAACAATGAAAAACTTTCGTTTTTACGGGACACAGAATAGAGGCATCTAAGTCGCCCGTTTACAAAGGAAGAGAAGCACTGTAAATTCTCTGTTACTTGCCTAAAGGACATTGTATATGAAGGACCGGTTCAAACTAATCTGCCCATATTTCTAACTTAATTCCTCCGTCAATTAAAGTTCCTGATACCCATGATCGACCAAACGTCCCTACACAGGTTACGCCTACGCAGTAACGTTAAGTTTTTCCAAGAAGCGCACCGAAATCATTTACATCCGCGTTCATCGTTGACGAAACGGTTAAAATCGGAATACAGCGGTCAGCCCCGTCACCTGAACAGCCACACAAATTACCATAAATCATGTGACAGATGAGTAGCATGAAATGCTCTTCAACAGAGACGACAATTATATCGCCCATGTCGAACTCACACCGCAGGACACATCTATGCAGATGGAAATATGACTGCAGTGGTGTCCACTACCTGCTAAGCAGCTTTGCTAGAGAATGGTTACAGCCACAATGATTAGGGCTGGCTGTAGTGGTCCCTAAGCAACGTGTGGATGTCAGATGGGCGAACAGACGGTTCTGCCTCTTGATCGCCTGACAGTGCAGCTGCTCGCTGCTGTGACAGGCCTGTGCCCGCATTCACCACATTTTAACCTCCATACCTTATCAGGGAAACGATACTGATGGCGTGTGCAATTCGTGCAATAATGAGTCACTTGCTCCAAGCAATGCTTTCGAACATGAACGCACACCAGCTGTTCTCCCTAGATCTGATCTAGTTAACCAAAACATGATCTTACACGCTCGCACGTCACACACACTGCGTAACACTTCCGACGGGTTTCATCCGTTCTGTTCAATAATTTCGAAATTTCCACTATTTACGGAAAAAGTGTGTTGGGATTTAATGCGAACTTTTTTATCTCCACAATGTCTGTCGTCGTCGTCGTCATCATCATCATCATCATCATCCGTCACCAGTTAGGCCCTAATAGTCCGGCTTCGCCCTCATCTAATAGTCTCTTCGAAGGTCTTACAAGTTGTGTTCGTCCACTTGGTCTTCAATTCAGCATTATTTTCGGGATCCTGTTGCGGGTTCATTCTTGTTACATGTCGTAGTCGATCTGATTTGTATCTCCCAAGTTTCTCGTCAACTGGTTCTACTTTCATCACTTCCAAAATTTCTTCACTCCCTTTGTGGTCTTGTGTACCCGGCTGTTCTCAGAAACTGGTGACTTTAACAGCACGCTGCGCAGCACTGGGAAAATACATACAAAATGGCTGCAGTGTTCCGGCTGCTGTTCGAGTCCACTGCTTTATAGCTTGGTTTAAGTTCTGCGGTCTATTTTCTGTGTACTTTCTATGATTGTGTGAAACAACTCCGGTGGCAATTAATGAGTGAGGGCCTTGAAATAAAATAATTTTAATTAAAACTGAAAAAAACCAACTCGCTCCAACTTTAAAAAAAAATAAACTGTACAAATACAAACACCACTAAAAAAATGGCGATTCACTTCCATTCAAATGCAATACAATGATGTAACTGATATGACATCGTTGGAAATGCACTTACATTAATGTTTTCCCCCCTCTACGTAATAGTATCCGAATGGCAAGACAACCTACAAGACAGTAATGGTCTACGGATAAGGAAGTATCGAAGTGCGACTTGGTAACAGCACAAATACGTACTGTTATGGCGCGTCATGAAGACCGCAGGGAAGGTGAAATACAGGGTAATTCATAAGTCCCTCCGGAACTTCCGAAATCGGCTGCGCAACAACCAAGACAGATACAGTAGAAAGGACATATCGAGCACCTGTAAGGTATGACACAAACTTGGAGTGTCTCTCCCTCTGTTGACATGCTCTCCTTCGGCGTGACCATCCCGGCTACTGTACCGCAGAGGTCGGAAATCCCGGAGGGACTTACGAATTACCCTGTATTTAGAAAAATCCTAACCATGCAAAACGGTACAAGAACCACGCTTTGGCAACTGGCTTCTTTGCAACATGTCTTGAAACGGAGGTTAATAAAATCAAGCTTGTAAAATTTGGGAAGCTATAATAACCTACTTATATAGGTAGGATGTGGAGACAAGGAATGCGTATAGAATTTTGATGGGAAACCCACCTGGGAAATGGATACCCATAAGTCTAAAACAAAGCCTAGGATAACACAAGAATGGGCCTTAGGAAAGCAGATGAACTGAATCCATAAGAAGAACGCAGCAGGCTATTTGCCTGAACTTTAGCCCGGTGGGTCACGTATACTTTTCCTTAGTCCAGGACTCTTTTAAGTTTGAAATATGTTCACCCCGCTTTTCAACAGCGCCATGATCATAAATATAACTAAAACTCCCTTACCCTCGAACTTACAGCATTATTTTAAGCCTTAAAAACGTCCCAAGTTTATGAACTAACGTTTCCTAACTTTCCAACTTTAAGCCCGAACCTCTGTAACTCCATCTCCTCCAAAACGAAGCAGGAAAACAAACAACAACCCTATCTTCAATGACTGTCAATTTCTCTAGCTACAGGGTCTCCACCAGAAGGTCCACACATCTCCAATGACCGCACAATATAGGGGACATGTACCCAACAGCATCCAAAATGACTTCTGATCAGCACAGTGGCTACACGCATGGGCTAACACCGCATTTCTTACCAACAACGATGTCCCACGATATCCTTTCACGGACTCATAACTGGATAATCGGATATGGATAAAAGTTCTCGGAACTTAACGAAACAAAACAACGAAACATATAAGCCCTTATACTTAAATTACGCATGTATTAAAACGAACTACCCTAATTTGTTTATGCTGGATGCACCGGAACTCACACGAAGTGGAAGAACGACAGAGATAAAAAAAATGGACGCCGTAGGGAATGTGTTTTTATGTTTCTTACATACTACCCTCATCAGTGACTATAAGAATTTCCAATATAAATTCTGAAACGAATTTTCTACAGTGCAATGCTGGTGCGAGGCTCCTGACAAGTCGTAATCCCCACATCGAATTTAGTGTAGTTTTGTCATTCTTCCCACTCGTCAGCAGAAGCCAGCAGAACAAGAGAGGGCAAGAAAACGTGTGCCCGGAGTCTCTCCGAGTCGCTTCTCCTTTACCGCCTTTATCGACTAGACCCTCTGGCTTGTTCAAATTCAGAATTAACTTTAAAATCTGTTAATCTCCTACAAAACTGTTAAGACTCCTTGGAGCATCTGAAGGCTTCTGCCTACGTGCACTACGAAGGACAACACAAACACACAAACATCGCAAAGAAGTACCCACGGCCCAAGGTAAAACACAACTGGAGCCTCAGACCGAGTGGCCACTATAATCTGACACAAAGGTATCTCTCTTCAGGGATATTACACCGTGTCGATAGGCCAGTAATTTCCGACGTTTAGAACAAACGGAGTGCCTCCGAAAGGTTGGAATCTACTTACCCAATGATAAAGCACAGCATCCCAGAATTTAATCTGCAGCAAAACCGATTGCAGAACCTCAAAGGCAAAAGGTCATTCTTGTGCAGCTGGTACATTCAGCAGGTCAAGCGTTTACTGGACTCCATTCACTCAAATCAATGCAATCAGGTCTTATTTCTCTAACAGACGCATGAAGAGTATTTGACAGTCTTACTCCGTCTAAACTGAGGTCTTCAAAGCAGTACCTTTCTCTGACGTTTCCTCCACACGTACTGAACGCACAGTCCACCTAATTTTTTATTTATTCAACCTAGCATCAGATGAGGTCACAACTCGCTTACTAAAGTATGTCAATGTGCAGGCAACCTACTGGCCTAAACCCTCCAATCACATTTACTACTTCAAGAAAATGCTCGGACTCGAGGAGAAAGACATGTAACCAATTTAGAATATCACAAAATATATTTCGTGACTTAGGGCATACGACTTACAATTTGGACAGCGAAGTCTAAAACCCCACAATAAGCTGCGCATGTGGAGGTGAAACACGTGGTGAAAAATGCATACAGAATTTTGGATGATAAATTTCCTGGGAAACGCCCACCCTCAATACTTTGGAAACCAAAGAATGTAATTCAGGTGGATCTCAAAGAAATACGATGTGAGGTTTGTAAGGGAGTGAAACAACCTCGAAATAGTGTGGAACGGATGGGTTTGGGCAAGAGCAGCATTGCACTGACTGTCTCTGACACATGTGTTCGTATTTAGCAAGATATCTGAAAGAATTTCGCTATACTGAAAAAAAAAACCCCCAGTTTTACGAGAAAAATTACTGCCCTAAGGAAAACACTAAGGACTGGAGGTTCGACTGATTTAATGGGATGCTACAATGCATGTCTCATTACCATGTGAGTTTGTGACCTGTTCAATGGGTAACCGCAGCTGATGGTAGACCAATCGATACACGTGATGGTTCAATACAAGAACCCACTGCCAGCCATCTCGTGGTTGAAATGTGAAGCGCTGCAGCACGGACAAGTTATCTCAGTCGGTAAAGGAGCCCGTTACCTGAACAATGTGAATACGAGCTCCTTAATGTTCACATTTAAGCGTCTATATCCGACCGACTGTTATTCTCTTCAGCTTGTCTTACTAAAAAGCTCCGAACAGCAAGTTAGCATGTCATTACAGCGTAACAATTCCGGCGCGATCACACAAATGCGTGTCTTCAAAACCGTTAACAATACGATAAAATATCTCCTTACAACTGCTACTAAAAAATTTTTCCTTCTGCTGGATACTCGGCGAGTTAGGCGAGGGTTGGGCTCGTGATGTTCGCAAATATGTGTCTCAGGGGTCTACAAATTTATAAAAACTCTAGGGGCCACCTCAAAATTCTAAGATGCAGAAAGGAGACATTAACCAAACTGCATACTGGGAAGACAGGAATATTATCCGCCACCGACAAAAATTTAGTCGCCAAGGCGACATGGCAACCGGAAATTGTACACCCCTGAATTATCACATTTTACACAAACTGTAATGGGTCTACAAATACTAGTTTAACTACCACATACTGAATATAATATAATTTCGTTCAATGCTTTGAAATCGGATACATTTTGACATGAAGATGTTTACTCGTACTTAGACAATAACATTCTGAAGTCTGGCACACCTTACGCCTAACCTAATGTGTAAGAACATTACAGCAAACATAGACAACACGTGGCACACCACAAGCTCCGACACTCCGTGAAGTCTGTTTACAAACACATGCTTTCACCACAATCAACTCTTTTCCGCATAACAGCAGATCACCCAAAGCTTCTTCCACTCTGCGACACTGCCTGTGCGTGGTTAAGTCACTGCGGTACAAACGCGCCACACCGGGAGCCGTTTCAAACACCGTTTCCGTTTATACTTGCAACTCGTAGCTACTTTAAAACTGACAGCTTTTCGACAAACACTCAAATTTCGAATTTGATGAAACTCCGTCCAGTGGGAAGCCGAGATGTCCCATACGAACGGACATGACAAAGCTAACAATCGCTTTTTGCAGTTTTGCCAGCGCGTCTAAAAACAAACCAGTTTCTGACAATGCAGTGACAACTGCACGTGGCGTCTCTCTCCGGAATAAATTAACATACACGAGGGCTAAAGGGCTAAAGTGACGCGAACAACTGCAAAGAGTACATTTATACAACATAACTCAAAAGCGGAAGACATCGTCCTACCCTTCTTAAGCTGAGGATGTTTAACGTAAAAAAAAAAGATGGGTTTGGCACTGAAATTGTGTTACTAAACCAAAATCTAAAAATTATCTTCCACGCCCGAGAAAAAAAAAACAGTATATTTATTAAAACACTCCTCGGTTACTGGCACTTGTCGAAGAAGTCGCTACTTGCTCTGCTTAGCAAACAAAAATAGTTAGGGCTACGGAAAGGTAAGTGGCGATACACGTACCACTGCACTTTAGAAATTTAATGGAAAATATATAATTCTTCAAGAACCAGAAATAATAGTTGCTTCATTTCTGGTATTATAGTGTATGCTTTGCAGCCACTGCATGCCGTTATTCATTCAATTTACAGTGAGTGCTCAGCCGCCACTGCACGCCGTTAGTCATTCGACTTGCAGCGTGTGCTTATCCGCCACTGCATGCCGTTAGTCACTCAACTTAGTGTGCTTAGCCGCCAATGAATGTCGTTATTCAACTTACAGCGTATGCTTAGCAACCACTGCATGCCGTTATTCATTCAACTTAGTGTGTGCTCAGCCGCCACTGCATGCCGTTAGTCATTCAACCTAGTGGTATAATCTGGCGCAGTAAAGACTGCACCCTAATCAGCATTCACGCCAAACCCTGCGGGCCCCTGCTATGGACAAGTGACGTGAATAAATCAGCGTGGGGCAGACATGCACAGTGAAACTGCCTACAGTCATCACTAATTCCACACACGACCGGAATCTGAAAAGCGTGCACGTTTCCCAGAACTTCCGGTAGATGTCCCGCGGAAAGTTGGGTCGCAAGTACACTAGGTCCACCAGAGACCGACACGTGGCATCCGGTTACCAAGTTCCCTCTAGTGGGATCAACATCAACTACATGCACCAGTATACCAATCGATACGAAGTGCATTCGTTGACGTACACATTCAGACAGCCGCCACTGGTCTCAGAGCAGAACTTTCAGATGGTTTAAAAATATGAATATTCTAACATAAGTTAGTAATAACTCATAAAAACGCCTTCAAATAATGCCTACAGGACAAGACGTCACGTCGCTGGTTACAGGTAGCTGTTGTTTTGAGACATGTGATATCATCTTCAGGGATCGAAATATCCAATTTGACCCTTAAAGAAGGGACCGGTACGCTGTCTCGAAACATTAGGAACAACTACGCAGCGACCCGGCACCGGATACCAAACAACGGACACCTCATTCACACGGACGCCATGACCTGAATACCTCTGTCCAGCAACCTAAAAAGCAATGCGAATTCTTGTGTGAAGGACAGAGGAGCATGAATATAAAAGTTGCACTGTGAGGAGATTCTACTCGTCACCAAGTAGTGTTGGATTGCTCAGATCAGGACCGATGGGGCAAACGGGACATGAAGCGTGAATGAGGAAGATGAGAAGTGCCCGACTCCGTGGAGTGCACTACTCTTGACATGTTAATGACGGCTCATTTACTTCACCGGTACCTATCAGTATGTTATCGCAACTAAAAATAATTTCACTTCATATCTTTCTTATCCCCAACTCTTTGGCCAGTAGAGACGTGTAAATCAGCGATGTGAAACTCGCGGCCCACTGGAGTTGTTTCTGCAGTGAGAGTTTTGGAACACAATTTACCTCACGCTCCCCCGTAACAAGCAGGGACAAATTTTTAGGTACTTGGTGAACAAGTTTCGACAGGAATTTGACGTTCAGGAAACCGTGCATCGTGAAAAAATTCTTATAATAAAACCAACTAGATGCACTAATTTCTCATATTTATTTTTGGAATAAAAATCTACATGTTTCGGACAGTTCCTCTGTCCATCATCAGGAGTTTTTCACTGTACACACAGCAGTGGTGTACGTCATATAGGTTTGCTGACTTCTTGCGAGCGGGATCAGGACGGAACCGTCCGTCCTGATCCTCCTCGCAAGCTGTCAGCAAACATGTATGACATATACCACTGCTGTGTGTACAGTGAAAAACTCCTGACGACGGACAGAGGAAATGTCCGAAACACGTAGTTTTATTCCAAAAATAAATTTGAGAAATTAGTGCATCTAGTCACTTTTATTATAAGAAGACTTAACAGGATTCGTGCAAGGTTCATAAGCAAACCTCGTATGTTGGAAACCTGACGGTGAGACGAGTCAGAAAAATACGCCTTCAGTTCTAACTGTTCTAATAATAATCAGTGCACAGTATTTCAGCCATAACGTTACAGAATGGAATTCCGGGTACTTGTTACAAATATCAGTGACAAAGAAACAGGGTAAGCTTCTCATTCACGTTCTTCCATTCTTAAAACATAATGTAAGCCACAAAAATTCAATTACAATTAATTGCGATATACATATTTACAAATAATAGTGCTTTTAGTCTTTCAATCGCAAAGTATAAAATAAATTTTCCCTGAGAAATTAAGGCTTTAACTGTTAAACTTTGATTTGCTGCCCGCCCAGGGTTAGGAGATTTTCAAATGGCCCTTGTGGGGGGGGGGGGGGAAATAGGTTGTTTTAACCTGGTGTAAAGGAGAGGGAAAACCCGGCCAAAA
>Ga0136643_10015294_pt1 | contig 11534 bp, 7 predicted proteins | sample TergutLab28metaG_FD_96883 | JGI IMG/M metagenome (GOLD analysis project Ga0136643, IMG submission 96883) | Labiotermes labralis P1 segment gut microbial communities from Petit-Saut dam, French Guiana - Lab288 P1 (version 3) (version 3) | ecosystem: Host-associated > Arthropoda: Insects >...
ATCATTTCGTTATTCTATCTGTCCATTTTATTTTTAACATTCTTCTTCTTCTTCTTCTTCTTCTTCTCATTCTTCTTCTTCTCGTCATGCTTCTTCTTCTTCTCCGTCTTCTCATTCTTCTTCTTCTCCTCATTCGTCTTCTACTTCTTATCCCTCAGTCTTTTGATCGGTTGTTAGCTATCCATCTGGATCTGTTGCAAGCCATTCTTTTCATTGTTGTATAACTGTCAGCTGCTGTGTTTCTGGCGACTTGCTTTAAGTATTGTAGTCGAGGTCTTTCCACTGCCATGAATGGCGTCTGTTTTTTTAAATTTATAGAAGTAATTTTTCTTCTTTCGCCCTTTGAAAAACTTCACCATTCAGTACTCTATCTGTCCATTTTATTTTAAAAATTCTTCTCCAGCACCACGTTTCAAATGCACCTACAATCCTCTCTTCATATTTCCCTACGGTCCCTGTTTCTGATCCACAAACAGCAACACTCCAAATACAATTTTTATAAGTTTCCTTTTCATTTCCAAACTAAAGTTATTCAAACAGAGTAGTTGATTTTTATTAATGAACATAACACTGTGAGGAAGTTTAATTGCAACAGTATGGTTAATAACAGAACAAGTGTGCCGTGCATCGTGATATATTTGCGTAATAAGGTCCAACAAGATGCACTTTTTTTCTCTTAATCTGTTTGAATAACCAACGTTTCGAATGGATTAATACAAAATAAACGGAGCTATACGGGGACATTTTGGAAAACAAATGAACAAAGAAACAAAATTAAGAATTCAAAACAATACAGCTAAAGCAGCATTGAAATTTGGAAGTGAAACTTGGGTACTGAAGAAAAGAGAGGAACAACGTTTAGAAGTAGCACAGATGAAATGTTTGAGACACTTACTTGGAATAACAAAACTAGATAAGGAAAATAATCAATGTATTAGGCAAAAAACGGGAGCACAGAACACGGTAAAGGAAATAAAACAGTACCAGATAAAAGTGGCTACAACATGTACAGAGGACGGACACAAACAGACTACCAAAACAAGTACTACAATATAAACCAAAAGGACGAAGGAACATAGGACGACCGAGGAAAAGATGGAGGGACCAACTTCATCTTGAGGATCAAGGAACAGGAAACACGCCTAACCCTTCAGGAACATGATGATGACGTTTGAGGTGTTGCTCCCTGATGGCGGTCGACCACCGAAACATATAGGAGGAAATATATGAATGTACCTTACACGCTTTGTATGTGCAAGTAGTTGGTTTTTTAATAGTAAGAAGTTCTGGCAATAATTTATAAATTTGAAGCCACGATAGCGCATGTAGTGTAGTGGTTAGGCTACGATCTAGGCGAGCAGGAGTTCGAATCCCAATGGACAAGGTATTTATCACTCCTCCAAAACACCCAGATTGCCTCTGGGAACAAATAACCCTACTATTCAAAGAGTATCGAAGGCTCTTTCCCGCGGGTAAAGTAAATTGTCTGACCACTGACCACTGACCACTTACCTTCATCCAGTGCGGACGTGGGAAATGAGTGGAGCTATACTTACACTCCCCCTTCACGGCCCACGTATGGACAACCTTACTTTTACCTTTTACTTTGCCCTTTGTTTAAATTCGCTCAGGTAAGGCAGCGCCTTACCTTATGGCCGTCAGTGAAGTTATGTCTCCGCGTGTGTTGTGGAATCTCATCAATTTTGGGAAGTAACTGACAGCGTGGTGAAGTCTGTATAGTATGTCACTGAGTAGACTATCTGCAGTCTTCCCAGCTATTGGTGTGGGAAGAGACCGAGTCGCTTAACGCGGTGGACTCAAATGTGTCAATTTTAAAGTTGGACATCCCGTATACAACCAGATGTGTAACTTTACAGTTGATACTGCTAGTCAAGCCATCCAGTGTTGTAAAAACTGTAAAAAGAAAACGCTTAATTGCAGTGTTACTGCTTTCTTTAGCATCAGTGCCTTAAAATAGATTTCATCGCCAATTACCCAAACATTCAGATCTCACATACATCTCCAGCAGTAAAGTACACCAAAACAAGGGAATGCACTTTAAAAATGTGCACGAAAATTGAGACACAAATTATAAAATAAAATCTCATTTCTAGCAGTTGCAATTTGTATATTTTTTAAATCTTCTATTGCTAACCTGATGATGACCTTGCAAGGTCGAACCATGTAGCTGTATTAAAGAATATGTACGTTTAGTTGTGTAGACGGACGTTTATTCATTTCATTCATTATGAAATGTGTCAGTTGTACCAGTCCTGGATGATAGATAGGTTTTTTTCATATCGGTGGAATGATAGATGTTAAGGGAAACTTATGTGATGAGTTAAATCTTTGTTCCAGTGACAATTTTCACACCTCAGTTTCCGCGTGTCCTAGCTTAGGACTGCACCTGGCCCTCGGAGGTGAGAAGCCAGTAATTGAGCAGAGGCACAGCCTATGCTCGTTTATGAAACTGGGGACACATTCATTTGCGACTCCTGTTCCTGACTTCATAATACACAGGACTGTATCTCTTCCAATAACTGCACGACAGTGGAATATAACGTAGATATACATACTGGTTTGAGTGTGTAGTGTCTCCGCTACTTCGGTATACAAAGTCTCCATAACAGGAAACCTCATCAGAACCTTCAACGTCGGCTCTCATCATAACACAGTTTAAGCCACTACACAATCTAATTTGCTTTCCCGTCTAAGTATACAGACAGGCAGTGTAAACACACCTTGGCTGAAGCCCATAACTCGCACAGCCTTTGAAGTTGCCAGGGAACTACTGCACGCACACGCGCGCGCGCACAAGCGCACGCACACACACACGCACACACACACACACACACACACACACAAAGACGTTTCGATTACGGCTAAGGTCGGTGGAAGATTTGCTGTCTCCCACTAGCCACAACGACCTTCCGCCCCTCTATTTTATGATAGTAAGGGGTAAAACCACAAAATAAGCATTCTTCTTCTTGCTTCCTCCCAATACATTCTCTGTCTCTGTTATTTCTTTCTTCTTCCAGGTCTCTCCCGTGTATTCTTCTTCGGATTACAGTATTTCTCCCAGCACCCATGCCTCTTTTGCCATCACCTTGTACTCTGCTTGTCATGCAAATTCGACAGCCAAAGATGTGTAAAAACAAACAGAAAAATGAGTGAGGTAAGAAGACCGGATTTTGTCGCCTTCTTTGTTATATTGGTGCTTTATTTTTAATGCAGTTTTTCTAGTTCACTTGGAGGTAGAAGTCTTGGGTTGTTTCGTTTATCTGCGTGGATTGACCCTAACCCAACACTTTACACCTAACCGCAAGAGCATACAAAAAAAATCCACTTGGTTGCTTTGGGTTTCTCTGTTTTATAAAAAAAATACTCTTAAAGCTGCAGCTGTTAAAGATAGCCCACACGAGAAAATTAGCCTGAAGTGTCAGGGTGGGAGAAACTTGCTGTTTATGGAGGTTGTGAACTGCTAAAAGTACATAATGCCGGTGATATAGAATGAATAAATGAGTAGGGAGCATTATATGAATGAAATTGACTAGGTACAAAAGATATATCGGAATTACCCGTCCCAATACCACATCGTCCAACATAAAACCCACATAAACTGTCCTGGGATCGAACCCGGACTTTCGCAGTGAAAGGACGGCGCCTAACAGACGGAGCCAGTGTTGTGGTGCAGGGGGGGGGGGGGGGTGGGGGGTTACGTTTAGTACTAACAGGTGCGAAACTTATGAAACAGTCCCAATACGTCTATCATCACATACCGCGTTAAGGTACGAAGTTTAACAGATCAAGAGCCTTGTTGCTGACTTTTCAGTAGGAATTATACATCTTAATTGTTATTCTTATTCTGTGCAACAAGCATATTATTTATGTAATTCCAATTACGTACACAGCCGCTGGTGGACCATTGCCTCCTCATTAGCGAAGTTCTACGATCACACTCAGACACACCACAGTCAGTAGGAATCCTCTGTACGAGTGATCAGCCCGATACAGACACCTCTAAATGACAACACACAACATCCACACGAAACAGACATCTATGCCTGCGGCCGGATTCGAACCCACAGTCGCAACAAGCGAGCGGCCGCAGACCCACGCTTTAGACCGCGCGGCCACTGGGATCAGAAGGCAAACTATATATAGGTTTTTGAATTATAAGTGCTATCCATTTTTCTGTGGCGATTCACCCAAACACGGACTTGTGACGCCGTATTGGTGAGGTTTCCCGCTCCAACAAACACAACGAAGACAAGAGAACAACCATGCTCTCAGCGGGTTTCGAGCTCGCGATCTCATCAGTCGGACAGCTTCAGACCTACGCCTTCGACGGCACGGCTGCTGGAAGCCGTTGTGCGAATCCCTTGTGTTATTGGGATTACAATCGGAAACTCGTCTACTTCTTATCAGCCTAAGCCTCAAGGCGTCATTGACAGCATTTTGATATCAGACACTAATTCTTGGTATTCAGCAGCCTTGCAGTCCGGCTGTGTCAGCATGCGCTGCTGCGTATTTGCAGAACTGCCATTACTGCAGTTAAAAATACATGGATGGCAGTATTCATAGGCAAACAAAGAACAGAATAAAAATACAACACAAAGTTCTTTCTGACTCGTTAAGTTCCTTAAGTTGATGACGTATGGGACGTGGAGGTAGAGCTCAACGCACTTTTAGCCTAGTTTCTAGTTGACCGTCATTGGTTAGTTTCACGTTTCGGCTACTTTATCCCCAAGAGCATGGCTGCCCCATATCTCTACATACGCGAGGTGGGCCTCAGTGCCTGGGTGGACGCCCTAGAGACGAGATCTCCCCCTGCTGACAATCGAAGCTCAGTTGCTCGGTCGGCTAACCCTTAACGTAGTCGCTATATTGACTGAGCTATCACGGTGCCGCTAATGGTGTAAGGCAATATTAATTTTAATATTGTTTATCACGAAATATTCTTCCCTTCCTTGTTAACAGTCAGGGGTCTTGATTCTGAAAGTTTTAATAGTTCCTGTTGTAATGTTGCATTATAATATTTATTTAGTGGGCCGGGTGGCTCAGTCGGTATAGCGACTGACCACGGGCTTGACGGTCCGGGATCGATTCCCGGTGGGGACGAGATATTCCGCTCGTTCAGACCGGCCCTGGGGCCCACCCAGCCTCCTGTACAATGCGTACTGGGTCTTTCCCGTGGGTAAAGTGCGGCCGGGGCGTGCTGCTGACCACTCACCCCCTTCTAGTGCCGCAATCATGGAAGAGTAGAGCTATACCTCTACCCACCCTCTGGGCCACACCGGGCCTGTAACGGGATCACTTTACCTTTACTGTATCCGGGCAGGTAGAGATCAGATATAATAAAAAATAATTCTCATTTTGGAACTATTTTTTACGGAATTGAATATGCCGTGAGTTGTAATGTAGGAAATAATTTACATCATAGGCACCTGCAAAGTACAGTTGTGACCTTTAATGTTTTATGAATATAAAATTCCCCTTTCGAAATCATAATCTCTCGAAAATATTCGGCATATTAATATTATGGAATATACTGAACGTTGATGATAACAAAGTTTATACGTTTTGTGGTTTTCACGGGTATTTGAGTGAGGACTGTGATGGTCTGGGATGTAACATTACATTTTGGAATGAGCAGTTCCCGACATTTCAAATGGCCATAATTCCTTCAGTGTGGGCTGTCAAAGGACTACGTGTACGATCCTGCGAAATTGCTTAGAAGTAAAGACCCGACCAACCAGTGTCGCATTTCAGAGGACCGGGAATATCAAGTACCTTTGTAACTTTTTCTAGTTTTAATCTTGGTTTTCATGTAATTTGAGAGTTTTATTGGATCCAAATGAACTAATGTACATGTAGTTTCAGGTTATTTAAATTAACCCTTTAAAGACTAAACGTATCTTTCTAATATAAGGGTTCAGTTCGTACCGCGCTGTAAACACTTTCCTCCTCAGTTATGAAAACCAGTTTGTCCGTGTTATAGAACGAAAAAGATACTGTTTGTTCTCGGATCCATACAAAACCCGTAAAGGTAATGTTATCACCAAGTATAATTCTTGAATATTAAACCTGGTGGTACGTATAGACACCTTTGGAAGGTTATATATGGCTTAAGAGAAACTGCTGTGGAATCTAGACTCAAAATTGATCTAAAGTTTTGCAGTAACTGATGATCCAAGTGTGAATAATATTACTAATCTCCTTTTATTTTCTCATCCATCGTATTTCAATGCAAATGCCTAATACTAAACGTTGGCTAAGATCGTTTAGTGATTCTGATAATTAAATATTTGGATTCTGGGATTGTGGCTTCGAATCCCGCTGGGTCATGGATGGATGTCTGTCTCTTGTGAATGTTGTGTGTTGAAAAGTAAAGGTCTTTGCGACGGGCCGATCTATTGTCCGCATGAGTCGAACGGATTGCGGTGTTTCTGCATGTGATCTCGAAACCTCAGCAATGAGGTAGCCTAGGTCCGAGCAGGGCTGTCGCCCCCCCCCCCTCCTCCAAAAGTAGGCATTTCTGTTACTTAATGTACTTTTTGCTCGCAATTGATAGACGTTTAATTTTTTTTCTAACGAAATATCAGCCTTCCACGTTTCACATTTTCCTATTCGTGTCTCTCAAAATTTTTCAGAATTTTGTTCAACTAGTTGTCAGCATTTAAATTCCATAACAAGTCTCTGCCGTTCCCAGTGGCCGCGCGGTCTAAGGCGTAGATTTACGGCCGCTCGCCTGCTGATATTGTGTGTTCGAATCCCAACGGGGGCATGGACGTTTGTCTGTTGTGAATGTTGTGTGTGTTGTCAGGTAGAGGTCTCTGCGACGAGCTGATCACTCGTCCAGAGAAGTCCTACCGACTGTGGTGCGTCGCTGTGTGTGATCTAAAAACCTCGTGAATGAGGAGGCCCTGGCCCACGAGAGGCTGTCCCGCCAAAAACAAAAAAAAGTCCCTCTTCATTATTGTGTGCAAGTTGTTCTCTCATTAGTACGGATGTAGAAACTTAATCTCCTCAGTCATTATGTAATCGTATTATGCACTTATCTTCTGTTAAAGAGTTTTACCGCAACAGTTTTACGTAACGACCGCATTTTTATTCACTCCTTCAAAATCCCACGACCGTCTCTTGCCAGTTGCTTGCTTATTCACTACTTACAATAATTGCACATCCCATTTGATACAACATAACGTCACAAGTTGAAACAACGACATTAGGCAAATTCTGAAGTGCATAATCGCCTTTGTTCTGTTTGTTCTATTGTTAGATGTCCACAAGGTGCCCCTTCACTAAGCTATAACGCTTTTTAGAAAAATGAATAGTGAATTGGAAAGATGCAGAAGGAAGCTGTCATGTTATAATTTGACATACTGTATCGACATTTGCCTCAAGTGACTGAGGAACTCCGCGAATAACTTGCTTTACGATAACCGGTGTCCGGGCTGAGAAATGAAACTGCAAAATTAAGTTGTCTGTGCGTGCCACCAAGACAAATTGGGGAGTGATCAAAGAGCTTCTCGTTTTCTTAGCCTCGGAAGAACATGGGGTGAGTGGTATAGCTTCACGCCCTGGCCGCTCTACCCCTGGATAAAGTGTTCCCTTTATCCGTTGAATAAGACGCCTGGGTGCTCCCAAGATTCAATGTGTCTACCTTATCCCTGTCGGTAAGCTAACCATGATTCCTGGGTTGTCAAGACCTGGACCTAGTCACGATAGTGACTGAGCTATCACGGATTCTAGGTTGAAGCCGTAACATCCAACATACCGTTCAACTGCGTCGATGGGTCTCGTTCTAGAAGTGCTGCAGATATTACCAGCTCGACTGTATAGGCAGGAATTTCAAAGAAAGTAGAAGCTTGCAATTCTGTGCGGCAAACAAAGGATAGGTCTGTTGTTGAGTGTTGGACTGAGGGAAGTCCGTCATGACATATGCAATGCAATGTATTATGCATGGCGCACGCAGCGACCAGGTCGCTACTGTAATGGTTACTTCTTTAACATGATGTCGTAAAGAAAATGTGCATGGGCGGAGGTCAACACGAAGCGCTACACTAGTTCAAAATGGGCGTTCGGATATCGCGCAGTCACAGTACCGTCAGATTAGCGCCACAATTCGTGCGCGAGGTGCACAAGCACTCACTGAATCGTGGTTGTTGTATGCGCCACACGCTTTAACACGAAAGATTATTGGTTTTGCCCACATGCACATTGCGAAACTTGAGTACGAGACCACTACATTTATTCGAAATGTCGGGCACCATTCACTCAGTGGTGCAAAGCCACATCCCGTTCTAGACGCGAATTCACATGCGCCGACTATTTCAAACATGCCAGTCGTTTGAAAGTGTGCGACTGTTCAGCCATTCTGTGCACAGTACGTGGTTGATGTAATGTTTTTCAGGTAGGTTTTCTTTCCATCCCCAGCCGACTGGTTGTTACCGTTGTGACAAATTTTACTGTTTTTAAGATCATTCGAATATTCGCAAAAAGCACCTATTACATTCATAACATCCGCCTCTTTGTCTGTCTGCATGTCTGGCCTTCTGTCTGCATGTACAAGCACGGCTCTCACTGGAAGAATTTGCGTCAAATTTGATAATGGGGTCTTCTATGAAACTCTATCGTGAAATTCCAAATTTTGTTAAAATCGGTCAAAAATGTCGGACACTGTACGTGAAGGCCTAAACACGCTTCGTTGCTACCGGTGAAATAAATACGCCATAAAAACATTTTTGTGTCGCAGTCAATATTTTTATGTTTCTTAACAATGACCTTTAGCCCAACAATATATAGGGAACGCACGACTCAGTGTTACGTCATAGTACATTTTCTATCTTCATATTACTATGCATCTATGCCTCGTTTGGGTGTTTGGTTGTCTTCCTGAAGAAGCGGGCGTATATCAAAGAAGCTTTTCGCACTCATGTAGACCTTCGGTGGCCAATACCCTGTTCTTTTGTGATGAATAATGCCGGCTCTTACATTTACCCAGTGATCATGAACAGGGATCATTAGAAGAGTGGTACTGTGGAGTTTTAAGAAATGGGTTCAGAAATCGGTTGAAGAAAAGAAAATTTGTGTGTTTGCATGACATGGAAAGTTTCTACTGACGAACAGATCTCTTGCTCGTCACGCGCTTGTCAGCTAAAGGCTAATACATAAATTAACATCATATTACGCAACACTGCTTACAGGAACGATTATACATTTTACATGAGAATATTTCTTTACGCGGCTTGATATTTCAGTGGATCTATCAGGAAATCTACTTGTTTTATTGCACGCTAACCCTTTTCAGGACAGTGGTATCTATAGGTACCACCAGCTTTTCGCTTTTCTGCCGACAGATTTTATTTGTATTTCTTATGATATTCAGAGTAGACAAATATTATTATCCTGTGCTGCATTAACCATTTGGTCTTATCAGTGGGGACTCTTCTCTGAGGTACTACCTGAACTTCGCAGTTACTCATTGCACTGAGATTCTTCTCTTGTTATACTACTCGCCTACGAGCGGACATCATTGCTGCATAGCGACTGATGACACCGCACGCTGTGCAGTGCTAATTCCAGGGACAAAAATACTGTATGTAGACTGTGTGAAATTGTTCGGTCTGGAATGAATTTTTCCCTTCAATATGCGAACGCCGCTGACGAAATTTCTGCGAGAAGTACGTAAGTTCTTTGAGTAAAAGGGTATTTGGCGAGTACGAAATAATTTAGAATTTACTACTCATGCCTCCTAAAAACGTAATCACTTCGAAAGCCATAAATACAGAACATGTGGGTTTCGTTAAAAGCTTAAAATAAAGCCTATTTTATAATGCAAACTTGTAAAAGTACAGTCTAATCACAGCGCTACATCTTGCTTACGTTGAGCTTCCACAGACTGCACGTGCGTTATTGACTGTACAGACATTTACTTGAACAAAATCAATTGACATCTCGAAATAGGCCTACATAACCATGTACACTACTGATACTGGAAGAAATGTTAATGTTATTTTACTTTTAGAGAATGAAGGAAATTACAGCTTTTGGAAATTGATCATTAAGCAGTTGAACGTATTTCTTACAAAGACAGCACATACTAAACCAAGTAATTTATAATATTTCGTAAGGTGCAGCTGTATTATTGCTACAGTTTGCATAGTAGAATATTATAATGACGAAATGTATTCTTGGGACTTCTTACGGGATGTGTGTGAAACTCGCATGGGAGAAAATTAGGGATACTTACAAAATATTGGTGAAGCAATTTGTAAGCAAACTTCAACTGGGATTACAGTAGAGAAAAACATGAAGCTGTATCTTAGAGAAAATAAGATGTGAGGATGACATGTGGATGTAGGAAGCTAAGGATGGTTTCCAAAAGATAATTTTGCTTATAAAGATGCCATATTTACAGGTGTTCAGAACTTCTTGTATATCGCGTCTCAAACGACTCTTCTGCAAGCAGATTACACTTGAAACACCCTATTCTGAATTTTAGAGTAAAGTATTTTGAGTAGTTTTCCTTAATCACTTATCGATAACAGAAAATGATATTAACCCCATATGAAGGTAAAGCTCTCTGTTTGTTAGTTTTGAGCGGTAATGATCGTGTCGTCGAGAGGACATGCATTACACTAAGCTTCAAATAAATGTTTTCCCTCTTTCAATATTGAAATCTGTGCGAGTTACGTGCTGAAGTGTTATATTAGGAGACTGCAATAACAGGGTTGATTGCTGGTTTATATAATACCAGGGTGACAGCAACTTACTGCTGGCTGAAACTTATAGAATGCAAAATAAAGCGTAAGAAGTTCACTTTTGTTTACTCTAGTATTCATTGAAGCTCCAATTTTATTAAAGTTTTCTCAAACACTCGCCTGTCGCTCACATAATTATAATTACAAATCTAACAGATAGAGAATTTAATTTCCTTACATACATATTTTACGCTTGGACAACTTTTTTAACAAGTCTAATACCAAAATTCATTTCAGAAGTAGGAAATCCCACGAACACACGTGATGGTGTATCATTTCACATTATGTCCTTAAAGCAAACCTGTATATGGACTATTTATGGTAACATTCTGCAGCACTCCATTAATTTACAAAGACAGAAAACTGATTCAGGATTTTCCCAGGACAATTATCAATCTCCTTCCGCAATACTCCATCAACAGTACTTTTTACACATTTCTGCACCTGAGTAGAGACAATTTTAAAATTGAACGAGCTGTCCAGCAAGTACTGTAATGTAGCGAGTGAGATGTGGCTTGCTGATTGCAACTGACGTACTTGTAATAACGTTACATATACAGCACATATTTGTGGAATATGTTTAGATACTAGTTACAACAAGTGTGGAAGTCGCTGATATTGGAATTTTTAAACAAGACAGGCAATGTACGTGTAACGTAACACTGAGTCGCGCCGTGCAACTGTAGTTACCGTGACAATTCAATGAGTATTACACAACCTGTGTGTGTGTGTGTGCGTGTGTGTGTGTGTATGTATCTTGAGTTATAA
>Ga0136643_10015298_pt1 | contig 11533 bp, 4 predicted proteins | sample TergutLab28metaG_FD_96883 | JGI IMG/M metagenome (GOLD analysis project Ga0136643, IMG submission 96883) | Labiotermes labralis P1 segment gut microbial communities from Petit-Saut dam, French Guiana - Lab288 P1 (version 3) (version 3) | ecosystem: Host-associated > Arthropoda: Insects >...
GTTTGTATTAGAGAAAAAATTTAGGAGGGGGAGAGGAAAGTAGGAGTGAAGAAGAGGGGGGGGGTTTGATGTTTTTTGTGGGGGGGGGGGGGGGGGGGGGGGGGGTAATATTTTTGTCAACTGCTAATGTATTAGCTTATAAATTAAAGGAATTCTACTGTACATGGTACTGAATTTTACACAGGACAAAATATTGGTATGGAGGAAGCAGCTGTATCCCTTCCTTCCTTCCTTTCTTTCAACACCTTTTAGATAATGAACCTTGTCATGTGCCATCTAAGCAACCAGGTAAGTTAATTTTAACTCTCTGCATGCTACATGGCACTATGTTAAGCACTACATGGGACATTTAACTTTAGTATGTTGTGCTGTATTAGATGCATCACAGGTCATGTGAGATTCATTGCCCACAGACCCGATACTTTGGTCAAAACAACCTGGAAACCATGCAGATCTGAGCAAAATGAAAAGATACAAACTAACACTGCAAACCAAATTAAGACTGGTATTTTTTATCATAGCAATTGAAAAACCTTGAATGGCAAGACTCGAAAACTCCAAATCAAGATTTTATTAAAAGCTGACATAAATTAATAACTACTGCAACCTAATGTGGGATTTCTTTTTTAATTATCTGAATGAAAAGTAACAAAAATTTATGAGGACTACTCAGTATAAAATACAAAACTAACTGACGTGTGTCATGTACACTGTAGTGTACTGACCTTTCTTCACATGCCAACATCGCACAGTGCAGTCATGAATGCATTTAAGAGGACTACAAATTTAAAACCCTCAATTCTGGGCAGTAATTAGGATTTACAACTACAGAATTACTGAAGGCTCTATGCGACATGACATGAGTGATAAAATTCATTATCAGCTTTATGAAAAATAGGGCTTAAAATGGAGCAATGTGAACCAAAATCACATTCAGCTTTCATTAGTGAAGATACCCAGTACAAAAATAGCATTGAAATCTAACAGACAAGAAATACAAACCCTACCCACATTACCTTAAATTTTCACTTTGTGCAAAGAATATGTACAAAGTAAAATTTAGCAAGTTGGTTAAGGAACAGTTTCCCAGTTCTTTGTGGTTCCAAACCTTCACACAGACATTAATCATACTGTTTTCGCCTACAAAATAACCACATTCACACTCTCGTGATTTTACATCCTATAAATGAAGATCCAGCTGAAGGATTGTCATTTCAAGTGTGCACTAGAAGTTGAAGTGGTTTTGAAGAATGTGTTTCAGGTGGTCACATGCAGCCCATGCAACATGATATGTTACTGCACATCATGTATTGGACACAATGTCATCACTCAAAATCACCTTACCTTATTGTGATCCTCCAGCATAATTCTAGTATTTTGTGCAGCCAACAAGATAGACTTTCAAGAATTTCCATGCCCTTATTCGATCACCATCTTATTCTGTATTGAACACTTCTCTGTAAAATTACAAACGTACTACTGTAGGTACTGACATGACAAATACAGACTCCACTGGATTAGATGTGACCTCATGCCCTTCTTCCTCCAGTCTCTTCATTCCCAGTGATGAATCCTAAGCATTAAACCTGATATGAACACAAGGGTATAGTCTCATTACATTGCAGGTATGATGCACTCGTCCATTTTGTGAGATATATGCAAATTTCTTGTCCTTGTACATTTTCAGGCAATTCTCGTTCATAACATGCACAAGACATCTATCTTACCACTTATGTGAGATATGTAAATTTTCTGCCAAATGGTGATCCAAAAACAAAAAAGTAGTGGGGACATTAAATCTGCTGCTTCATTGTAATGGTGAATATGTTATCCATCCATGTCCATGCCATGAAAATACGTATATAGGGAGCACAGCTGCTCATCGCTACTCATTCTTAACCTTGACATCAGATGGAGGTAAGTGGACAATGTGATGCCACAGCTGCTTTACCCCCAGGAAATAACCCCAGCACCCATTTAATAGGAGGCTGGGTGGGCCCCAGAACAGTTATGGACATTTTGGAGACATGAAAATTGCTTCCCCCATATTGGGATTTGAATCCCAGACTGCCAGTCCATAGCCCAGTCTCCATACAGATTAAACTATCCCAGCTCCTTTTTTTCTACATCTTTAATGGTCACAGGATATCTAGAAATATTTACATGTCAGATATACATAAACAATATTTTCCAGTACATCAGCGTGCTAATTCCAGTTTCGCTACCACTGTAAGTGAACCTAGTAGTCCTCAGCTACCCTGCCTTATCAAATGGATCAGCAGGACAATTTCTGTCACCCTCCAGGAGCATTTCAATGACCAGTTCAAGCAGTCTTGTGGACCAAGTCCTATCACGAAGTATTTTTTATTATGAGATGTGATGCGGTGTAGTCTGACAAGAATTTACCAACATTTTGAAAGACCCTGCTGCCTCCATCTTCAGGTTATGCGGCCATCACATCCTCAAAGACAGTATTCTTCACAGTCACCATCACAAGAACTTCTGATCTCACAGTCTACCAACACTTGGGACAGGGACTGAATTTTCATATGGTTCACCAGTACAAATGGGCCACAGATTCCCCTCAACCAGACATGTAAGTAGACCACTGTGAATCACAAATCTATTCTCCGTATCACAATGTAGACTGTTCCGCATGGACACGCTGGTACTGACCATGTTTAAACGTTTTTAGTTTCAATACTGGTAGCAGCAATCATGAATTTAAAAAAAATAATAATAATAGAAACTCTGAACACTGTACTTGTGGCTGTCCTAAAGATATGCCGATTAGCACACAAGGCTATTACTTGAAATGTTCCATATTACAGCTAATAAATGCAACAAATATTAACAGTAAATAAGGACACTGTTTGTATGTAACATATCTCATAAAATGGACAGTAACCAATGTCAAGCAGAAATGGTGTAATGACACAACCCACTGTCACAAGCCAATCAATCAAACAGTCCCCATTACATACTCCTGGAATGAGCTTCACCTTTGTGTTAAAAACGCATATACCCAACTTGTCTGCTTTTTTCACATTAAATTTGAAAATGAGATACATATTTTAGAAAGCTGTAATACAACAACTATCATAAATCCCATCTGAACCTTCAAAATATCTCATATTGTGACTACTCTTTCTTCAGTTTTGTTCTTGTACAGTAGATACTGACATTTATCAAGGTGTTTTCTACAGAAAACTATAGCACAACCAGCCCTTGTTTTATGCCCTAGTTGTGTTCCTGAAAAAGTGTGGGTAAATCGAAAAGAAATAAATCATCAGAAAAAATATTCTTATCAGAAATAAAAATATGGCATAAAAGAATGTCAGTAGAAGTTTATGCAAAGGCATTTCACTGTATAGTCTTCTATCACAATTCTCTACTTTATGAACTACTCATTTTCAATGGCATTTTCCCTTTAATGAAGCCAGTAATCAGATATAAAGTTAAAACTCTGATGCAATATGATCATCACCACTCTACAAAAAAAAGTTCAATCAGTACTTAATCAGTGTGTATCAGTGTCACATATTTAACAGTTTCATCAGCAGTAGCTCCATAAGCAACACTGCCAAAGCAGAAGGCTGTCACAAAGACAATATGAATGGTTATTACATACTTGTGATACGATAGGGACATGCAACATATTAACTGGATCATGTTCAGTAGATTTCAACAGCTGTCAGAGCTCCAGCCTCCAGCAAGCACATTATATGAAGAAGAATACTGTGCCTTTGTCACCGTCATGAGCTGTGTGCTTTATCTGTCCCTAGCGCTACACAAATAACAATCTCCTTCTTCATTCTGAGATGGGAATTTATGAAGAGAGCATGCAGAAAAGAGCATTTATGAAAATGGAGATTCCATATGCATACACATGTTGGAGATTAGATACGTTTGTTCAGTAAAGATGACACTTTGCAACTGAAGTAGACAAAAGAAGCCTCACTTCAATTAACATATGGAAGAAAAGGACAGACATCACTTGAAGCAGGCAAAAGGAAGCCTTGCTTCTGTTCACATCTCATAGAATGACACAGCTTTTCATTCAGTCACCTAAAATAAGCGCGAAAAGCCACATTGCTCACTCACTGACCAATGTAACGCAAGATAAAAGTACATACTACATTTCTGCTCCAATAAATGTTATGCAGTCTCTACACTAGTTCCCAGCTCTCTTTCTCCAATTCATTTCAATTAATTTTACAAGTTATCCAACTCAATAACGAAATAAATACATACGTTTCTCTGCTGGAAATGAAATGTACACCTGCTGTATGACTACCCATCATGCCACTAGCAAACTAAAATCATACTGAATGTCTAACTATACAATGTATGTAGTTCACTGCATCATGCAAACTAGTGTCTCTTACACTGACTATATCCAAACATACCACTTTCAAAGCAGAAACATGAAGTCATATGCATCAAGACCGCAACTTGTACTCTATCAATTCTAATCTGCATTACAAATGTATAAAATATCCAAAAATTAATCTTAATTTTTTCTTACACATAATAAATCCCTTGTGTCCCTTCTTTGTCATTTATATGACTTTTTAATGATTTACTGTAATTGCAATGAACAGAAAATATGTAAATTTAAAAATAAAATTCTCACAAATATATTACACAAGTGTGAATACTCAAACTTAAACGGTCCCACACACATGGCTCAAAAACAGACCAATGAATTTTGTTATTTTAACACTGATCAGCACCTCAACAGCAGTCTTCCACTTACTGTAGGCTGGCTGAAGAAATACACCAGGAAGATTCTGAGACTGTCACAAGCATTTTATATCATGGTCAGACAATGCAGTGGAGTGAAAGTGAAAAGTAATGAGCAACTTACACTGAGAAGTGCAGCTGCTTCTCATATAAGAATTTTAAAAGATCAAAAATAATTTCATTGAAACAACATGAGTGCAAACTTATATGGTATGGCCAATCTACCTTTAAGTCTGACTCAAAATGATGTACATTGGTGAAAACCCCAAACTGCTTGTCAACACTATTTACATCTTCTCTTATAACTATATACACAACAATACTAACTGGAGAAAGAAAAAAAAATTCACTAAGTTTGGGTCTCATAACACTTCACATATCCGATTTGAGACAATAAAAACCCTGGCTCCCATTGCACAAAGTTCAAATTGGAGGGCATTCTAAAATCCATGTTCAAGGACTTCATGGAATTTGCTGCACCACATGTCTCCCAATGTCTGGAACACAGCCATGTATGAATACGATAGAAGGCTACGCGGAATATTTCTTGTACAGACACGTGAGAGGCAGACATGCCTTGCCTAAGTCAGTAAGACAAGGGTGCAAATATTAAAGTATACACACATTCTACAACATACATACATGAGGACCAGCAGTTTCTTCATATAATATATTTCACTTGCGCATAAACAACTGTCTCAAAAAGTCTGCAGCATTCTTTTATCTACAGCACAACAAACTGTAGCCGTCCTCAGGTGGACGGGAAAATTAATTAACAGATATATACAAAAGAAAATATTCAAGTTAAAAAATAGTAGGCTGAGGGAAAAGACACTGAATTAAATTCCTTTAAGAACCCTCCACCATTCAATGTGATTCCTAATGTAGAAATTATATATATATATATATATCCTTTTTTTAAGTCTTTCAGTTTCTTACAGGACATGAGCATGGCTTTGTTATCACACTACTAAATATATACATATTAACAGTATAACATAAATGTGGACTTTTCCATTGTAACATGGGTTGATATACATGATAAAACTGACTTCTCCCAAGATCACTGGTAGTGGCAGCTAACTCAGCCATCCTTGCACAGCACAGCACAGCACAGTGAGTCACCAATGAATTCAAGTAGGAACATCACAGAGCAGTGTGTCCTAAGCTGCCCAGAACACAGCATGCTGTAATACTGCCACAGTCATGTGAGTTATCGTTCAGTTCTTATGGGACATCAGCGTAACACTCACAAGTTACATTCATACTGTGCACAAAATGTCACCTAATCCTAAAAGATAAACTGCCCATACAATTACTGTGGCAGGATGTCACTGCAGTCCTTACCCTACACATAAGCAGACAGACACAGGGAATAGAACTTGCATAACACATTTTTCTGCACTTTGTATTTTTAATGAATACTGTACCTGTATGTCTTCAATAACATGCATCATGTCCATCTTAAAACACTTCCTCCTCATAAATCAATTCTTTGTGCCATATTATAAGACTATTTTCTATTTAACATGTTATTTCCCCAATTCCCATTCCAGAGTACAAAGACATCTGTTATGTTATATGACAGTTCAGGGAGGAAAGAAAAAAATATTTTCAAAAATCAAAGAAAATAAAACAGCAATGCATATAGAACAGGCGTAAAGACAAAAATATAGAAATAAATACATCTTTATGAACACAAGAGGGGGTGGGGGTGGGGGTGAGCTTACTTTTATGCCCCAAAACTTAGGCACCTCCTATGAGTGTGTTTATGTGTAGTATACTATCAATATGTAACAATCTTGCAACAGTCATCTATCACAGCACCACTTAACAAAAAAATGATCACTTAATAATGTGTAACTATAAAACATGAATGAATATAATACAGTACTTGCAGACACTATTCTCATCCTGCTGACATGCTTGTTCTCACCTACTATATACATGACATTAACATTATTTCATTCTCAAGCCTTTGTAAATTTGGTATTTCACAAGTTCAGAATGGTGAAAACAGTTTAAATATATGCTAACACTCAATTTCTATGTACACTCTTATATACAATATTGTACATTAAGAAAATTGTGTAGCATGTGTCAGAAGCGCTTCGCACAAACTCATATTAAAAACAAACATATATTAGTTATAACATTCCTAAAAAATGTAAAACAAACTATAACTTCCTTGATGTGATCCTCTCTCCCCAATGCAACTGAGCTCTTTAATTCTATCCATTGGTCCTCAGCTCATTACTTGATATTTACTTGCTTGAGAATGTTAACTGCAATGTATATGCAATGATACTCGCACCACAAGGGCTGCACATGTGTCATGACACACTGCACGCAATTAAGTACATTCTGCATCTGTCAGGCTGCCCTACGACCAGACTGGCCACCACTACACCAAGATGGCACTTATTTGCTGGTCTAGTGGCTGAAGAACAGTAGCAATGATCATGACTAATGCCCACGTGTTCCTCACGCAGCACAAGGTCACTGCCAACTCTCTGGCGGGAAATTATTCACTTCTGCTTGGTCTTGTACTATGGCACCACCTGCACTGTACGACACTCGAATACGCATACGAAGGGGCGTCTGTAAGCAAACGAATCACTCCATTCCAGTCACATTTTCAATGTTTTGGTATCACCATAGCATTAAAACTACTCTTCCCTGTTACTAGACCTTAAGTAAGGGCTTTGCTGTTGTAGTCACGTGGTGAGATAGGTGCAAAAAAATTCCAGTCAGAAAACTGAAGGGAGACACTCACATAGATGGAAGGAAGATATTAAACTGGGTGTGAAAGAAATAGGATGTGGATCAGATTCATCACACTCAAAGTGGGTTCAAGTGGTGACCTCCTGTCAGCATGGTAATAAACCTTCAGATATTGTAAACGGGAATTTGTTGACTGGCTGAGTGACCATTAAATACTCCATGAAGTGAAAGTACACAGTGAAAGTACATACAGCCTGCAAAAATATTAGAACATAAAAATCTTGGCTAAAGAGATTCTAGACCAGTATGAATGAGCTGACACATGGTCTGATGAAGAATGTTCAAAATTTGTAGATCAAATGAAGAAGGCCAAATTACAGTGGCTACAGGATACAAGCCAAATCAATGTAGATAATCTGAACACTGTAAGACATGAAATTATAAACATTTCAGAAACAAAAAGAGGAAATGTGTGAAAAGTAAAATTAATGAACTTAAACAGTAAGAAGAAGAATATCACAGACAGGAATAGGGGCACACATGAAATCAAAAAGGATTACCAGCCTAGAACTGACTTAGTTTAAGGACGAAAAGGATCATCTGCCTGCAGACTCCCACAGTATTTTGAATACACTGAAGAATCATTCCTGACAGCTAATGAATGTACACAGAGTTAAAAACGTTGGGTAGAATGACATGCACACAGCTGGGCCAGTAGTGAAATAGCTCAGTGCCCCTGAGGTTGAGATGCTACTGAAAAACGATATAAATTACCAGGTACTGATTAACTTCTAGCAGAACTAATTCAAGCAGGAGGTAGGACAATGCACTCTAAGATCCACAAACCTACAAACTCTATTCAAAACAAGGAAGAACTGCCTCAACAATGACTGCAATCTCTGAACTTATTTATAAGAAAGGTGATACAACACACTATAGTAATTACTGAGGCATATCCCTTGTATCAACTGCACCAAAATTTTAACCAGCATCCATCTGTCAGCATTACATCCATACACAGAAGAAATTATTATGAAACGTCACTGTGAATTTCAACATACCAAATCAACTATTATTACAATTCAAACCAATGAATGCACACAGTTTTATTAAAGTCACAAAATTACAACACACAAGCTTGTGTTGTACTACTGTGACTTTAAGAAAACTGTGTGCATTCACTGGCTTGAACTGTAATCATTGAATTGTAATGCATGGAATGGAGAAAGTGAAATTTGTTATGCCCAAGAGGCAAAGCAGGTTTGCTGGTGGTGTGCTGAAATATGGTGACTTTAATAAAATTGTGTGCATTTGTTGGTTCAGATCATAATAATTCAATTTTAATGCACAGTATGGAGAATGTGAAGATCAGCTACTGATCACATATTCTACATTCATCACTTGAAATGGGAATACAAGGGGGGGGGGGGGGGGCGAAAGATAATTTTATATTACGGTTGGGGGGGGGGTTTTTGTATATATTTCAATTGTATTTATTTTTTTATTTTTGTGTTTTGAAAGGGAAATAGAGGGGGGGGGGGGGGTGCAGTAAGATAGTCTATGATACAGTTAGGAGGGAGGTTTTATGTAATATTTCCATTGAGTCTTATATCCCTATGAAACTAGCTAGGTTAAAAAAAATGTGTTTAAATGCTATCTATAGTAAAGTCTGGACAGGCAAACATTTGTCAGATACATTAAAACTGTGCACCAACAAAAGCATAATTCTATAATCTATGTATTCTTTCTGTTACTTAGCTCCTGCATTTTTCAGCGTTGTCACCATCTTCTGGGAGCTTACATCAGAATTTAATTAAAACATACAGCAATAAATAGTTTACAATAAACATATATTTATTGTGAGGTCAAGAGGGCATGTTTTGGTTAAAATTTATATATAATTTTAACCAAAACATGCCCTCTTCACCTCTTGACCTATATATATTAAAACAGTTCTGTTAATACAGTGATACTATAATTTGTGTGTTGCTATGTTTAAAAGATGTATAAGTCTCCGTTACAATTAGTTCTTGTGTACCGTCTATTCTCTCTTGATCCAAATTGGATACCGTCCTGTAAAACATACATTACAAACATTATTTTATATATATATATAAAATAATTTTAACCAAAACCTGTACTGTGGACATCACAACAAATGTGTTTATTGTAACCCCATGTTTCAATGAAATTTTGGTGTAAGCTCCCTACATATGGCGACAATGAGGAATAATGTAGGAGCTAATATTAGAAAAAATACACAGATTATACAATTGTACATTTGTTGGTGCTACCAGAGTTTTAATATATCATAATGCATGAAATGAACAATGTAAAATCTCTCTGATACATTTCCTATCAAGGAAGGTCTGAAACAAGGGGATGCCTCATCACCATTGCTTTTCCCCCTTTGGTTTAGAATATGCCACACCAAGGGTGGTTGAAATTCAATAGTCAACATCAGCTTCTGGTTTATGTTGCTGATGTTAACTGAAAGGGCAAAGACATGAAAATTATAAAAGACAGAAGCTTTATTAGTTGCTAACAAGTAGAAGAGAATACTAAGAAAACTAAGTATATGTTCATATCTTGTGAAGAGAAATCAGGACAAAATCACAGCGCAAAGATAGGCAATAAATCCTTCAAAACTGTAGCAAAGTTTAAATATTTGGGAAGAACCCCACGAAATCAAAATTGCATTCATGACAAAATTTAGAGCAGACTGAACTCATGGAATGCCTGCTACCGTTCAGTTCGGCACATTTTGAAGTTCAATCTGCTATCCAAAAACACAGAGACTGAAATATACAGAACTAACTTTGCCTGTTATTTACAAGGGTGTGAAACATGGTCTCTCACACAGAAAGAAGCATAAGCTGAGGGTGCCTGAAAATGATGTTTGGGCCTACAAGGGAAAAGATATGAGAAAGGGAGGAGATTGCACAATGAGGAGCTTCATGACTTGTACTCCTCACCAAATACCACTTGGGTGATCAAATCAACAAGAATGAGGTTGGAGAGGCTGGTGGTATATATGGGAAAGAGGATAGGTGCATACATGGTTTGGTGAGGAAATCTGACAGTAAGTGACTAATTGGAAGACTTCGGTGTTGATATCAGGATAACATATATAAGAGGATCTTTAAGATACAGGATGGGGGGAGTGGACTGGATTGATCTGGCTCAGGACAGGGGCAGGTTCCTGTTCACACAGTAATGACCATTCAGTTTCTACAAAATGTGGTGAATTAGTGGACTAGCTGTGAGACAATTGGATTCTACAAGGAATCTGCTCCACACAGTCAGTCGGTCAGTAAGTTGTAATCTTGTCTGCCTGATCCCATGTGGAACACCCTTCACCTTGTAGCCCTCTTCTCTACATGACGTGCCATTTTATCAACATAATTAACTACACTCCTCCTTTCAGCTCCACACATGACAATTTGCAACACATACCTTCATTACACTAGGCATGATCCAGATCAATGCTTCACATGCAAATTGAAAATGACCCATCACACTTGTAGCATCAAATTTTGGCAAAAAAAATCCTGTCTTACAATTCATGTAAATATAGTATATGCTTCAGAGCTTCTATTCACATAAATATATACATAGGGCATATTGAAGGTTCTCAGTCACATTGCACATAAGCATGCAAGCTTTAAGCTTCTATAATGAAATAATAGTGGCCAAGCCACATGAAAAACCTGAGGCAGACAAAGTAGATCACTGAGTACTCTTCATGGCTTAAAAGAAAAAATAATGTATAATGGTGTTTTTGGGACAATGACATGTTCTACCTGAAAATATGTTATGAATATTGATGAAATAAAACATACATAACCTTATCATTTACGTAATGATCATTTTTATATTTATCATCCATTTGTGTGTCGATGGTACAGCTGGAAGTTGTTTGGTTGAAAGAAACTGAATAACCAAGAGACAAAAGAGTAGTGCCCCCCCCCCCCCCCAAAAAAAAAAAAAAAAAAAAAAAAAAAAAAAAAAAAAAAAAAAATTAAAAAAAAAATTTTAAAAAAAAAAAATTACAAAATTGAAA
>Ga0136643_10015300_pt1 | contig 11533 bp, 9 predicted proteins | sample TergutLab28metaG_FD_96883 | JGI IMG/M metagenome (GOLD analysis project Ga0136643, IMG submission 96883) | Labiotermes labralis P1 segment gut microbial communities from Petit-Saut dam, French Guiana - Lab288 P1 (version 3) (version 3) | ecosystem: Host-associated > Arthropoda: Insects >...
CCTGTGTCCGAGCGGACTTGCGAGTATATGGGATTATCCAAAGTTAACCGAAATGCAGCCGATATTTTCCTTAAAAGATTAAATGATTTGATTGATGCGCAAAAACATCAAATATATTTTGAGAATGTATTTTGGTCATTCATTGGAGATAAAGGATTGCAGGTAAATACAATAGATGTAAGCGGCTTAGAATGGCGAGAAATTGATTTTTACGAAGATTACGAAAAGGCATTACGGCAATTTGCTAATGCAGGGGGTGCAGTATGACTGAAGAACGGCTTCTGCAACTTAAAACAATCACAAAAGAAATGAGAATTGATATATTAAATATGTGTCATGGTTGCGGGCGGAATAACGCACATTTAGGCGGCTGTTTGTCGATGGTAGAAATACTTGCAGTGCTTTTTCTTGAAATTATTAAAATTAAAAACGTTAAGCCGAACGATGCACGCGACAGATTTGTTTTGAGCAAAGGGCACGCAGGCATTGCAATGTATGCCGCATTAAAGCAAATCGGTGTTTTGTCGCAGGAAGAAATAAATCAACCGCTTAGAGGAACAGAGGCGATTTTGTTTCGCCATCCAAAAAGAAATCCTGATAAATATATTGAAATGACGGCTGGCAGTTTAGGGCAGGGCTTATCTTATGGCGTTGGTCTTGCTCTTGCGGCAAAGAAAAAATCTTTTAATAGGAGCAAAACTTTTGTTGTTTTGGGTGACGGCGAATGCAACGAAGGTTCAATATGGGAGGCAGCCGCATTTGCAAGTCATAATAAGTTAAGCAATCTTATTGTAATCATAGATAAAAACAACTTGCAATTAGACGGATTTACAAACGAAATTATGAATATGGACAATCTTGAAAAACGATGGGCTTCTTTCGGCTTTGATACGGTTTCACTTGACGGACACGACGTAAGCGCGCTATATACGGCGTTATCGCAAAATGCCGTCGAAAAACCGTTGGCAATCATAGCAAATACGACTAAAGGCAAAGGGGTTTCTTTTGCGGAAAATGCCCCGCAATGGCACGACGGATTTTTAAGCGATAATTTGTACGAAACTGCCTTAAAGGAGGTAGAAAATGCTTGCTTTTAGCAAAGAAAACATAGCATATTTCGCACAAAAAGGAAGCCGCGCCGTTGTTGGCGCTGCGTCGTCGTTGTTAGCGGACAGCGTCCCTGATTTTACGCTGATGTATGCCGATGTAGGCAGCAGAGCGGCAGTAGAAACCGTCCGTAAAAAACATCCTGAAAAATGTATTCAATGCGGTATTGCAGAACAAAATATGCTTGGAATGGCTGCGGCATTGGCAAACGAGGGCTTTAACGTTTTTGCTGTATCATACGGAGCATTTATTTCGGCAAGAGTTTTAGACCAAATACGCGTAAATATGGGAATTATGGAATCTCCCGTCGCTCTGATAGGTTTATCGTCGGGATTATTTATGTATGATTTAGGACCTGCCTCAGCCGCACTCGAAGATATAGCGCATCTCCGCTCAATACCAAATATTACAGTAATATCTCCTGCTGATTGCTTAGAGACCGTAAAAGCAATGATTGCTTTGTCCGATTACAACAAACCCGCATATTTGCGAATTACCTGCGGTTTTGAAAATCAATCCGTATATAAAGATGACTATGACTTTGAAATAGGAAAAGCCATTACGCTTAAAGAAGGAGCGGATACGGCGATTATATGCACAGGGACTATTGCCTATCAATGCCTTGAAGCCGCAAAAATTTTGGAAGAAAAAGGAATATCTTGCGCCGTAATCAATATGCACACAATAAAACCCCTTGATACAACAGTAATAGACAAATTGAACCATAAAACCGTATTTACCGTTGAGGAACATTCGATTATCGGAGGACTTGGCGGTGCTGTTGCTGAATATCTTGCGGAAAAAGAACGTGCGCCGCGGTTAAAAAGAATAGGCACACCCGATAAATTCGTTAACGCGGATAGTTTTGCGGCTACTCTTGAAAGATTGGGATTGTCCGCTTCGGGAATAGCAGAGCAAGTTATGGAGGGAATCTTATGAAATATGCTCTTGTGACGGGCTCAACCAAAGGAATAGGAAAAGCAATTGCCGAAAAATTGCTCAAAGACGGTTGTTTTGTGTTTTTGAATTACGCTAACGACGACGACTCGGCAACGAAGACAAAAGAGCAGTTTGAGAAAATATATCCAAATAGATTTTCTGTTATTAAAGCGGATTTGTCCACATTTGAAGGAATGGAAATTTATGTAAAGAAAATTAAAGAAGAAACAAATTCATTGCATTACATAGTTCTTAATGTAGGTGTTACAGACCGAACTTCTTTTGAAGATATAGATTTGAATCAGTGGAATTATGTGTTGAATGCAAATCTGACAATTCCGTTTTTTATTGTTAAAAATTGCAAACCGTTAATGGAAAAACACGGAAGTATTTTGTTTGTAAGTTCGTTCTTGGCTTCTGTTCCGCACGCAACATCAACAGCATACGGTACATCAAAGGCGGCAGTTAGTTTTATGGCAAAGTGTTTAGTTAAAGAATTTGTGGATTTACAGGTAAGAATTAATGCCGTAGAGCCGGGATTTACGGACACCGATTGGCATATAAACAAACCTGAGTTTATCAGAAAAAACATTGAAAACAAAACTGCTCTCGGAAGATTTGCAAATGCCGAAGAGATTGCGGAATTGTGTTTCCATGTTCTTAATAATTCTTATATAAACGGCTCTGTTTACAGTATAGACGGAGGGTATGATTATAAATAAGAAATTAGAAAATAACTATATAGAATACCTGCAAAATTCCGATTTACCGCTTGTGTTGTACGGTGCGGCGGAATTGGCGGAAAATGTAAAATATATTATGGACAAACATAATATAAAAATTGCTTATGTAGCCATTGACAAGGAATATCTTAAGCCGAATATGAAATTTCACGGTTTTGACGTGCAGGCGATAGAAGATATTTTATCCGATAATACCGAAATCAATATAATTTTAGCGTTTATAGGCAATAATAACGAAGAGAGAATTGAGCAATTAAGCAAAATGCCGAATGTGCAAAGGTGTGTTTTCTTTGATCGGGTCAATATTATTGAATACCAATTTCCGTCTGCAGCGGAATTGAAAGCGGTAGAACAAAATTATGCACACAAACTTGAAAAATTACGAAAGCAAGAGAAAATAAACGTAGTTTTTTTATTTTGGGAAAGCGCCAAATGGAATGCCGATTCGTTTTACAAAAAATTAGTAAATGACAATCGTTTTTCTCCGGCAGTTTTACTTGTTATTCCGGAAAATGCAAATTTAGAAGAAAATCTTGATTATATCTTTTTTAAACAACGTAATTTCAATGTCTTTGCTATAACAAGCTCTGCTGATTTATTAAATCATAAACCGGATATTGTTTTTTACGAGCAACCTTGGTTTTCTTTGGGTAACTCAAACGGCTTTTCGCCGCTTAGTGTATCGCAATACGCTTTGTGTATATATCTTCCTTATGCAATAGGCGCTATAGCAAATATAGAAAAATCGTGGACTTGGGGTGAGTCTTTTTTCAGGTTGGTTTACAAACATTTCTGCTTTAGTCCCGATTGTGTTCGGGAATATGAAGCGTGTGGTTTGTCTAATGTTGTTGCTACCGGAAGCGCTAAATTAGATGTTTACGCAAAAGCAATAAAAGTTAATCCATGGCGTGATTCGACAAAAATAAAAATCATTTATGCACCACATCATTCATTTGAAGGGCATTACAATTTTTCTTGGGCGACTTTTTCCTGGAACGGAAAGCGGATACTGCAGTTGGCAAAAGAAAATCCGCAGACAGAATGGATTTTTAAGCCGCATCCGTGGTTCAAAAAACAAGCAATTAAATACGAAATTTTCACGGAAGATGAACTCGATGAGTATTTCCGCGAATGGGAGAAAATCGGACAAGTATATGACAAAGGCGATTATTTTGACGTTTTCAGAACATCTGATTTAATGATTACGGATTGTAATTCGTTTCTTACGGAATATTTGCCGACGGGAAATCCTGTAATATATCCCGTATCATCAGGCGAGACGATTGACGAGCGTCCTACCGTTATTAAAAAACACTCGCAGCATTATTACAAGGTTTATAACGTAGAGGAATTGGAATCGGCTTTTAATATGCTTGTAAACCGAGGCGAAGATCCGCTGAAAGCGGAAAGGCAAAAGGATGCGGCGGAAATAACTTTTGATTCGGGCAAGAAAGTATATAACGAATTGTTGAAAATGTTAAATAAACCTTATGCGGAGGACTTATGAGTAATTACAAGAAAATTTCTGTTGGAAATTATTATTTTATAGTCGGTGAAAACGACACTTACGATTCGGAGGCACTTGAAAAAGCGCACGATTATGCCGTTTCGGGTGATTATGATATGCTTTGCTTGGGCTCAGATGTCTCTTTTTTACAGAAAAGTAAAGTTGAGCAGATAAAATACGGAATTTTCGCCTTTGGAAACTCGAACATAAAAACTGTTTGGAATAAATTCGTAAAAAAAGATATATATAACAAAGTCTTGTTTGGAGAAGAAAGCGAAGGAGAAGACTGCTTTGTATCTTGCCAATTTTTGTATTATTCAAACAAAATCGGATATTTTCCTAAAACATTATACAGTAGGAACAAACCGTTTAAGGAAAATTTTTTAGACAGAAAAAGAAATTTTGAGCGTATTATTGAATTTTGCAAAGAGAAATTCGGCGATGATTTAAGCGTTTTCGAACCTGAATTGACTTTGAGAATGTGGGACATAAAATGGAGGGTTCGCACCGAAAAATTGAAAGTTCAAATTGCCGATATACAAACATTAAAAAATGGTTTACTTAAAGAATTTGAAGAATCTGAGAAATTCTTGGCAGGAATTTCAACAGAGCATTGGGAAGCAATGTCTAAAGTAGTTTTAGACGGCGCTAATAAAATATTAAACCGATTTCCCCCACTACCTTCTGCCTCTGAATTGAAAATGGTGAAAAGCAGTTATGATTGCAAACTTGAGAGCTTAAGGAAACAGGAAAAAATAAATGTTGTTTTTTTAGTTTGGCAAAATTCCAGATGGAATGCGGATTCTTTTTACAAAAAGTTAGCAAGCGATCTGCGTTTTTCTCCAATAATTATAGTCGTTTCTCCAAGCGAGCATTTTGAAGAAAACCCTGATTACTTGTTTTTTCAAAAACGCAACTATAATGTTTTTGCTATAACAAATACAAATTATAATGGACTTGTTTCACACAAACCGGATATTGTTTTTTATCAAATGCCGTGGCTTGTTAACCAGGTTTACAATGAGTTATCACCTTTTAATGTATCAAGATGTGCCTTATGTATATATCTTCCTTATGCGATAGGTGCTATAGCAAATCTTAAGAACACATGGGCTATGGGTGAGTCTTTTTTCAGATTAGTTTATAAACATTTCTGCTTTAGTTCCGATTGTGTTCGGGAATATGAAGCGTGTGGTTTGTCTAATGTTGTTGCTACAGGAAGCGCTAAATTAGATGTTTACGCCGAGCCGATAAAAAACAATCCTTGGCGCAATTCGGACAAAATAAAAATTATATATGCTCCGCATCATTCTTTTGAAGGTCATTGGTTTTCTTGGGCAACTTTTGCTTGGAACGGAAGAGAAATACTGCAATTGGCAAAGAATAATTTGCATACCGAATGGATATTTAAGCCGCATCCGTCTTTTAAAGAACGTGTGGTCAAGTTCGGTGTTTTTACGGAAAAAGAACTCGATGAGTATTTACAAGAATGGGAGAAAATCGGACAAATATATGAAAAAGGCGATTATTTCGACATTTTCAGAACATCTGATTTAATGATTACGGATTGTAATTCGTTTCTTACGGAATATCTGCCGACGGGAAATCCTGTAATATATCCCGTATCATCAGGCGAGACGATTGACGAGCGTCCTACCGTTATTAAAAGACACTCGCAGCATTATTACAAAGTTTATAACGTAGAAGAATTGGAATCAGCTTTTGATATGCTTGTAAATCGTAAAGAAGATCCGTTGAAAGCCGAGCGACAAAAAGATGCTGCCGAAATAACTTTTGATTCGGGCGAGAAAATGTATAATGAGTTGTTGAAGATGTTGGAGACATAAAACTTAAAGGAGAAATGTATGAACAACAATGAGCATATTCAATCACAACAAAATGATTGGATTGAATATCTGAAAAATTCGGACTTACCACTTGTTTTATACGGAACTGCGGTCTTGGCAAATTACGTAAAATATTTACTGGATTGCCTTAACATAAAAATTGACTTTGTTGCCGTTGATAAAGAATACCTAAAACCCAATATGAAATTTCACAATTTTGAAGTATTACCGTTAGAAGATGTCTTGGCGAATAATTCAAAAATTAACATAATTATGGCATTTATAGACAAAACCGTAGAGACAAGGTATGCCTTGTCTAAATTAAACAATTTTCCGAATGTACAAAAATGTATGTTTTTTGATCGTTTGAATATTCGGGAGTATTTGCTCAAAGACGCCAAAACGCAAAAAGAGAAAGTTGAACGCGTTCGAGGTTTCATTAAAATCAATCCCGATATTTACCTTAAAGATGAAGAAACTGCAAGAGCAATAGCCGAAAACTGGAACGGAGAAATTAAAAAACCGAGCAATTTACGTTTTATCAAAAATGCAATTCCCGTTGTTTTAGCTGCAAATGAAGATTTTGCTCCTTATTTGGCTGTAATGCTGCAGTCGGTTTTAGATAATTCTAACCCTCAAAGAATTTATCATTTTATAATTTTCGAGAGGAGTTTTACCCCAAAAACGAAATCAGCCTTAACAAATCAGGTGTTAAAATATCCGAATTGTGAAATCGATTTTATTGATGTTACGTCAGCGTTTGATGAAATTCCGCTTGTTCCTGTTTCTATTCAGAATTTTAATAGCTTAAGCATTGACACATATTCACGGTTCTTTATTCCATATTGGTTTGACGAATATCCAAAAGTAATTTATTTGGACAGTGATATGATTGCAAAAACGGACATATCCGAACTTTATGATTTAGATATTAAAAATCATTGTATGGGATCTGTCAGAAGTCCGGCAATGAATTATTATTTAGAGCGAAATATTTATAGCGCTTTTTCATCTCCGCCATTTATTTTTTTAGAAGATTGGTCTCGTTACATTAATGCCGGAGTTTTAGTTTTTGATACAAAAAAATTTTCCTCCAAGTTTCCTTATACCGATTTTTTGAAGTTTGCCATATATTTCAGCAACCGTTATGCAAAACATGTTTGCGACCAAGATATTTTGGCAATTTCTCTTAATGGTGATTTTTTTGCATTACCGCCTGAATGGAATTATGTATGGAGTGCGCCGAAAGGAAATGATGGATGTCGCTATCTGCCGGCAGACCCGAATACTAAAATAATTCATTTTACCACTGTCGTAAAACCGTGGAAAGACGATCCGCGAATCGAAAACAATCCCGATGTTTTGGCTTATCGAGAGTACGCAAAAACCGTTCCTTTGTTCAAGGAGAGAGTATGTCTGCCTTAAAGAACATTCTTGTTGTCGGCGGAGCGGGATATATCGGCTCTCACGTTGTTCGCGAATTGAGCGATAACGGTTACCGCGCCATCGTTTACGATAATTTGTCCGAAGGACATAAAGAGGCGGTTGTCGGAAACGAATTTGTTTTAGGCGATATTAACGACAGCGATACCTTGAACAAAGTATTTGAAAACAACAAAATAGACGTGGTAATGCACTTTTCGGCTTTTGCTTATGTTGGTGAATCTGTGGAAAATCCCGAAAAATATTATAAAAACAACGTTTGCGCAACCGTAAATCTTTTGTCTTCTATGCTGAAATACAATGTAAAGAATTTCATTTTTTCTTCAACTTGCGCAACTTACGGAACACCTGTTTATACACCAATAGATGAAAAACATCCGCAAAATCCGATAAATCCTTATGGTAATTCCAAAGTAATGGTTGAAAAAATTCTGTCGGATTACAGTAATGCTTACGGACTAAAATACATAGCGTTGCGCTATTTTAACGCCGCAGGAGCGCACCCCGATGGAAGTATCGGAGAAAGCCACAGAATAGAAACGCATTTAATTCCTTTGGTGTTAAAAACATTGACAAAAGAAAAAGACGCAATTCATATATTCGGCGACGATTACGACACTCCCGACGGCACTTGTATTCGCGATTACATTCATGTGTGTGATTTGGCAGTTGCTCACAGAAAAGCATTAGAGATTATACTGTCAGGTGGTGAAAGCAAATGTATAAATCTTGGAACGGGGATCGGTCATTCGGTTAAAGAAATAATTGCGGTATGTGAAAAAGTAACGGGAATGAAAGTCCCGACAATAATCTCAAACAGAAGACAAGGCGACCCGTCGCGCTTGGTGGCTTCTAACGATTATGCGAAAGAAACGCTTGGGTTTAATCCGAGGTTTGATATATACGAAACAGTAAAAACGGCGTGGGAATGGGAAAAAAGGAGTAAAACATGGGCATCGTAAAAAATTTAGGTTCAAGATAAGTTAAGCATAAAAAACAGCATTATATTTGACTAAATTTTATGCTTAACTTATCTTGAACCAAAAAAAATTAAAAGGGGAAAGAATATGAATATTGAAGAATATTTTAGCGACGACAGGTTGTATAATACGCCGTCGAGAACGTTGTGTGGCGCTAACAACATAAATATGGAAGTGTTTAAGAAATTTTGCAACTATGTAGAAATTGAGGTGTTTTCGTATTGTAATAGAAAATGTGAATTTTGCGCAAATTCGTATATAGATAGGCACAGCAGAAATATTTTTATGCCGGCGCAAACTTATAGTAAAATTATAGACGAATTGACTATGATAGATTTTTGCGGCGATGTATATTATTGCCGTTACAGCGAGCCGCTTGCCGACAAAATAATTTTGACAAGGTTGCGCGAAGCAAGAGAAAAATTGCCGAATGCAAAATTAACAATTATTACAAACGGAGATTATCTTACAAGCAGTTATATTGATGAACTTGCCGATGTGGGCTTGGACTATCTTTTAATATCTAAATATCCGTTGCCGAACAAAAAATCTTCTTTTGAAGAACAAATGCAACAGTTAATAGAGTTTGCAGGCAAATTAAATTTGGAATACGAAAATTGCGGACTTCGTAATAACGCGGCAACATTGCGATTGTTGCACCCAAAATTACATACTACAATTGTCTCCAGAGAAGAATTGGAAACTTTTGCAACCAACAGAGCGGGAACGGTTAATTCGTCTCAAACTCAAAAATTAAGAGACATCCCTTGCACTCATCCGTTTACAAGTGTTTACATCGATTACGAAGGTAAAGTTGCACCTTGTTGTCCTATCAGACCCGATATTCCGGAACACAGGGACTGGATTATGGGAGACGTTAACGACGAGCCGCTTTGGGATATTTTTACAAATACAAAATATTCGCTGCTTCGTTATATGGTAAAGGACTACGGCACGCAAAAAATATATCCTTGCTCTGTTTGTGACGACAACTGCAGAAATATTATATTTGCCACACAAAAACGTATGCAAAAAATCGCAGTAAAAGACGAATTTCTGAAATATCTGAAAAAATCGGATTTTCCGCTGGTTTTATACGGTGCGGCAAAATTAGGAAAAAGCGTTAAATACCTTTTGGACAAGCATAATATCAAAATTGACTTTGTCGCGACCGACAAAAAATATTGGCAAGCGGGTCAAAAGTTTTTTGATTTTGAAGTTCAAGCGATAGAAGATGTCTTGGCAAATTCAGAAAATACCAAAGTAAATATTGTTGTGGCGTTTTATTGCTGTGGTATTGAGGAAAGAGCAAATGAATTAAACAATTTGCCAAATGTACAAAAAACTATGCTTTTTGAAGATTTCGATTTTGAAAGAGCCAACAAAGCGTCAAAAGAACTAAATTATTTGGAAGTTGATCTTGCCGAACATTGTAATCTTGACTGCGCTTATTGTACACATAATTGCCCCGTCGCAGAACCCAAGTTTCCGAGCATTGAGCAGTTTGAGCAAGATTTTATAAAACTTTCAAAACTAACGGGCGGATATATCGCGCTTCTGAGACTACTCGGCGGAGAGCCGCTTCTTAATCCTGAAATCGTTCGTTTTATGAAAATAGCGCGCGCAAATATTCCGCATGGCATAATCTGTGTTGTCACTAACGGAATTCTGCTTGCACAAATGAAAGATGAATTTTGGGTTACTTGCAAAGAAAACAATATTACGGTCAGATTAAGCCCGTATCCGATAAAGTTGAATATAGAAAAAATCAAAAAAATTGCTTCTGAATACGGCGTAGAACTGTGTTTCGGCGATAGCGGATACAGAAAAGGAAACGACAAATTTTGGATGCAAAAATTAGATGAAAGCGGGAAATTTGATTTTGCAGAAGCGCACAAAAATTGCTTTTGGCCTCATTGCACATTCTTAAAAGACGGCAAAATATATTTGTGTGCGACAGCACCGTGTTCCGCGCATTTGAATGAACGTTTCGGCTTAAATTTTCAGGTGTCAGAAGACGATTATATTGCTTTGGACGAAGCAGAAAATCTGCAGAAAATTTTGGAGTTCATCAAAAAACCATCGCCGTTTTGCAGATACTGCGCTACCGAAGAGAAGCAAATTGTGGAGTGGAGAGTTAGTGAAAAGAAAAAAGAAGAATGGATAGTTGATGAGGAGAAATCGTTATGAACAATGTTGAAAAACTGAAAAGCATGCCTACATATTTGTACGGCGCGGGAGAATTGGCGGAATTGTTTTTATCTGAGTGTGTAAAACATAACAATACGGCAATTGCAGGAGTTGTCATTTCAAAAGAATATTTTCAAAAAGATTCTTTCTTTTATGGACACCCAATACACCCGCTCGAAGAAGTCCTCAACGAAAAATCAGAAGCAAACGTAATCCTTTGCTTTCTGAAAGACAATTACGACGACGTAATAGAAACCCTAAAGAAAATCGCTCCGAATTGTAATTTTTTGATTCCGCAAGAAATATTTCTGCAAACATTGCAAAGTAAGATTCTGATAAACAACAACGAAAGCAAAGATAGGGCGCTTCAAGAACTTTATATATTAGGTTGTTTTCTGAAAAAAACTCCTGAGTTTTTAATAAAAGCAGCAGCTGATTATATTGTAGAACGAACAAAGGTAAATATTGAAAAAATACAAAATACAGAAGAAAAGTATCTTGCGCCTATGTTTACGGCAATAACGGACAAGATAAAATGTATTTATGAAAAGGAATTTATCGTTGAAAAAAAGAAAAATATTTTTGAAACTTTGCAGAGACATTGATTTGATTATCAATATGACGAACTATACAAACTAATCAATGATTATCTTGTAATACTTGCCGGCAACAATCTTGAAAGGGGGATTTTGTTGCTTAGTGCGTATAACGCGCTGCAAAACGACGAATCAAGGCGTATCTTTGCGAATCTTTTTCTTAGCAATATTATAAAAGCAA
>Ga0136643_10015304_pt1 | contig 11530 bp, 5 predicted proteins | sample TergutLab28metaG_FD_96883 | JGI IMG/M metagenome (GOLD analysis project Ga0136643, IMG submission 96883) | Labiotermes labralis P1 segment gut microbial communities from Petit-Saut dam, French Guiana - Lab288 P1 (version 3) (version 3) | ecosystem: Host-associated > Arthropoda: Insects >...
GGCGGACGCTTGTGAGTGCGGTAATGAACCTTCGGGTTCCGTGAAATGCGGGGAATTTCTTGACTAGCTGCAAACCAGTTAGCTTCTCAAGAAGGACTCTGCACCGTGGAGTAAGTAAGTAAGCAAAATCGTCATCTACTGTGGCTATGTATGGACTATGAAGAAGGCAGTGACAGGCTCTTTAAAGGTACAGCCGCTCAATTTTTCTGGATAGACTGAGAAATCGACAAAAAGAGCATAATTACAGTAAAGGCAGAGATTCGATGTTGTGCGGCCCGAGTTTAAAATGGACAAATATACCGCTGTGCCAACCTTCTGGATATAAATTTAGATGCAGCTGACTTGTGTTGTAATTCTATTTGAAGCAATGTTTTCCTTGGAAAATAAATATGGTTTATGTAAAACAGAATATTGCGTCTTTTCTCACCAAATTACTGTCCACAGAGAAGGAGAATACCCTGGCTAGAAGAGCGATAGATGCGCAAGCGCGTGGTTTCGTGGGGGTGGGGGGATGAGTTGCTACTACCCTTCCTGCAAGCATTCGCACAGGATACTCTGTCACTACACATTACTCGAAATGCTTGATGTTTCCAATCTGAGTAGTGTGACTGTCTCTCTTTCCCACCCCTTGCAGTCCAGCAGTTTCTACTACAACAAACGATACTCCACACTGCGCCGGGCACCCCTCTGTCGGGGATCACCCCTTAGTCTGTGGTGTGTATCTCGTCCAATAAATAAATCCACGAGCTAAGAATACAAATTTGTTTAATATTCTTCCACCCACAATTCAGTTCAGACTCTCTTGTTTTCCCACAATTTGTCTATTACCCAGAGGATCACAGTATTGTCTAGGCGTAAAGTTAGACATCCTGTTGTGTTGTAGTATAATTAGATAACAAGTAATTTTTTTTAAATGTTTGCCATCAGGAAGTGTTTAACACATATATAAATATACAATGATGTATCAGTCAAACACAACAAAACTTTAGTACAAACAATAAACATAAGAAAGTGCCTTAGTTCAAAAATAAACATAATAAAGCCCTAGTACAATAATGAACATAATAAAGTTTTGTGTTTGACTGATACATCATTGTATATTTAAAAAGTAAAATCTATAAAACGAATTCATTATGGCAATTTTTATAGCAAGGTGTTTCGACCCTAAAGGGTCATCACCATAGGATCGAAACTTGTTGCAATAAAACTTACCAAAATAAAACTGTTTAACTTGCTCTCCCAGACTATCACAAGAATACAGATTGAGAATGTCTGAGAACAGAACGCAGGGGGACAGCGTCTAAGGGAGAGCAAGGAAAATATTACGTAACTATAACTGATGTAATTTTCTGCACTTGAATATTATAAAGATTGTTAAATAAAAGTTAGATAGAAATGTGGAGGACGTATCAGGAATAGAAAATATGTGCAATAACAAAAAAAAATTTAAATTACCCTAAGTACGAAGATCCGACGTCTTACTGATTATCTACGTCTTCCTTAAGCAGTTCACGTGTGTATCCCATTAATAAACGCACGTGTATAGGGCTACATCATACCTGCTCATACTGACCAGTGTCTTAGCTATACAGAGACTCAATATAATGTGAGACTTACATGAGGAAAGTGTTTGTTATTTTGTTGCAACGGCACCAAGCACAGCGTTTATGAACAATAACAGCTCGAAAAAGTCGCCTTATTATCAGGGAAATGGCGTAAAATATCAAAGGAATTTAAAGCTCACTTTTTTTTGGAAAATATTTCACAACTATGATGTAACACTAACACTAGTACAACTGCAGTGTGTTTAGTGTGTGTACTTACGTTACAAAATGTTAAAACCACCTACGTTTACGTTAATTCCATATGTTGCTAGAAATACCGAATGAGTTTTCCCTCTTTTTTACTCCGAATAAGGAGCTCCTAATGACTTCTGCCGCAACATATCCCCTCTCTCTGCAGTATCTATTAAACAGATGTGGTAGAGTGTAATTTCAAATGCTTGGTAAAAGTTGATAACGAGTTGTATAATGGCCAACAAAATAAAGAGAAAACGGGGAATTACAATTTCCATACCGCTGTATTCTTTTACATTTCGCATACATGTTTACCTCCGAATACTCTACATATATTTTATAAATATTATGTATATAAATATGTAAGTCTTATTGTATTGCTTATAGTTGACATGAACCAAGCGGGCAGGAAACAAAATAGATCAGAATTTCAAACAGCAACATTAACACTGTGCAAGGACCATTCCGATAGTGCTGACATACAACAGGAAATAAACGTCACCCAATAACATGAGATGAAGGCAAATGTAGGAAAGTGGAGGTACATCTCTACCCATTTATGACATCCGCGCTAGATGGGAGTGGGTGGTTACCGCTATGCTCCGGCCGCTTTATCCCTGAAAAGAACCTCTACCCATTTTACAGGAAGCTTCGAGGGACATGGAGACGGCCTTGGCGGGTGCGGAAAATCTGGCCCCCGTGCCGGTTCCAACCCCGGACCGACCCAACCTTAGCCAGTCGCAGCACCGACCACGATATATCGGCCGCCCTAACTTATGACAGTATCTCAAAAATTATTATGGTATTTAAAACAGCACATGAAGGTCTTGAGGAGACGTCTTAAAAGTAGTATGATTAACTTTATATTACTTGCTCCATGAAGCACAGTCCTTCTTCAGAAGATAACCGGTTTTCAGGTAGTCAAGAAATTTCCCGCATTTTATGGGACCCAAAAGTTCATTACCGCATTCACAAGTGCCTGCCACCTGTCCATATCCTGAACCACATCGATCCAGTCCATGCCCCCACATCCCTCTTCCCCAAAGATTCATCTTAATATTATCCTCTAATCTACGCCTGGGTCTTCTAAGTGGTCACTTTCATTACCTTTATATTACAGAACCCATAATTTAAACTCTGACGATGTCTACAAAAACCGTAGGTAGAAGCAATTACATTAGGTTTCTAAACACCAATCAATATGGCTGTAGGCCTATTTGACGATAAATACAGATATCGAAGGCGGCAAGTATCCTGCTAAAATTAAGTTAAGTGATTCAGGACCGAGTTTACTGGCGGACTTTTGTGGAAACGGCTACTGGCTGCACTGACTTAAGTGGGTATGATATTTTGTATATACCACTTGGGAAACAAAAAGTCAAAGGAAGTTTTTCTTTCATGGTGCGACAGCCCTAGTGAGCCAGGGCTTCCTTATTGTCAAGGCTTCGAGATCACACTCAGACACACCACACCTGGTGGGACTCCTCTGGACGAGTGATCAGTCCGCCTCACAGAACTCTCTACCTGACGAAAAACAAAATTAACAAGAGACAGACATCCATGCCCCGCGGAACAGTCCAAGGTTTATAGCCCTAAATATTAATGGATGTAGTTTCTTAGTTTACATAACAATGCATGATAGTGTCACGGATACAACCTATTAAATTGATAATGTAATGCGGTGCAACATTGTGTAACCGTCTAGCTTTCTTCATGATATTGGAATTTGCTTGTAACAAGAACCAGATGTGGGAAATACTTAACTAGGAAATAACGCGCACCTTGCTTCATAATTGTTTGCTTAGTCGAATGTAACAGTTGCTACATTGGAAGGTACGCTCGACCTAAATAAGTGGTGTAAGGGTGTTAAGTCATCAGGAAAAATTCATGACGTCGTCTCGGCGCCACTATATAACACTAAGAAATTTTGGGCTAGGAGGAGACTCACTGGTACACACTTCGGCCAACGGATTTGGAAACTTTTACCAACAATTCTGTGCCACTTGGAAGAAGTGTATTACTCAGTGGGAATTCTTCGTTGTTGAGATGATATTCTACATTGCGTTCTGGCTGTTGACCAGAGGTAAGCCCTACTGATTGACTACTAAATTACTTGTAAAGTGAGTTCATTTTGGCAGCTAAATTACTTTTCTAAATTTGCGAACACGTTGGGATTATATACAGTGGCGTGACAGTTAATTTGTTTAGCGCAACTGTAAAAAAATATATATATTGTAACTAGTGAACTAGATATAAACTATTTTAACTTTTGTGTATTAAACTTATGTACATTGATTATACAATAGAAGCTAGTGTTAAATCAGTTACAATAATTCTTTCGACTGAACTATATAGTCCTCGAGTTCCCGAATTACCTAGTGTCTTCAGAGGCCTTGACTTAGTTTACAGCTACCACCTACTTCCACACCCACGGAAATTTGTAGATTAGTGCTTAACGAACGGCTATAATTGGCTCTCCATAATTGCCGCTCGCCCTAGGCACTACAATGATGCATAGTTATACAATAATAATAGTTATAGTTGTACAATTATATAATGCCGAAGGGAATGGTTATTTTAAACAATAAATGTGAAGCAGGTCTGGGCTCTGTAATATTATTATTATTATTACCCGCAAATGACTTGTCACTCATGTGGCAGTGTATTTTTAATGGTCGTACTGAAGAAAAACAAGAAGGTAATTCCGACTAGTCAGTAACACGTGTTTAGACCTCAGGTGAGTTGCCACAATACGAATGTGCTAAGCATTAATGCATTATCTGTAATTAATTCATATTTAATAGAACTCAAAGTAATGTTACTTCAACAAAACGTCGAACAGAATCCAATGAGGAATTGAAATGCCGTGTTAAGTTTCTACGCAACAAAATTTCCTGACACAGTCTACGTAACTGACGGCATACTGCATGATACGCAAACTTCACATGCACGGATAGGTACACAGACCGTGAATTGGATTGACAGACGTTATAAATTGCAGCCAGTCCTATACAGAAGCAAAAGTACTTGATGCTGAATTTACTTCCTTTAACGGGTTTCCTTCGCGCTGCTGTTTGCTTGCATAGTATACAGTTCAGTAAGGGAGAAGACTCACCACAGGAGGAAGACTTTTGCAACAAAGGAATAAGGAGAAAAATAATAATAGAGTATGTTTAAAATATTTCAGTCCAACGATTAATCAAAAGTGGGTTTCGAAACATGCAGAACCCACGAACGTGAAAGGCAGGAGTGGGGAACAGGATAATATTAAAGTGTCTTCAAGAAAAAGAAAAAAAAAGACGTAATTGAATTTGTTTGGTTTAGTATGTGGTCCAGTATTAAGCAGTTGTGAACGCTGTAATGGATGTTCGGTTTAAGTAATATTCGGGGTATTCCTTTATCAGATGAGTGACCGTAAGCTTATCATTGGACGACAGGACGACAGTTCCAAGGAGTTAATCACGCGTAAGAACTACTACAACAAATCACACCAACAAACAACAGCTTTAAAATATGTGTTTTGAGCGATTGTTTTGACGAAATGAGTTACGAGAATATCTTGGCAGCAGAGCCAGAATGCACAGGTACGCCAATGAACACTCAGCCCCCTCTTGCACTAATATTTATGAATGCCGCTCATCGCACTCACGTGCTGCCTATTCATTTTTAGAGGTAAAACTTAAGTTGTTTGGATGAAAAAGCAGAGCAACAGATGGCGCAGCATTATCCATTACTGTTTGTATCTTAGCCCTCGCTACCTTTAAGGAAAATTACCCCTTGCAAGTAAACTCCTAAAATTTCGAAACAGATTTGGAACAATAAATTGAAAATCGTATCGGGTTAGCTTCCTTTACTATATAAAGTTTATGTGTAAATCCCTTGCTGTAATGGGAGAAGTTTCAGAAAGTTCACAGAACTAGGATTACTTGTTTCCAAGTTTCCTACAGGTGGCATTGCTGTCTTGTTGGATAAATAAAACATTTTAATTATTCAAAATAGAAAGTATGGCCATGATGCTTCATGTTCCCGGGTTTTTGGACTGTTTACTCATTCAGGAAACCAACCTGTTTTCTTGTTCCGGCACACCGACTGTTCTGACATATGCAGCTACGTGACTTCATGGAAGTCACAGCAATATTTTTTGCCATTTTACAGAACCTGACCTTCTACTGCCCATCTGCTCATAATAGCAATTAAAATTACTGGCTGTACTTCAAAACAAACCCGAGACATCGAAATCCGTAGTCCTCCACTTTACCGCAAGTCACATCATATTATGGCTGTGTTCTAAAGAAAGTCAGAAAACAAATTTCAGTTTAAACCTTTAAAGACTGGGATTGAAATGAATTAAAGTTTCAGTCCTCACCGCGCAGTAAACACAATCCGTCTCCGTTATCAAAACCAGCCACTTAAAGCTAAGCTGTATTGGTAAATATTCGCTGTTTTTTTTAAGCTCATGGTTCCGTGCATCGTTATTCAATGTTGATAAAAATCCAACCAGATGCAACAGTATGCAGATATTTATTTACTGCAAAGTCACTCTACATGTTTCGGCTGTCACAGCACCCATTATCAGGAGTACTAAAAACTGCAACCGCAGCCTCCGGTACAGGTCATAATACTGGTACAGCTACTGCCCTCCAACGTGCCCTGCAGGCCACGTTGGAGGGAAGTAGCTGTACCGGAGGCTGCGGTTACAGTTTTTAGTACTCCTGATGATGGGTGCTGTGACAGCCGAAACATGTAGAGTGACTTTGCAATAAATAAATATCTGCATACTATTGCATCTGGTTGGATTTTTATTAACATTCGTTGTTTCTTCTGAGATCCGTACAAAAAAACAACATAAATTATCTGAGTGCACAATATTTAGAAATTCCGAAAATTAAACCTGGCGCCACACACAACAAACAGTAGACTTGGAACGGTTAACGTGAAAGTTTAGACTTTCATGAAGATAGGCTTGCGTTGTATGGACTTCTGTTACGAGTTTTAAGAAGCCGTAGAGATGCGAATAACATTCCCGAAGTTTCGGAGAAACAGTGCCTCCATCGTACGTGTAAGAGTGATAGAATCGGATGAGACACGATTCACACAGGATACAGATACCCTTTATCGGAAAACTTTCCCCACTATCACATGGCGACAAACACAAAATGAAACAGCACAATAATTCGGTTAAAAAAATATTTCGAGTTCTTTTAATCTCTTCTAAAAACCTGAAGCCTGTGACAGCGCCGTGGATTTAGTCAAAGGATAAAAGTAAAGAAATCGTAGTTTCGTAAGTACCATGGCCAAACGATTAATATTTTATCTGCACTAAGGAGGTTTCGGCTGCTACTGAATAAAACATTCCGACTGCAGTTTTCTCTGTCTTGACTTCGAATATATTCTTTTTTTTACCTCCCCCACACTCCTTATTATGTGGAATTCTCGAAAAGAACAATTAACGCAGTTTCTTAATCGCCCTCTCCTTTATACATTTTTGCTCTCCTCTCCATCTTTGCATTATACAGAATTAGCTGTCCTTTTTTTTTTTTTTTGCTAATGTTAAAGGAATTAGTCAAGTCTTAAAGCAAGAATGAATGAAGGTGAAAGAAAGATTTAGCTACTTTTTATATAAAGATGCAGAACTGGTGTCCTTAATATCTTGGAAGGGTGAGTTACTATTAAAAATTCCCTCATATTCACGGAAATGCCTACAAAAAAAAAACAAAGCGGGAAGAAAAATGAAGTAATATTTTAAGAAAAATAATACAAACAAATAAGGCTAAAACAATGTTCACATTTTAAACTGGATTGTTTTAGCGCGTAAAGTAGAATTCTGAAAGCACCAACTATTTTCTCTTTCTTAGGACAGAAAACAACGTTAAGCCTGTTTTCACTCTTCGCTACTCGTTTTTCACTTCCTTTAATTTATTTTAACTGAAGCAAACTGACTTTCAAGTCACGGGGCCAGCAGACACGTCTATGGTGCATTTGCAACACAAATATTTCGTGACCTGTTTCGCCGTGTTTATTTATAACCTTCTTTTTGTAGACTTTTTATTGCACAAGTTTAAAAACTCGCAGTTTCGTCCACCTTATTCATAACATGTACCACTGTGTTCTATATTACGTAAACACTACTTAAAATATAGTTTAAAAAACAGAAATACTTTGAATTTGTGTATTTTCAAGTCTCTACTGCAAAATTAAAAAAAAAAGGCCGAATTATGAAGACATTGTACTTTTCATACGTCTCAGAAATATTCCTCAATTTATTTCCTCTCTTTACTCCTTTTCTCGCTATCTTCATTCATTTCTGTTCCATTTCCTTACTTCAATACTCATTATGAAGCTTCTTCTGAGATGGCACTACAGTCCAATACGAACCTTCTCCTCCTTAATGGACCTCTCCCAGTCAGCTACACGCACATTTAGCTCTGTTTGTATTGTTCTTCTCAATTTTTCATTACCTTTTCACCGTTTCGCCCCACGTCACGTCGCAACGTTTGATTTTTTTTTTTATTCTGTACGTATTGTGTAATCATATTCCACCACAACACCAAAGTACAGTAACCAGTGCACCAACTTAAAGACCTTCTCCTCTACAGACAGTTATAACCAATTCAGTTTGCGGATCATTTGCAATAGTTCTCCTGCCACACACAATTACTGTTGATCATCACACCTAACCGAATTGTCTCCTTCAGGGTTGCCACCTGCTTAAGCAATCTGTCTTCGGGTTCTTACGCAATCGTAAATGTCCTGGTTCTGAAAAAAACACCTCCCCCCCGCCGGTCCCTCACGTTGAACCGTCTTGTGGAGGAAACAAGATGTGACAGCGTATCGTCACGGCACGGATCGTTTCCACAACTGATGTTATTGGAACAATTTTCGGAAAAACAGAACTTCTATAGAAATGAAAGATTACTCTTGGGTTCGGTTCGTATAAATAAAATATGAATTAATACAATTTCAATGACGAATGACAAATTGATGACATCGTCTTCTGGATTTCTAGGAAAAATGTTCCAATAAAATAAACGTAGGAGTTTTACTAGTGATGTCCTCCTCAACTGGCTGTGACTCCCTACGCCCACAAAACAGTATTTCGAAAAGTACTTCACGTGTTTGAACAAGGCATGTTTGTTATTACATTGTAAACAAACAAATGCTCATTATAACAATTGAATCTTAAGGCACGGAAATGAAAAGGTGGAACTCATATTTGTTACTTACTGTCAGTCCATCTCCTTCTAGGCCTACTGATTGGATACCTTTTAAAATCATTCCGATTACGTATCCTGCATACGGTTTTTACTTACTTCTTACATCCCATCACAATTACTTCGATTCCACCACGCGTTCTACAGTACTTGATTCGCATAACGTAAGAAGTTCCCCGCTCTTTGTATTTTGATGTCCTTTTAAATCACGTATGGAATAAAGACTAATTAGACAAGTGTCGGAAAGGTTTTTGACGTTAAGGTGTGCTTCAAAGCGACTGTACTACTAATAAATGTGGCTCTAAATATAACTACATAAATATTACTTTTCCATTTACTAATACTCGCAGTCAATAACTTCCCTCCGACAAATTTTACGTCCTAGACCTATTCTGATATCTCTGCCGTTACAAATATACTACCCAACAAGTTCTGAGTACTTTTTAGGTATCCTCCATTTCAGAAGCTTCTGCACTCTGGCAGTAAATAAGAACAAACATTTAGCTCTGTTTTCTGGACCGGCCATTTTTTTTGTTGACACTGTTTTGTATAACGCATTAAAATATTTTTGCGGCTCTTTATTTTCGTGTAACGAATAATTCTTAATATGTTCGTCTTATGTACAGTTTATTTGTTCAGATAAGTTTGCTTTCTGTGTTTTCGTGGCGTCTGAATATTCTTCATGTGACAAGCCTTTCTTTCCTGTATGCTTTAGGGACTGTATTTTGGAAATGGTTCTGTGAATTGTATTAATATATTTGGTTTCTTGATTTTTTTGTAAATCTAAATTTACTTTATTGTCTTGTGTTTTATTTTGGTTTTTACTTTATCTTCAGTTACTGTAGTTTTTGTTATAAGTGAACCAGGCCTCACTGCATTGAGGAGTAAGTTGGGTCTAACATTTGTGTCCACTTTAGGTAGCAGAATATTCACATGAATGATCAATTTACAAGTCGTTTCTTCCGCCTACTAACCAGTTTGACGCAAACTCTTACACTACCGTGTCTATGGAAATTGTGCGACTCGCACAATTTCCATCATCCCGGACGCATAGCCTGCTGCTCTGCTCCCAACAGCTGACCACCAGCAACCAATGCATTACACACCATATGCGGCAATAACAAAAGTATAGTCTCGAGCTCCTGATGATGGGCATATAAGTGCCCGAAACATGTTGAGCAGATTGTAAGTGCAATAAAGCATTCAGTAGCATTTAGTTGGTTTTCTTCTCTACGCTTATACTACGATGCACGGACAAACATACATCAAATTTACTTTGTTGGGTTGGGTAATTTTATGTCAACACACTTTTATCACTGGGGGCGTACTGAGATGTTTTAGATATGCGATACTGTGCCAGTCTAGATGGGCTAACTTGGTGCCAACTATGTCATTCTCATAGTGTACTGCCACAACGAATGTCGCGTTTGCAATGTGTTTCGTCCAGAATTAAAATTAACGACAAAACCACAGTCAGCGCAAACATGATATTTTGTATTTACACAACTTTACATTGGAATATATTAATAGACCAGCCTAATGAAGACTGAATTATTCGAAACACATGCCGTTATACTTAATGTGAACAAGATTTATTGACTAACATAGGTTGTGTTGGCGTACATGTACTGTGAGATAATAGGGTCTAAAAATAGCACAAATCAATCCTAAACGTCAAGTCTGGTTCTTAGTAATCGACAACTAATCCCGCACAAATTAGTTTCCTCTTCCCTGTGGTTTGCCAATAGACACTGTGATAATTATAATGAAATTCAACAGTTTCCTAAAACGTGGGACTTTATTGTACATATAAAGTACTTACCTCCGGGGCGGGCTCTCCATGAACGATGCACACGAGCTGGGCTTCATATCCCTCCCCCGTATGCACCCAGCTGCGTTCCACCTCGATCTCAGGTGGGTCTGAAGAAAAAAAGAAAACTTAGTGGTCAGAGATAAAAAAAAAGAAGGACGTGAAGTTTCCCAAGCCATTTAAAATATTATAGCAGTACAAAAGCCTGCTAACGTATGAAATCTGCGTTCTGATAGGTCGGTACTATCGATTCAGATGATAATACTACCTTCTTATTCAGAGTACATCTCCGTTACGCTGGTTACTGGTCGCTAGCAACGGGACTGTACAGTGACATAAACTAGAAGACCACAGGAGAAAAGCAGGGAATTTCATCCCATCTAAACTCGGGAGGAGCAGGTGGGTTTATCTGATCTCTGGAGTGGCTAGTGCGTGTATAAACAAGACAGGCAATGCGCGTATAACGTAACAATGGGGCGCGTTCTTAAACCATTGTTGCAGTGGAAAAGCTGAAAGTGTATGTGTAGCCTTAGTTATCCAGCATAAAACACACATGCGCAACACTGCAATCTGTGGCCATTACGCATCTACATTTTTGTTCAACCTAATCTCAGAAAGGCAGGATTTTCGAAAAAAAAAAGTGACTGAATAAATAATGTGTGTTTTATTTTTTCTACAACTTTTGTCTGAAACACTTCGCATTCTAGGAAGAA
>Ga0136643_10015319_pt1 | contig 11522 bp, 8 predicted proteins | sample TergutLab28metaG_FD_96883 | JGI IMG/M metagenome (GOLD analysis project Ga0136643, IMG submission 96883) | Labiotermes labralis P1 segment gut microbial communities from Petit-Saut dam, French Guiana - Lab288 P1 (version 3) (version 3) | ecosystem: Host-associated > Arthropoda: Insects >...
AATCTGTCAACTGCTCAACATGTTTCGGGTGGTATTTCACCCATCATCAGGAGCTCATAACACTGTATCTACAGTATCTGGCATTATTGAGACCGTTATTGCTACCTGTCGTGAGCGTGACGTTCACGACAGGTAGCAGTAACGGTCTCATTAATACCAGATACTGTAGATACAGTGTTATGAGCTCCTGATGATGGGTGAAATAACATCCGAAACATGTTGGCAGTTGACAGATTTAAATAAACTGTATCCTGTTGCATCTTGTTGGATAAATATTGTCATACCTGCTTATGTGTGGCGACTTGAACAAATTGTAATGTACCTAGCACAAATACAATAGGTATTTCGACAACAGTTTGTTACAATTATGAACTAATTATTGAACTTGTAGAACCAAGGAAATTTATGTGCATCAGTAATCTATGGCGTCAAAAACAAATGTAGTTAAAATGCCTCACATGAATAACATTCTTACTACATAGAATACAAAATTGTGGAATTATGTTTATAGGGAACATAAAACATGCAGCATCCCTCCAATCACAACCTTCCGACTACTTATCGTCACTATTGAATGTTTCATTGACGCTTAATTAGTGAATGAAATAACAATTATGAATTTCTTCGAAGGCTTCTGATTGGTTATCATTAGTATAGCATATTTCAACGAATCTTCGTCATTGAAATAGCACTGTATAAAATAAGTCGGAAACCCTGGAATATTGTTTTGTTAGATATACAAGGGCGCTAAACAATGTATCGGTGCCTTCCATCTACCAAGCTTTATCACCACATGGAAACGATTGTTCCTAACTTCAAAGGTGTGTGAATTTCTCACAAAGTTATGCTGACAGTTGTCCATTTCTGTGCATTATATTGGTTAGCTGAGATTAAAAACAGCTTAATGATATACAGGGTGTTTCAGGAGGAAACGTAAACATTTTAGGAGGTGGTAGTATGGACTATTCCGAGTAAATAAGTTCATATAAACATGTATCCAGTTTTCAATGGGTGTGAAAATACAGCTGTTTGAAGTTGACGGGTACAGATTAGATATTTGTCTGTGGGGATGGATGAAAAGGGAAGTCTACAAAGCAAACGTAAACACAAGAGACGAATTGGTCGCTCGCATTATGAATAGTGCTGCCCTCATAAAGCAAGAACGCCAAGACGACCCCAGGAGAGCTACACGTACTGTTGCCAAGAGGGTTGAAAAGCACATTGAAGTCGATGGTGGGATTTTTGAACACTTACTTTGAACTGTTGCAATTTATTGAGATCATTTACATAACCAATAAATTCAATCAATACGTCATTTGTCTTTCCTTCCTACCTTTTGTAAGGCTTTTTATGCGTAAAATTCAAACAACCGTATCTCCACACACATTGAAAATTGGACATATATTTATATGAACTTATTTACTCAGAATAGTCCATACTACCACCTCCTAAAATATTTACTATTCCTCCTGAAATACCCTGTATATGTAACGTCAAGATTTTACCAATTTTTTATGATCGTAGTTATTAACATAAAGAAGGATTTATTGCAGAACTTTGATGTATTTATCCTTTTAAAACGTACTGATTACGTGATGCATCAACAGGTTTAATACTGAAGAAGTTTACATTCTGACCACATTGTATTTGTGTTTTGTATTTATCTCATAACAAACAGCGACTTCTGCTCCATACCGCATAAACTGATTGGTTTTTATAAACGAGATGAAAAGTGTTTACAGCGCGGTACGAACTGGGTCTTTAAATAAAGCTGTCTGCGCTTCGTCTTCAAAGGGTTAATCCGGTTGTATTGTCGACGTGTTTTGTTCCATATATATTATTTTATCCGAACCAGCAAATTTTCTGTATATCCATTAGCGCACGTAATTTCATGCCCCTGCTGTAATTGGTGCCATTTTGTCTCTTAACTCAGAAGACAGCTCATGCGTCTTTTCGGTGTTATTTGACGGCACGGAACGAAATGGGAAAAGATGGGTTGATACCCATGATCCTAATGACGTTATATGCCATTTCAGGGTTATTCCTGAAACACCGACGCACGCAGATATGACACGTAGACACATAAAACTTCTACACACATTCTCGTCTGTAGTCTACTAGACACTTGTATTTTCTTAGAAGATAAGGAAAATATACTCTACTAGATCTTTGAGGAAGAGAATCTGCGGTAATTCAAGGTATGTAACATCTAATTGCTTGTTCGTGCCTATGCCGTAATAAACGGAACCCTAGGTAATGGAACACCGTTAAGTTACCCTAAATATTGAAGATAGGCCTATCCAGAGAAAAAAGAGAAAATATGGGTAAAAATGAAACAAAATATATTAGAATATTACATAAAAACAAGTGTTTGTTAATTACTGTATTTTATGAAGTGCACAGTGTAGTCTAAACAAGTACTGGCATTTTTGGGGAAATTGCTACCTCCGTCAACATGGTAGACGACGGAAAGTGAAGGCATGGCAGGTCAGTCCGAAACTTCGGCACGTCAGACTATAGGGTGTTCACATCCCATAAAAAAATCACTGTCTTGAGCAAATCAAGTTTAATACTATTGTACTTGATGGCAAATAGAAGGTAATAAAATTTCAACTTTCATACAAGGCAATATTCGTGTAGCAAGTGGTTTATATAAAAATACGGACACAACAGTTCGTCGGTACGGCCCAAGTATGTGGAAGAGAGATAGGAAGTAGTGAACTCCTTCAAAATTAAGAAGAGTCGACTGTTATATTGTCACGTAAAGCAGTGGAATGCAGAAAACTGGTTCCGTGCATATTGGGGCAGCCTGCTTCATCTTGTTTATACGTCGACGTACTCAGATTCAAGGAGACACCATCGAAATTAGGTCGAAATGTCGCGGAAACTTGATCGGTGACTTTACGTTGTGGCTACAATAACGACGCGATTTTCTTAACACCCCTCGTTGAATCGTGTAGATATTTCTAATTTAATTTATTATTTAGACCAACAAATGCACAATATATTAACAATAAAGTCTGTATCTTAAAGTATTCCCACATTACTCAATTATTACACCAACCACTGCACATATACAAAATTTTCAGAATTTACTCATTAAAACATTAAAAAAGCTACGACATGTTTCGGTCCTAAGACCATCATCAGGGAGCTATATATTCCTTGCTAAATTCACACTAGAAATAGTCACAGATTAATTTCGTTGTACAAGTTGGGCAGCATGCTGCCACAACATCCAACATGTACAACGAAATTAATCTGTGACTATTTCTAGTGTGATTTTAGCAAGGAATATATAGCTCCCTGATGATGGTCTTAGGACCGAAACATGTCGGAACGTTTTTAATGTTTTAATATGTAAATTTTATAAATTTTATATATGTGCAGTAGTTGGTGTAATAATTGAGTAACTCGACAACATGCACGGTGTAACAATTAAAATAAGTACTTCCACATGTTTTGATGTATTTACATCAACATCTTCAGGGAGTCTTTTCTCATATACGCTAAAGTTACAATATCAGTAAAGTTAAAAAATCAATAAAATTAATAAATTACAATATTTACATAGATGGTTGTTACAGATAAAATGGGTTCAAGGTTTTATATTTGCGTTATATAGGCATTGTTATTTTGGTGGTTGCATATACAAGCGATAAAATCTGGAAATGTTTTTTGGGGGCAATCTTGCAATGAATTAATAAACTGTGACAAGTCAATGAAATGATGACCAGAGTAGTTAAGTTAGTTTTTTTTATGTGACAGACTTCCCTTATGTGTGGAGCTTCCTTTGTGCAGGTACTGGGAACTGAATTGAGAGAAGACGTCGAGTTGCGAGGTTTATTCTATTCCATGTACTGCACATATAAAATCAATTAGTATTACACAAATGTACGTCAGCACAATCCATTTATTCTAGAGTAAGGCTACATGTTTCGACTAGATGTTAGTCATCTTCAGGCCCCTACAATTTCGTTACCAGATGCTTTGTCCACTTTGGGATCCCACAGTGTTTACTTATGGATTACATATTAGCTAAAGCTTTCTAATAAGTAATCCACAAGTAAACACTGTGGGATCCCAAAGCATCTGGTAACAAAATTGTAGGTTCCTGAAGATGACTAACATCTAGTCCAAACATGTAGCCTTACTCTAGAATAAATGGATTGTGCTGACGTACTTTTGTGTAATACTAATTGATTTTCAAGCACATCGTGATGCCTTCATTCAGCAAATATAAAAATGGACAGATTTTAAAACGTTTTAAATATTATAATCCATCGATTATCTATAATAACCACATGTGTAAACACTTGAACTTATTAATTTTATTGACTTCGTAACTTTACTGATATTGTAACTTAGCGATTATGAGAAAAGACTCCCTGTAGATGAAGCAAATACATCGAAACATGTAGGAGTACATAAAATACAGAAATTTTTGTTAATATATTATGCATTTGTTGCCGATCCCAGTGGCCGCACGGTCTAAGGCGTAGGTCTGCTGCCGCTCACCTTCTGAGATTTTGGGTTCGAATCCCACCGAGGGCATGGATGTTTGTCTGTTGTGAGTGAAGTGTGTTGTCAGGTAGAGGTCTCTGCGACGATCTGATGACTCATCCAGAGTAGTCCTACCGTATGTAGCGCGTCGTTGTGTGTGATCTAGAAATATCGTGAATGAGGAAGCCCTGACCCACGGGGGACAGTTGCGCCAAAAAAAATAATTATGCATTTGTTGGTCTCAATAATAAATTATATAAAATACACTGTACATCTATCAAGATAGGTTAGACAGTTCCTTTACACGAGTCAATATGTTTAACCATTTGCGTGCTTGTTTTCATTGACAGAATCTTCCGTCTCTTCGGATATATGCACAATAGCATACGAAACCTGTTGTCGGAAAGCCACAAATAAGACAGTTTCAGTTGCGATGTGTAGGTACGATATGTGTATTTTACTGAGTCCTCGAAGTATGAAACGTGTCATTACCATAAGGAGGAGTGCCTATTACCAAGCTGCCGTTGTGCTTACAGACATGTAGCTACGCACATCTTGTAAAAACAAGCAGGCATAGACTACTTCAGGGTTAGGTTGAGCCAAAAGAGCCTCGTGTAATGGACAATCGGTACCTGTAAAATATTGCAAAAATTACGTTTAGCGTCTGTTATTGGCTTAATTAACTAGTAGCTATTTTTTAGAAGTGTCAGAAGGTAAATCATTATTAAATTCAAGATCCATGTACGGTATAAATTTTGAAAATTTCGTTACCATTTAGTGTTACAATTCATAGTTGTTTGCTAGTGTCGGGAAACGTGTTTCTTGTGACTGCAGTCTTTAAAATACTGCCACAGCATTTTCAGAAGTGTTCGTAATACGTGATTAGCCTAGAACGCTTTGCTTCTGAAGAAGTTCTGTATGGTCATACGAATTGTGATGTTTCCGTCATGAGCTGAACTCCATACTAGTACCTACAAACTCGCATCACATTATGAAGAAGAACAAGAGAAGCAAAAATATCATTTTAAATATCTTAACCTCACTGGACGGAGATGTGTTGTCAGATTTATGTTCCAGTCGGTTTCACTGTTAAAATACTCAGTAGGTACCGAATAAGAGGTTGGGTGGACCTATAGAAGGCAGCGGAGGAGATAATGATCCCTACTGACGGCAGACATTAAAACCCGACTTTCTAGTTCGTAAATATTTATTTCTCAACTGAATTATTTTTTAAAATAATTCCTTTCTTTCTCCACTTCCCTCACCATAAGCTAGGTTACTGTGCTCAGAACAGACACTAAGCTCTTCAAGACACTGTTTGTGATCGACGATACCCAAAACCTCAATACGTTGTTGGCAACAACCCAACACACAACGCTGTCCTGTGTCAGTGGCCTCCAGTCCACAACCTTGTATTCCCTTTCTCTGAAATTTCTTCGAATATCATCTTCCCATCTATGCTTGTGCCCTACAGAATTAATAACTGATTGTGCATTATATTTTTCAGAAACTCTTCGAGGCGTCTGAGGAAGAAATAAAATGTGATAGGGGTGAGTAGATATTTAAGGTACTGCTGTTTTATTTAATTTTGGTTTGGCATTTTTGGAATCAAGTTTACAGTTGAATGAGCAGTAAGGCAGATACACTACGCGTATACACAACTTAAATGTTTTCTCCCCACCGTTCAGATGGCAATATGTGTACACTTGTACGAGTATATATAAAGAATTTTCGATGGAGCAGGCTAATTCGTTATTTATGAATATTTTAAAGTCGCTTTTTATTCCTTTTGCCGTCTATATATAACCCAAGTAATACGTAAAGAAATGTGGGGGAGGATACATCGTGTGGCTTAATCAGGTACGGGAATTTTCTAAACGAAATGGCAAGTAGCGGGGAATAGAACAAGTATAAGAAAATAAGAAATTAAAGTGGGAAGAAGGGAGGATGTATATAGAGGGAGTGGAATGAATATTACAGGTTTTTTATGTGTATAGAAAACAAGTTATAATTTTAAAGTGATATGTGATCTGTCTGTTTGAAATCAAGAATGTCCTATATGTAAATTGAAACTTACCTCGAGAAGACGATTTTGAGCTGAAAGAGGGATGCATGTATTTAGCTGGTAGTATTGATAAAAGAGAAAGGAAGAATGCGTAAAATGCGAAGGGGCAGAGGAAAGGAAATATATAAGCAGAGGACAGCAGGAAACGGTTGCAATGAAATGAGGAGAAAATGAATTAAAATTTCAACGCCGCGAACGACAGTGCGTATCAAGCGCCTCCCCCTCCCCTGCACGCCCCCACAACCCTCTTACCCTGCACCTCCTCCTTCCACTATCTCCCTCTATGCGGATCCACCAACCGTAGACCTATTTTTCCCCTTAAAAAACAAACGGACATAAAAAATTATTTAATACTTCCCTTAATTCACCTCCCTCTCTTTCTCTCTCTTGTCTCCATAGTTGTAGTCCTGTTTCTCCATCCATCCAGCCACCCACCAGCCCCCTTTATTCTATCTTTTCACAGTAGTCCGTATGGACCCTTAAAACCCGGACACACGAATTATTTAGCGTAAAAACTAAAACAAAAAAAAGCCGGTGTGCGTGTGTTGAGGGTTGCAGCCCCTCTTGGTGACTCCTTGGGGACGTCTGTGTACTGTACTGCAGTGATGGCAGTCGATGTATCGTCTAATTAATAGAATGGAAGCCGTGAACTCAACAAGAGATATAAGAATAGGGAATTAGGGAAAACAAGGCGGAAGGATGTTTGAGTTATAGTCTAGATCATGAGGGGTGATATTGTTATTGAGATGACGTGACGTTACACTAAAATGATCCCGCCTATTCTTCCTGCCACTTATGTTGTAGTTTCTTGAACGTCTATTACTTACTTACTTACTCCATGGTGCAGAGTCCTTCTTGAGAAGCTAACTGGTTTGCAGCTAGTCAATAAATTCCCCGCATTTCACGGAACCCCAAGGTTCATTACTGCACTAACAAGCGTCCGCCACCTTTCCCTATCCTGGGCCAGCTCAATCCAGTCCATATACCCACATCCCACCTCCTGGAGATCTGTCCTAATATTATCCACCCATCTACGCTTAGGTCTCCCCAGTGGTCTCTTTCCCTCCGGTTTCGCCACCAAGACCCTATACACCCCCCTCTCCTCAACCACACGCGCCACATGCCAAGGCCATCTCAGTCTTCTCGATTTTATCACCCGCACAATATTGGGTGAGGAGTACAAATCATTTAGCTCCTCGTTATGCAATCTCCTCCATTCCCCCGTTACCTCGTCCCTACTCGGTCCAAATATTCTCAACACCATATTCACAAACACACTCAACTTCCTTTCCCCCCTCAAAGTCAGCGACCAAGTTTCACACCCATACAAAACAACAGGCAAAATTATAGTTCTGTATATCTTAATCTTTAAATTTTTGTATAGCAACCTGGAAGACAAAAGATTCTGCACCGAATGATAGCAAACATTTCCTGACCTCAATCTGCTCCTAATTTCTTCCCCAATAGAATTTCGATTTGTTAAAGTTGTTCCCAAATATTTAAACTCCTCCACCCTCTCGAAGGTATTATTATCAATCCCCAAACTGTGAATTCGTCCTGCATTCTGATCTCGAGACATGACCATGTACTTAGTTTTATTAGCACTTACTTCCAGTCCAGTCCCCCTAGTAGCAGCTACTAAAGCTTCTGCGTTTTCCTTTAGAGTATGTACGCTTCCTCCCACTATATTAACATCTTGTACATCCATTACTCTAAGGAAAATAAAATGTCAACATTCTCCTTGGTTTGTCACTGCATATTATTTCTTACTGTCATCTTCTACTTCAAGTCAATTTATACTTTGCTTCTTAATACCTTCCTCCATAATTCTAGATGTTCGTGATTAATATGTGTTATTTTTATACATTTTCTCTCGCGTCACTGCCATTTATCATTTCTTTTAACCTTCAAGTATTACTCACTAAATTTGTAGTCTTGTACTCAGCCATAATCTTTCGAAAGTTTTTGTTGTACATTTCGTTGCAGTTTTCTTGTACCTATCATATGATTTGCTTTTATTTTCAAGTTTTAAATGTTTCTTATTCTGTGGGTGTTTTTATATTTTCTAATATACATTATACTCTTCATACAATATGGCTATTCATCTTTCCTGTATTTCTGCTCCATTCTGAATAATATTAATTTAATTACGTAGATTAAGTAACTTCATTAATATCCTATACTTAATAAATATCCTCTGCATAGTTGGCAAAGCCTTGAAGAATGTTACTCGGATTAATAGATCCACTTTTTCCCTTACTTGTTCTAAATCAAAATCTTCTGTAAATTCTGCGTCACATTATCAGGCTTCGTAGGTCAAGAAAGTGGCATTGGATATTTTTAGGATACGAAGAAGATATCGAGAATATAATAGGTGTTAGGTTAAAACAGAATGGGCTTAGTGCATTTCGAGTTCGGAAGGGTTAGCAATCCACATTTTGACATCGTTGATGCACCGAGTTTTGTATAACTGTTCTCGTTAAGGGAGGTTTATAAAAGTTAGGAGTTGGAATGTTACTTCTTATGACATTCACGGAAAATCTTTTCCAAATGAAGCCACTAGGTGCACACTACTTCTTAGTATACTTATTTCAACTTCTCTACATGGTTCGGGAAATTATGTGCCCATCATCAGGAGAACATACTGTATTTATGCGACACTGGTATTTTTCACTCTGTATGGGTGGCTGTCTGGTCTGTTGGTTGTGATAAGATTGGTTAGACTGGGTTGAGGTGGAAGTATTGGTGGATGTCTGGTCTGCTAGTTGTGATAAGATTGGTTAGACTGGGTTGAGGTGGAAGTATTGGTGGCTGTCTGGTCTGTTGGTTGTGATAAGATTGATTAGACTGGGTTGAGGTGGAAGTATTGGTGGCTGTCTGGTCTGTTGGTTGTGATAAGATTGGTTAGACTGGGTTGAGGTGGAAGTATTGGTGGCTGTCTGGTCTGTTGGTTGTGATAAGATTGGTTAGACTGGGTTGAGGTGGAAGTATTGGTGGCTGTTTGGTCTGTTGGTTGTGATAAGATTGGTTAGACTGGGTTGAGGTGGAAGTACTTCCACCTCAACCCAGCCTAACCATTCTTATCACAACCAGCAGACCAGACAGCCACCCATACAGAGTAAAAAATACCAGTGTCGCATAGATACAGTAAGTTCTACCGACGATGGGCACATAGTTGCCCGAACCATGTAGAGAAGTAAAAAGGTAAATCAGGCCCATTACAGGCCCGAGGTGCCCAGAGGGTTACAGGACGTTAAGGTTCCCAGATTACGTGACAATGGCCCAGGATGGTCGTAAGGTTGTCAGCCTTACGCACCGGCCGCTTTTTACCCCCAGGAAATTTTCCTGGTACTCATTTCTGTTAGAGGCTGAGACGACCCCAGGGCCATAATTCGATCAGAAGGATTATGTCAATGAAAAATTCCAATGGCATCATCTGGAATCGAACCAACGACCTTCCGATTTGTAGCACAGCACACATGTAGAGAAGTAGAAATAAATATTCTAAGAAGTAGTGTGCACCTAGTTGGCTTCATTTGAAGAAGATTGTGCAGGGATGCACGGTCAACAAAACTAAAGTTCACGGAAAAGTTTTCTTCTAGTAAAAAATCTTTTTTTGCATTCCTATTTACAAATCACACATCAGATTTTTACCCGTGTTAAAGATAAAATGGTATAGTAACAAACAATATGTGTCAAAAGGAGACGAAATTATAACCAAAAGTATCTTGCGTTCTTTATACTTTCGCGCACCTACTGTATTGCTATGCATGTAGGTATGCTATGCAGTCTTGTTTTTAAACAGTGTTACGGTTTCAGCGCCGCTAATTGCAATTCCCCTCCTCTGCTGTAACGTATGAACGTCAGTATTATTAGCCCAGGCCACGTAGGGTATGTGGACTTGCTTCTGAAAAAAAGAGGTGCCTGCACCCCTACCCTCCCCGCGTGCTGTAATCACCATCATGTATATAAGGTTCACACATGCAAGACACCCCTCACGTGTATTTTGATTTAATTTTAAAATGCACGTCGTTGTTACTGTGTTGGGGTTTTTGGGAGGAATGGGTACGTGGGTTGGACATAGGTAGGCGGGCTGTGGAATGAGGATGGGAGTGTTTTATTTCGGCATCCTCTGTAATTACGTATACAAGTAAAACAAAATTATCTTTTCTTCTTTTCTCCACACACACACACACACACACACACACACACACACACACACACACGTATATATGTACGTATGCAGAGGAAAATATCGCGCGTACTCACTCTTCATCCCCTTTCCTCTCACCCCGTCTCTTATATTTCCAGGGCCTCGTGTCCCGTACAAAAATCCCATATCCCTTTATACATTAATGGTTTCGTTTGTAACTCTAATTATTTCGTTAGAATGAGGGGTTTGCAGGATAGATGTTGTGGGAAGAGGTGGCAACGTTGGCAGAGAAGCTGAGCACTGTGGATATGGCTACTTCTCCTTTGCAGAACCTTGTCGTAGAATTGAATTTATAAACAGTACATGATTCTGTTGACACTAGGAAAGACATGCGATGCGGGCATATTAGTAAATTCGTAAGGTTAATCCACACAAGAGCGGAGATCCCTGCATGAGTCTTCTAAAAATCCGCATCAAACTGGATACATCTCCATTTGTCAGTTATGTTACTTTTGTATCTTCATCACCACGTACTCTCCACACAACAGCTTAAGTTCTTGCGTTAATCGTAAAAAATCTAACTTAAACCGATAAAAATCTCCTTTCAATCTTACGTTTATTGGACCGTGCATCATCTTGATAGTTGAATAAAGAGAGACAAACTTGTTGTCACTTGCTTTATTATTTCACTATTTAATGCTCAACATGTTTCGGATGTTAATACATCCATCCTCAGGAGCTTGCGACTTATTTGTTGAGTTATTTCATGGGTTGTATTGCTCTGGTTCGATGTGTGTTGGT
>Ga0136643_10015320_pt1 | contig 11520 bp, 8 predicted proteins | sample TergutLab28metaG_FD_96883 | JGI IMG/M metagenome (GOLD analysis project Ga0136643, IMG submission 96883) | Labiotermes labralis P1 segment gut microbial communities from Petit-Saut dam, French Guiana - Lab288 P1 (version 3) (version 3) | ecosystem: Host-associated > Arthropoda: Insects >...
AGGAGTACAGATCATTTAGCTCCTCGTTATGCAGTCTCCTCCATTCTCCCGTTACCTCGTCCCTCCTAGGTCCAAATATTCTCCTCAACACCATGTTCTCAAACACCCTCAGCTTCCTTTCCTGCAGCAATGTCAGCGACCAAGTTTCACACCCATACAAAAGCACCGATATTTACATTAACTCCCTCCTCACTACGTGATGCGAAATTTAATCAGAGAATATACTTTGGCACTTTATACCAAAAATGATTAAAAATCTAAAAGTTTTTTTTTCATAATTTTCGCAATGTTTATCTTGTTTATCTTGTTAACACGCGCACATTTGAACTCGTAAGCATTAAACGCAAAAACGCAGATAAAAATTCATTTTTAAAATGTGTGCTTATTTCAGGTAATTTTTTCCTTGATGTCCATTAGTGGCAAACTGATACAACATGCGTCATGTGAAATTCTCTGCTCCGGCTTCGTGCACTTGATTCGTTCGATAAATCCTAAACAGCCAGCCAGTGTAACAAGAGGTACTTGAGATGTAAAAGTACTTGCTGTGTAATTATGGGGTCTACTAGGTTGTTTTACGTAGATAAAAATATAGGAGTAATAACACTAAACCAAATTATAATGGAGGTGTAATTTAAAGGTTTAAAGCTTAATTGGAAGACGTTATGCATAATTGTACAAAATCCGATGCTCCCTTAAGGGCCCCATACCCCTAAAAGGCCCCATACACTCTTAGTTAAACTGTGCGTTTTAACTGTGTAAACAAACTGCACGAAAAACTGAACTGAATGTTCTCTGGCACAGCACAGGTTTCTCATCAGTTTTGTCAGTTTTTTTGTCAGTTCTGTGTGTCTTCTTGTGCGTGTGACTATGGTGGATAAAAACAAGGCTGTCGTTTGCTGTTTGCTAGTCACATCGGCCATGATGTTATCCGAAAAGAAGAAAAGAAAGCGTAAAATGTGGAGTAAGAAGTGATATTTGAAAAGGAATATGTTGTGCGATGCTCATCTGCTGAATGAATTGCTAGAAACGGGTGTGCCTTGAGATGATGCCATCGTGGTGTCGGCAGGTAAAAGGAGGAAACTGTGGGATTCCCTGAATGAACTGTACGGTTCTCTGTGTGAAAGACGACTGGAAAGGACAGTTCTGAGGCCTGCGCTATTTCCTGTCAAAACTACGCAGTTTACTCAGTTCTTCCGCCAGGTATGACGTGACACAGTAAAATCGCTCAGTTTAACTGAGAGTTTATAGGACGCTTTAGAGAAATGACAGGAGTAACTGCCGAGTCTTTTTATTTCCTTGTAACTGATTTGACAACACAGTCAATAAATCAGGCTTTACAATTTCGGAAGGACAGACATTATCAGTAAATGAACTGAAAAAATGTGGAAGGAAGCAGTGATGACCAATGTAACGTGCCATTCCAGGGACTGTCGTACAGCGATTGAGGAAAATCACAACAGACCTCCCAGAATAGTTGGTGTCTCAGCCAGGATTCAAACCTGATACCTTGCGGATACAAGTCAATGTTAACTTTAAGGAGTGTCATCCGCTTTGGGCTAATTAAAACATAAGGAAACAATTATGCATTGACATGACCGTCATAACACAACTATATTGTCAATTATACATAACATGTCAACTACATGTTTCGGCCAATACTATTTTTGGCCATCATCAGGTTGGATACAATTATCGAAGAAAACTACACAATATATAATATGATACAGTATGACCATCAGTGTTGGTGTAAGTAGAGGGGACGAGATCTAGTTTATAGGAGTTGGAGGGCGTGTGTGTGCAGAAGGTTTAATATGTATATCTATATATGACATGTTACGTCTATGATTTCATAAAGTTCGCTATTATTGTTGGAGTTTTGTTACCACTTGGGCCACCTCAACTTGTGATAGAATTGAATTTGATCTATCAGTTAAGTCACTTCTTGTTATGTATACCCTTCTTAGTATTGACAATAAAATATGGTAAAAAAATATTAACAATTAATGACATGACTTTTCCGCTCTTACGAGAGTCACCGGAGTTTCAGAAAGGGCTTGCGGTTCCACCTCCAAAGGTAAAGCAGTCGAACAGGAATACTTCACCCCTGAAGAGGGGTAGGGTAAGCAGCCCCTAAAAGTCGGTACCCAATTAACAACCACAGATAAGCAACATCCCACAAGAATGAATGCCTGAACAACACCGATGGGGACGCCTGAAATCTGGTAATTTCATAAGTGTAACATACATGGTTAAAGTGCATATCTGGAAGCTTGCTATTTAAAGACGCTCTTAATTCCCAAGATAATATAGCGTCGGTGGCAGTTTAAACAATTAAGCGTATGGAGTGCTGGTGGAATAATGATGAATTATATGGACAGTCTCAATGTCATTTTATCATCCACAAATGTGGTCAAGGAATCGTAAAATGGGTGGGAGGTATTAGTCAAAGACAGTACATTGACACAGGATATGGTAGCATGGGGAGGAAGTTTAGCGCGCTAGAACGAAGCGAGGTGTCAGTCAGAAAACATGTTTTACACTGCATATACATTTTGTGGGGTTTTATTTTCGCCACCGACAATAACAGTCAAAATTCAGTAGAGTATAATTTAAACACCTCTAAGGCGCACTGCCTGATTTTCGCGGCGTTGAAAACTGTATTTTATTGAACGAAATGGACACTAGGAAAAATTAACTGCATCAATATAGTTCGCATTTCACTTCCCTGATATCCTACTAGTTTTTAACACAGTCCCGGCCAAAATTAAGGCATTTATCTTACCGTGGGACGACCTTTTCAATGCCCTGTCGACCAAATTCCGTATCCTGGGTTATCAGTTGTCGCGTTACAACTGTTTATACCTCGCTATCATTTTTAAATTTGCAACTTCAGAGGTTATGGCAACAATGCAGCTGAGGATTTCTGGCTTGTGACGCACGATGCTGCGTACACGTGTGCTCGAACAGCGACACCTGATCCTGTTTCACGACGTCTGAACGTCTCACACGATTAATTCATTTTTTTTTAAGTGAACGGACTCCATTTAAAAATTTGTCCACGTCCAATGGAGATTTTATGGGAATAACTGATAATGAAGAGCCAGTATGAGACCAAGGTATCGTTACAACGTTAGTATTAATTAAACCTTGCAGAAATAGTTTCATTCAAACAAGATTTTTTTTTTACATGGCGCAACAGCCCTTATTTGGTCAAGGCCTCCTCAGTATGGAAACATCACGATCACACTCAGACACACCACAATCCGTATGACTCCTCTGGACGAGTGATCGGCCCGACGCAGAGGCCCCTACGTGACAACACACAACACTCTCAAGAGAATGACGTCTATGTCTTCCGGCGGGATACTAACGCGCAATGTCCGCAAGCCAGCGGCCGAAGACCCACGCCTTACAGAACGCTCGGCAACTGTGATCAGCTCAAATGACATATACTGAGGTCGAAAGAATTGTATTCATGAACGTGACTATGGACAGTGAATAAGCAATAGCACAGCCATTGCTGCACACTGACGCACAATTTAAATTTTATCATCTTCAATCGAACAGCGACTGTCTTTGTTTTTACATCTCCATTTTTAAATGACCTTCCACAACGTGCCGTTAAACTAAGATTTAGTAGAGTTAACATAGAATGACCAACATATGCACGTGTGTATAATAAGTTCATCATATCTCATTTGTCACCAACATGTCTCAATCGCCGACGCGACCATCTACAGGGTAACTGACAAGAATCAGGATTCAAAACGTGTAACTGAACCAAACGGTGTTACAAAAAAAAATTCTAAACTATTTGAACAGTCACTGAATATCAGTTTATCTTTTAATTAGCACACCAACTAATGCATATACATACATGTTTCTACATTGAAGCATTTAAAATCGCTCAACATGTTTCAATTCTAAGATCATCTTCAGGGAGCTACACTGTTCCTTGCTAAAGTCACATTTTCAAAGACACTCACTGATTAATCTCCTTATATTAACTCGGTGCTGTGGCAGCATGTTGTATTGTGTAAGTCGTACGCTGCTGAGAATGAGCCTGAATATGGATGTGTATCGTGTGTGTGTGTCGTGTGTTATGTTGCGTGAGTCTCACGCAGCATAACACACGACACACATAGGCAGGCACATTCTCAGCACCGTACGACTAACACAATACGACATGCTGCCACAGCACCGAGTTAATATAAGGAGATTAATCAGTGAGTGTTTTTGAAAATGTGACTTTAGCAAGGAACGGTGTAGCTCCCTGAAGATGATCTTAGGATCGAAACATGTTGGAGCGATTTTAAATGTTTTGATGTAAAAAAAATAATGTATGTGCATTGGTTGGTGTGCTAATTAAATGACTCTACGAAATACACGGTGCAACGATAAAGATCAGTTTATCTATTATTACAATCGGAAAAAATCCAATTACTTAAAAACACAATTAACCCTTTAAAGGCCGAATTAAATCCCATCTGCCATTTGCTGGCATTATTAGGAGCTCACCATATTCTCCACGTTAGCAAAGTAAGGGTTAAAACAGGTGCATCCCTTGTGATACACATATCTACAGGAGATACAGGGTGTGCGCTGACAACTTAAACCAATACACCCAGTTTTTATGTGTTTTTAAATAACTGGATTTAATCCAATTTTAATAATATATAAACCGATATTCAGTGACTGTGTAAAATGTTTAGGACAATTTTTGTAACATCGAGTGGTTCACTTTTTGCATTTTGATAGACCGTTTGCATTCCTAATGTACCCTGATGAGACATGCTGCTATTTAAAACAACAAGTGGTAAGGATACAAGCAGGTACATTTGTTGGTCATATTATGCACACTGAAATACACTTTTAACCCTTACCCTGCTAACGTGGAGAATAGGGTGAGGTCCTAATAATGCCAGCAAATTGGCAGATGGGATTTAACTCGGCGTTTAAAGAGTTAATGAACGGATGTGGGTCACATTAAACTGGAAGATTTCTTTACAAGATAATACCGCCGTTTCTTGGAAGATACTCAGTAATCTAACACACAGCCAATTTAAAAGCCTGTCCGCACCAGATATGGGCCACTTTCTACCTTCAGTGTACTCATTATAGTAAACCTACCCTATGAAACACCCCCAGATTATTACACATACACTTTGCAGAGCCATTACCAGGATAAGCTTCCTTGCACAGCGAACACAATGAGTTTGCTTCGGCTGACACGTTATATCTAATTCTGATTTAACAACAATATCGTATGCTTTTATCCATCGGCAGAATTTGCGTCCACCTTGAGGTGATACTGATATGGATATTGATATATTGATATATTTGTTAACTGCAGTTGGGTTGACACCCGGTGGCAGTAGTACAGTACACATTTACACACAAAATAACACAGAACAACATAATTAAAAACTTTGGCTGGAAGGCTTTCTGGGATCCGAATCCAGAGTGGTCTAACTAAAATTAACGATGAACTAACCGCATAAAAATTAAGGCCTAATTGGGAAGAGTATGGGCCTTGCCCCCGTCTTTGCGAGTTATACTCTGGCATTTTCCTTACAACTGAGGAAATAGCACGGAAAAACCTCAGTCAGGGTACGCCTAATGAGCTTCACGCCACTGATCATGCATGTTGATAAGTTTAGTAGCTGTAATGAATACTGACATAAACAATGCAGACTGTTAAACAGGAATCAAGGCGATGGGAATAAATGTGAAGTCGAAAATGGATTTACGATTACAGTGCTGGAAACGACATTACGATTGTATGTTCACCGTAATTGGTATGACACAAATGAAATCACATTAAAATGGTTGGGTTTGCGGTAAATGTGTTAAAAGCATTTACAACAATGATGCCTTCCTTTTGTCAGAAATGCATGTAATTTACCGTGACAGTTACATGTTGAGCATTGGCGGCGGCATTCAGCGGGAAAGAAAAGGCCTACTTCAGCGGAATACAAATATTGTCTGAATTATTCACGATTTTCAATACTTTACCGATACCAATGCACAATTGCTGTAAAAATAATGCCAGTCCTACGACTATCATACTGCGTAGGTCTGTGAAGAAACGCAAGTTACATTCCGTTTTATATATATATTTATTTATTTATTTATTTCCTCTCTGTTTTGTAATATATATGTTACAAAATATGCATATAACGCAAAACTGAGGCGCGTTCGTGTAATCAATGTTGCAGTGGAGAGGCAATAAGTGCTACATATTGTGAGTGTGTGTGTGTAGCCTTAGGTATCCATCATGCAATGCGCATGAGCCATACGGTCCGTCCCGCTACATAGTATTTTCCACCTTACTTAAAAAACGGGATGAATTTAAAAAAAAAACGCTAATGATTACAAAATGTGTGTTTTGGTTCCCCCTACAACTTTTGTCTCAAACGTTTCTCGTTCTAAGAAGAAATAAGCGAGGTATGTTACGATATGTGGGGATCGAGGTAGCACAGTGGTTAAGGTGCTGTGCTACAAATCGGAAAGTCGCTGGTTCGATTCCAGCTGGTGTCAGTGGATTTTTATTTGACATAAAATCCTTCCGATCGCACTAGGGCCCTGGGGTCGATTCAGCCTCTAACAGAAATGAGTACCAGGAGTATTTTCTGGGGGCAAAGGCGGCCGGTGCTTAAGGCTGACAACCTTACCACCACTGTCACGAAATCTGGGAACCTTACATTCCCGGAACCCTCTGGACACCTTGGGCCTGTAATGGGATTGTCCGATTTTAATGAAACATGAATATTCTCGACAGTTGTTTGGAAAAAATACTCAAATATCAAATTTCATGATATGACGAAGTTAATAGTCGCTTTTCGCAGTTTTGCGAAAGGGCCTAAATACTGTACACGTTCATGGATTTTATACCTTAACGCATAAAACAATTTTATATGACGTGCATTTTGCTTGCAAAACCGATTAATGAGACAATATTTGGATGCAAAACGCGCCTGCGCTTACAGAGATGTCACTAACGTCCAACTCATCCAACGTTTTTACGTAGACGCCCATAAGTAATTAACTGACTAGTTAGATGACGGACTAAATAATGAATCAACCAACCAACAGACACCAGGCAGCAGAATCCTTCTCGAAAAACTAACGGATCCGCTCAGCTTGTAAAAAAAACTCCCCGCATTTTATGCAACCCCAGAATTTATTGCCGAGTACAGTACACCAGTCGTCTCTGTTCTGATACAAACAAATCCGGAACACGCAACCTCATCGTACTATTTGTTAAAATCTATTTTAACATTATCCTTAATCTAAGCCTGTGGTTCGCATTCGGTTTCCTTTCTACAGGTTTTAAAACACACCGCGGGTGTATGCGTACATTTACCTGCTCATGTATACCACACGTTCCATCCATCTTTTTCCTCCCTTATTGCCCTAGTAATGTCAGTATAGGAAAGTACAGACAGAAACATCATAATATCCCAATACCTGTTGAGTAGTGACAGAGCTGCAAGACACAGAAAGATAAATACGAATCCTTTATCAAGCGCTTTATGTATGCATTCGTGCAAGAATTCACGAAGCATTATTCCCGGTATTTCAGTGTTTATTTGCTTATTCTTTTGCTTATTCTGTAACTATAACTAGAATTATCTTTCGCCATGATGGTAGAGAAACGGCTTCTCTGCGTCACAAAACGAAAGCTTCTATTCAAAAATAAGTCAGTCAAAATGTCAGCTATTCCGTAAGCAAGCTGCTGCATATTTGCTTATGTTACTTAGACCGTTGTCCAGTTATGCTACTGGTTTATTCTGCTTGGAAGTGAACGCCCTCTTATGGATAATAGAACGTTTCGCTCTATTCTGAATCTATACAGAAGACAACCACATAAACAGAAATTGATTATTCTATGATGTTTGCAAGGCAAAAGGATTGACAAATCGAGTTCTATAAGCAGCAGGCAGCACTGTTCACCCTGCTGCCTTATGCTAACAGCGCACTTCAAACACCCCCACGGCTGTCAGCGACGTGGACAAGAATCGTTTCAATCATCACACAGAAGAATAGGACGTGCTTAATGACTACGATTTACAACTTTAGAAAATTCAATTTACAACCACTTCACTTTAGTATACTAAAAAATACTAGTCACCACATTGCATCAAATTATCAATACTTGTTCCCGAGTACATAGGCCATATAACTTGAGCCGCACGTACAAAGGGTACTGGGTCCCTGTCACAGAGCTAAACCTGCCAGGGTTTAGGGATAATCACCCAACCCATCAAGCGCTGAGGTTTAAGAAAGAGTAAAGTTATACCTCTACTAACCCCTCCGTGTTTAGAAGAATTGTTACGGTGTGAGCTCTACCTTTCACGCATAATTAGAAACATTTCCACGCAATTTATCGAGATAAGTTAACGAAAGGATTAATTATTATGCGTAAACGTGCTAGTCTGACAGCGGTAATAAAAGAGATATGTTGGCAAACATACGTCAAGGGGTAGGGAGGATATTACTAAAAGAGGTTACCGACACTGAGAGTAAGAACATATGCGAAAAGTTGAAACTGGTTCAGAAATTTGTAGAAAGTGTTAGGTTCGTTTCTTATTTCGCTGACAAGCACCAAAATACACGGAGCTTAAAGCGAGGAAAGACAAAGATAACAAACAATATGTGCTTAATGGGGGGGGAGAGAGAGAGAGGGGGGAGTCTGTTTAAAGGAAGGACGGGAAAAAATTCTCCTTTTCTCGGCATTTGTGACACCCTGTTAACATACTGTGCAAATATTCGCGTGACAAGAAAGCACGAAATATAGAATTGGTGCACGCGCGTCTTCCTACGGACAGACAGACAGAGAGAGACAGACGGGCAGTCAAAAGTAACAAATAATTACATATACAATTACTTCAACCACTGTCTGCCAGCAGTGCTGCTTTGTGTGCGGGAGGTACCTATTTCAAAACTGGGAAATAATTCGACTATCATGACATTTCCGTGGGTTCTCTCAGTCCTCCCAGACAAGAACCAGGGTAAAGTACCTTGAACTGGGATAAGACCCCTTCCTTCCACATCACCTCGAACTCATTACAGGCTAATTCCTAAGGCGGTCTCAACTACACGGTTTATTTCAATCACACACACTCAGTTTGCAGTATTAAACGCGACGTGTTCTGCGAGTACGCTGAAGCGACATATATATATATATATATATATTCTATTACCTTACAACCGGCTTCACCGCAGTACCTCCAAACTTACTCAATAAAACCATAGAACTCATTTAATTTGAAGCGTCGTTAAACAAACTATGATGCAATAAATAATCTCATAACACAATTCCATGGAATGCCTTCATGAATGTTTACTTTCTCTGGCTCAGTTAAGTATTTAATTATCCTTCCACAGAGTAACTAGACAACATTAATTAAAACACTGCAATACCATTTGTAAAACCCCTCTGGTTTAACTCACATCCCACTCTAATCCGCATATCTCCAATAAATGGGCCTACAATTCGTACGAAAACCCAAAGCACTACAGAGTATGAATCAAAACTGGAAACAATATTAATTATATTCATTACTAATGAATGTATACACAACACAAATTTATCAGTTATCAATAACAGAGTTTGGAAAACAAAATTCAATAATCCTACGGGCATTTAGAAACAGGAAATTCCAATAGACATGACAAACATCAAAACTCCAGGAAACTTACAACAGGACTGATTTGCTCTCAATAAAAAAAGAAATAATTATACAGCAAAAAAGATTATTTATATGCACGTCACCAATAAGTTAAAAACAATAACTTATATTCAACAAAGTGGATATTCTACATGTAACTCAGCCACACTGGAGAGTGTCTCGCAAGTGATACATCCAAATATTGAATGTATATTCATATTTGACGTTCAGGTGACCGTGCATGGTGACACATTCTTATAATAAAACCAACTAGATGCACTAATTTCTCAAATTTATTTTTAGAATAAAGCTCTACATCTTTCGGACAGTTCCTCTGTCCATCATCAGGAGTTTTTCACTGTATACACAGCAATGGTATGTCATACAGGTTTGTTGACAGCTTGAGCGCAGGATCAGGACTGAACTCGTCGTTGCATCCTGATCCTGCTCACAAGCTGTCAGCAAACCTGTGTGACATATACCATTGCTGTGTTTACAGTGAAAAACTCCCGATGATGGACAGAGGAACTGTCCGAAACATGTAGAGTTTTATTCCAAAAATAAATTTGAGAAATTAGTATATCTAGTTGGCTTTATTTAAAAAATATATTCATATATCTGTAGTAAAAGAAGTAGTCAGTCCTGCACATTTGAATACATGACACATCGCAAAGCAGGCAATGTATATATAACGTAATATTGAGGCCTGTTCGTGCAACCATTGTTGTAGTGGAATACTATAATTATTACACATGCTGAGTGTGTGTTTATAGCCCTAGTTATCCAGCATGCAATGCGCATGGGCCACATTGTCTTCTGTGGCTTGCTCGCTGTACAATATTTTTCCATACTATCTCATAAACGGCATGATTAAAAAAATATATTATAGAACATACAGTGTACATTTCGATTTTCTCTACAAATTTTGTCCGAAATATTTTTCATTCTAAGGAGAACTGTGCGAGGTGTAATAAAACATTTATATTGGTCTTCATTTAAAATACCGACTATCTTTTCAGGACTTTAAAGAAACTTGAATTTTCACGAAAGATTTTTTAATAATATTCAAATTCTAAATTTCATGAAAATTCGTCCAGTGGGAGTCGTGTTGTTCCATGCGGACACAAACACATAGACATAACGAAGTTAATAGTAACTTATCTCAATTTTGCGCACCTGCCTAAAAATGAACATGTCAGGTAGTAAATATGACACTTTCAAACAATGTAAATGTATTTTAGCAAGAGGCCGAGATTGTTCCAGGAATTCCGAGACCTTACAACAGAAATGTAAGTGCAACATTAACTGTCTCAGAATCATTTGAGAAATGTCTGAGCAACATACCGCGATAGTACGCAATCAAGGAACTACAAAAAAAAACCGTCATACGTGGCACTGCCGACATACTGCGGGAAGTACAAATGTAATAACACAAAACGCATGTCAGGGGCAGCAGCATTACCTATACCACAGATTGTAACCACAGAACAGATGCATCATTATATACCACAGAGGCATGGTTTACTTCAAGTATGTAACTGTAAATACCCTGTTTACAGGAGATAACAAATAACAATACTAATAATGATATAAAGCTGCTCTTCTAGAATTGTTGTATTTTAAGATGTCTTGTGTGTATTGTTGTCAACTTATGTGTATTTGTTGTACTATGTGTGCATTGCTGTTTATTACTTTAGATGCCGGACTGCTGGCTAGAAGTCAGTACTCGGAAGGTCCTGTGACCGGCCACCTCGACACAGGTTTTTCTTGGTTTCCCTGTGCCTAAAAGCAAATGCTGAGATGGTTCCCAACATTCCAAGTTGCCACTACATGCTTCTCATGTAGC
>Ga0136643_10015321_pt1 | contig 11520 bp, 4 predicted proteins | sample TergutLab28metaG_FD_96883 | JGI IMG/M metagenome (GOLD analysis project Ga0136643, IMG submission 96883) | Labiotermes labralis P1 segment gut microbial communities from Petit-Saut dam, French Guiana - Lab288 P1 (version 3) (version 3) | ecosystem: Host-associated > Arthropoda: Insects >...
CTTCCGATCGCACTGTGGCCCTGGGGTCGACTCAGCCTCTAACAGAAATGAGTACCAGGAGCATTTCCTGGGGCAAAGGCGGCCGGTGCGTAAGGCTGACAACCTACCACCTTCCTGTGCCGTTGTCACTAAATCTGGGAACCTTAACTTCCTGGAACCCTCTGGGCCTGTCCAGGCCTCTAATGGGTCTGCTTTACCTTTACCTGTCCTTACTAGTAGCCTGTTTCCAGCTGAGCACAACTTGCCAGGTGGACATTAAAAAATGTATAATTTTATTCCACAACACAATATAGAGGAGACTTGCGCGATTTCAGGCTTCCGCCGCGGTGTGAGATCTTCGCTGTTCTCGAATGTTACACTTCGTAGATTGGTAGTTAGTTACGGACGTTTTGGGACGACTTATTGGTCCCATTTTCAAGGGTCAAGATAGGACGTACAAATTGTCCCGAAAAGTCGACAACTGATTACCATTATACGCTGCGCAACATCCCAGTATAGGGATGACCTATCTCATCTACAGGGGACATATTTGTTTCGGCTTTGGTGTTATGAAGTTAATGAGGTGTTGTGGAGACTGCAGTAATGAACGCTGTATAATGCCACGGAGAATTTCTGCTACAAAATAATTAGGAAAGAATTAAAATTTTATACTTCTGATAATAAATAAGAGGGAAAATTGACGAATTTTTTTAATAAACGGAAGTAAATTTCTTGTCCCGTTTTATGGCGTTCAGTTTCATGACCGTTTTTATAACTTGCTGGTATGTTTCTTTATATTCTACTCTCTCACGTAATGACTGACGCTGTATGTCTAACGAATGGCACTAAAAACCGTCGTTAATACACAAACCAATCCGGCTTGTTTGGTAGTAGGATACTTTCAAGGGTTGGACGGAGAAAGTTTGTTGGTTGGCTAATTCTCGGATTGTTATATGCGTACATACAAGCAGGTGGACAGGACAATTTAATAGGCTTTCCATGGGGATGGAATAGCAGCTGAAAATGTAACCTTTGTGAAGGTATCATCTTTCCTGCCGCAGACGTAGTAAAGAAACCCGAGATTTTCGAAAGTAATTATTTTTTACTCTCGGCGTTATGTAGAAGCTACAGTAACCGAATTTGTTGCAGTGATCCCCCGTGTACGGCTGTAGAGTTTTTGGATGCAATCAGATTCCTGTTTCAAAATTTTTAAAATCTGTATTAGAAAATTTTGGGGACCGCGGTAGCACAGTGTTTAAGGTGTTGTGCTACAAATTGGAGGGTCGCTGGTTCGATCCCAGCTGGTGTCACTGGAATTTTTCATTGACATAAAATCCTTCCAATCGCACCATGACCCTGGGGTCGACTCAGCCTCTAACAGAAATGAGTACCAGGAGCACTTCTTGGGGGTAAAGGTGGCCGGGGCGTAAGGCTGATAACCTTACCACCATCCTGTGCCGTTATCATGAAATCTGGAAACCTTAATTTCCTCGAACCCTCTGGGCCACTCCAGGCCTGTAACGGGACTGATCTAGCTTTATTAGAAAATTTTAATTCCTCAATTCGATTGTTACCGTATATTATTTTAGAATACTATCTTCTGTGACCCACTGTAGGCGAACGTTGTGTTGCAGATTTGTTTTATGAGGCACAAAGATTGCTAGCAATCAGTTACGGGCGGTTCGAATCCATCCGTATACATTGGAATAACGACTAAGTGCAGTGGACACATCTCGAGTCCTTGCGGTCCATCATGGAACTCACAATAGAGGTCCATTCAAGAAACCTTCATTGTGGGGCGGAAGTTCACTGCTCCAGAAATCTTTAAGTTTCGAATACCCATTGAGTAACCGACAAAGGCATTGATAGTCTAGTTGAATAATGCTTAAAATACACGGAAGATATGAAGCACTCATAATATTACGTAGGATGCAAGGGCAATCGCCTGACACCAACAAACCTTGAACCCAAGGTGACAAAAGAAGTTTCGAGTTCGACACTCTCATTCAAGTGAATTCTTTAACCGCGAGGAGACGTTCCGATGTATAAAGGAATGAGTTCGATTTCGTCACATTCAAGTGTATACCATTAGTGAGATGTCCAGAGAAGAATTTGGATGTAGTTCATCGTTAACAGACGAGAAGGACGGGTGTTTATTGAGCTGCACTATTGGTCAGATCAATAAACAGACAGGTTATAGTGATTCATAAATATACCATTTAATTCTCAAAACAGTTAACTGGATTCCATAAACAGAAAAATAACGCAGAAAATAAAAATTCACATTAAGTCAACAAAAATCCTTTATCATATTCTATGAACTCCACCCGTGTAACGAAGAAATCTCATCACCTACTATACTGAGCTAGATAGGGGCACAGAACCTACATAGAGTGAGAGCGTACACTACTGTTCTGTACGGCGATAAGGAACTCAATGACGTTACTTAAGCACTAAGAGTTCTGCTTCTCGTACGCTTATAAATCCGCATTTAACACTCCAACAGCCCAATAGAAATCGGGAGGATGCAGGAAAATTATTATTACTGAACTTTTCTCAACCCAAGATATTTTATCATATTCGTTGCTGAATGTATACTGTTCAGCCTTTGCGGCCTTTGTCTAAGGCTGAACTGATCTGTGCACATGTAATGTGTAACGTCACCAGTTCAAGTGGCCAAATCTTAAAACCCACATTACCCATTGTATTAATACAAATGCCACCTCATCCTAATTCAGTAACCCTGAAGAAAGAGGCAGTATCTTTCTGTGAAACGTCAAGAAAAACTTATTGTTTTATGTGATGTAGCAACCCGGATGAAATTAATACGAAATAATTTGAAGGATTTGTTTTCTCTTTCGTTATACTGGTTCGTATTTTCGTATAAATTGTCAAAAAGTAAATTTTTTTTTCTGTTTGTGACAATTCGTAAGAAATTTCCTCTATGCGTGCAATAGTTGTATTGTAGGATCTTAAAGACACTTCGAATACCTGATTAAAATCTGACGAAATTGCAAAAGGGCAGGCTCGCAAGTAAAAAATTAAGATTTGCTGGCCACTGTTTCTATACCTATAGTGTCGTTCTCAGTAAGAAAGGCCTGTCCTTGATTAAGGATTCAGGCCAAAAACTTTACACGTAAAGGGAAAGAACTTTCTTTGGAAAGAAGGATGTGACTAGAGCAGAGGAAAGAAAGATGTCCGCGGCTTTCGCGAATAGAAATCCAATTATCAGGTGGTCTAAACTGTAACACATTCAGTAAACTGCCTGAGCTGTCGTGCTCCTGTTCTTGATAATGTTGTAATTTTCCAGAGTCTGAAGAATTTGGTCAAACACGTGTTTATCAAATTCTGTGTAGATCTTGAGACTTAAGACTTTGACTACAATTATCTGCGCTCCTTACAGTGTCGTTAGAATGTTCTGCACTATTTATTCATCATTATAAATGGTGCCACCACTCTGTCGTCCTTTTATCACGAATCCTCACCAACCCAGCATTTTTTGACATTGACTTTGTGAAGTAACGTGGTCAACCTACAAACAACAGATTATGGTCCATCAAATGTATTACACCAGAACATATATAGCTTTCCCTCCGTTTATTGCAACGAGTAGTTCCCTGCACTAAAGGGAGACACTTTGAAGGTTGCTACCATGAAACCTGGACATTTGATGGGAAATTTCGTACACTTCCTGAATTATGTACCCCTAGGAAATAGTGTGTGGTCAACAGGTCCTAACTTTCGTAAGCGCTGTAGAAAACAATGGACGAGGTTTAATGTACCTCCACCGTTATCCACATAAACCCCATTGTTCATACACCTGCGAATCACGCCCTGTACTCTGAGGTAAAGTTGCAATTTGTCAGGCAACATCTCTGTTGATCTTTTAGGCGTTTTCGCCAAATTGCGAAAAGCGACTTCTTAGCATTGTCATGGGTGTCTGTTTGTCTGTCCGTCTATCCACATGGAACAACTCGGCTCCCACTGGACGGATTGGCATGCAATTTGATATTTGATCATTTTTCGAAAATCTTTCTCGAAAATTCAATTGTCATTAAAACTTGACAATAATAACTTACTTTACATGCAGATTTATGGATATTTATGATTTCTTGCTTAATTATTTTGTAGAATGAAGAGGGTTTCACAAAAAATTGCAGAAGAACTCAAAACACGCATTTTATGTAGCATAACTTTTTTCCCGAAAATCGTGCCGTTTATGAGATAATGTGGAAAAATATGGTACAAACAGACAGGCCACAGAGGACAATATAGTTTGGCGCATGCGCTTTGCTTACTGAATAGCTAAGGCTACAAACATACAAGTAGAATATTTAATACATTGCTTTTACACTGCAACAATGCTTACAAGAACGCGTCTCGATGTTACGTTATACTTACGTTGCCTGTGTTGTTGATATGCTTCTCGAAGCATAGAGACGTCATGTCCCTCGAGATCGTCAATCAGTTGACGTGCACAAGGACTGTGTCCTCGGGGAGGTAGGAACCGAAGTTATGTGCGCAACTTATGTTTATATTGATATTCCAATGGTTAATACCACAATAATTGTCAGCGATATGCCTGGATGAACAAATTGTTAGCAACACAAGACGGTGGATGATCTTGAATTGTCTTGCACATGTTCGAGTTCACAGCCACTCTCCCTTGCAAACACGATAATACTATCATACATGGGCTATTACGAGAATAGGTACACACACCACTTCGAAATTATATACACATACCGTATGGCAATACACACACCAGTAAGAGTTCCAGTAACCTTAAGCATAGAGCGTATTACGTGTTACAAGACGAATCTTGACTTCTGGCAGTGTGCGTAACGTTAATTCTCTAATATGCAGTAATATCCTTTGTATGCTGGCGGTTACATTCTTATAAAATTCTGAGGTTGGCAAGACGAGGACTTTATGGTAATTTGGGAACTGAAGGAATGAAACTGTTGTTGATCATCAAGAGATGACTTCTAAGATCCGTCATAGATCAGTCGAATTAGTCAACTAATCTGTATGTAAATATAAATTCGTAAGAAAATTACACCCTGTAGACTTAAAGGAGTGCTACAGGCATTTTCCATAATCCAAATCGGGACATCTGTTTTATGTATCTTTAAACGTCCGTGATTACAAGCTTCTATTGCGATGTAAATGTGAACTGCGCGCTTCTGGGCTATTACACAGCGTACAATAATAATTCCTTACCGGCGTTTCGAGACAACCTGTCCATTGCATTTCAAGTTTCAAGAATCCAAGAACCTTGGATTTTGGACCCTGGAAGGTGGGACCGAAAATTTGTCCCGAAACGTCGGTAATAAATTACCACTATCTGCTGCTTAACCCTTTAAACGCAGAGTTAAATTCCATCTGCCATTTTCTGGCATTATTAGGAGGTCACCATATTCTCCACATTAGCGGAATAAGGGTTAGTAGCCCAGAATAGCGCAGTTCTCATATTTAAAGTTTCCAGATTTGATTTTTTGTCGAAACCGAACACGTTTATCGTACGATTGTAGACTGTAAGTAACACATAACATACAAAAATATTTTCTCTTTTACGCCATGAAGGCATACACGGGGAGAAGAGGTATAGCTCCACTCATTCTTGACCTCGGCACTGGATGGAGGTGAGTCTTATAGTTCACGGTCCAGCCAATTTGCTCCGAGGAGAGAACTCCGGTTCCCACTTGAAATTAGACTGTTTGCACCCTAGAACCGCAGGTCTAGATGTTTGGAATAAAGAAAAAGATCTTGTCCATCTCAGGGTTCGAAGTCACGATCTTCCAACCCGCAGCGTAGTCACCTCGCTGTCCCGGTTGTCTTACTCAGCTTTTCTCAGTGCAAATTAATACTGAAGCTTCTTATTTTTTGCTTAAATCTGTCTGAAATTGCCCTTCCAATTAGGCTTCGTGAACATGCACAATATTTATTAACAACTTGTTGCACAACGTGTTTATTTGTTATTAATTACTGCTCTGACACGTTTCGGCCATCTTCAGTGAGTTTGCAAGTTTATCGTCGTGTTCAGCTTATGTGGGAGAGATTCTACGTGTCGATGAACTTGTGAGCCCCCTTAAGATGTCCGAAAGCTGTGGCCGAAACATGTCGCAGCAATAATTAATAATAAATAGAAGTACTGTGCAACAGCAATTTGGTAATGAATATTTGCATTGAAAATGTACAATATTAAAGGCTTCGTTAATTTTGCAAAACAATTCGAAAATCTCTGTTATTTTATATGAATGTTGTTATGCCTTGAAAATAAAATTTTGTAGTACGTTTCTGCTCTCATATACCACTCACCTATTCCTATTAAAATTATAACTTATTTTTAAATTGATAATTCAAATTGTATGGCTTTTTGTTTGAGAAATATTTGAGAAAAGCATGCCTACTCCAATTTTAAATCCATTTACGGTGAAGCAAATCTTCCATACTAGACAAAGAATGCATTCTCAGCGTCTCTTACATGTCCACCACAACCCTGAAGTATCTTGCCTGCATACCTTGGGCAGACAACGTCGCTCCTTCCGACGCCCCAGCAAATAAGCTGACAGACCACTTCATTCTAATACGATTTCCCACGTGAGCCTAGCCACTGTGAGTGACGGTTTATGCAAGGATTTACACTGCATACAACATTAATTTTCCTCTCTGACCCAGCCGCCAGTTTAGCAGGTTGCACTTTGAATAACATGTCGTTTATTGACTGGGTTTACAGGTTCGTGTACAACATGGTGTTCATGGTCCTGCTCCAACATTTATGTGGACACTTCGCTGGTACAGCGTCTCTGCCATATTGTGACTAAAATAATTGCAGACAAATCTGATCCTCACACAACTTCTTCATCTTCCTATCAACAAAACTAAATCGCCTCACATTCTGTAAGTCTGTGACCCTCAACGCATCATCATCAGCACTTCAGGTCACACGCTTTCTTGGCAATTATGTCTAATTCCAGAATCCTTTCAGTTGCAACCAACAGATTACATTCCTTTATCTGTGAGTACTAAGAAAATTGTTTAAGATCGAAAGGTTGTATTTTCATGTGTAAATGTTTCTGTCATGCTTTATGTACCAGACAAGACGTAACGCTGAGGAGCATTTGGCAGAGTGTATCTAAGAAACATAAGATGAGTAAATTCCGCACAAGAAAACAATGAGAATAGTTCATATAAATGTATGTCCACATACAGTTTTCAAGGGACATCTCCACTTTCAGCTGTCCTAAATATCTTACAATTTTGTATGTGGAGACATTCAAAAACCTCCCTTATTCAGCTCCAATAGAAAAGGAACAGAACTTCAACAACACGTTTATTGTGCTTGTCAAATCATTTGCAGCCGCACCGAGACCTTCGAATGTCCATGATCAGAAGTGTTCTTGCGTCTACCGATTCAGATGGAGGAAATTTTGAGCATTTGTAGTAAACTGCGAATTAGTCATTAAACTGGAATAGAGCGGTTTAAATATACTATGTCACTGTGTGCGCGTGCAAAAGAAAAATATTCTGTATTAACACAAACATAAAACCTCATTTAAAGAGTATGGTTAGTACTTTACAATTTACAAAATCATTAGGGACATCTAATTGAATTACAGCAGCGTACTAAGTGGGAAGATGCTTAATGGCCGCTTTCCACTGTTGGTAGTAGAGCCCCAAATCAGTGCTATACACGTGGCAACCCACGTTCGAACCCATGTTCAAAGCTGAAGTGCTGTAACCTTGTAGCAGAGGCCCAAAACACCGGAGTAAAACAGTAGATAGATTTGTGTAAGATATGTACCACTTGGCCTCGAGGCTGTGGCAATCTTCTGAAGAAAAAAAAACTTCCTTATTAGTCGTGAACATTGATGACAGTCGCACTTGAGAAACGCTGTTGTAATGTTACGCATGACGCCAAATTAGATCTAATGACGGAGAGTTGACATCACATTTCATCTCCTTTAATTCCGACTATAAATCAAAACAATGCCGTGAAATTCATGGTAATGACTGCGAGAAGTCCTTTCATGTCCATGGTACATTTTACGGTCGCCTGGTAGGAAGAGAGCTCGCTGTTTTCTCCGATTTACGTACATTTGAGCTGTGACGTCCGGGAAATATTGCAGGACGAGACTGACGGAATCGTTGCTTTGACAGTAAATATGGCATTGTGCGTCTCGCAAAGAATATTAAAACCCAAGATAAGAAACGTTTTAACATTAAGATCTGTCAATTTCTCCATAGGTGTATGTATGTGTTCTGTGTGATTCTGACGGCAAATCTTAATAACGAAAATCTGAGTAAGAATTACTTGTCTCTCTATTGATATACTTACCCGGGATCTCTGGAATAGGGATGAGGGTTGATAAAACTTAAATGTTGTCCTTTAGAAAAGCAATAGCTTCACTTGTGAATAAGGCGTCGAAATTGTTTCGAATCTTCTTATAACGACGAGTCACTAATATCACCTTCAGAAACATAATTTAGTAAAGTTTCAGAGTCTCTTTATATTGATCAGAGCCCACGGAAACAACAACGTGCCCATTTCGAAACTTATTAAACGAAATATCTTATATTTCCTTCTTCCAGAAACCTGGACCCTGTTAGGTGACATGTTAAACTGATATTCACGTCTAAATCCATTCTTCATGTATCTCGTCTTCCTCTGCTTGCTTATGTTTGCGCCATGTAGCGGATCATAACTTCGCATATTCTCTCTTTTTAATAGTTAACTATAGACGTACGTTCATATAATACTGGCTTCTATGGAGGAAGAAATATTTCTTAATTACTTGAGTTACCCGACCTGCATAGAAGGCGTGAAGTTAAATGAAGACAAAAATGTATCTACATTGTAACTTATGGAGAGTTTCAGATCCGACCTCCCAGATAACACTGCCTCTTTGCTTTATAGACTTCCAACTCTTCATACTGAAAGAGCAAACCCTTACATACATTTTGTGGGTAAAGTGCAGAGCTTTTGATCGCTAAACCTGCATAAACATGCACGTACCACTGAACTATGATTAGTTGACGATTTGTCACATTTAGTTGGCACGGTTTCTCTTAATGTGTTGCATCTGCATTTTCATAAACCATAATAATATTCTGCATTCTTCATTTCTGCAGTACAAGTAGGCCTTCCACACTGATCCATAGCGAATATTCTGCATTCTTCATTTCTGCAGTACAAGTAGGTCTTCCACATTGATGCACACTTGTTCTAACGGACAATAGTGTATTCTTATCGCTGCTCCGTACATAAAGTGTAACAATGGCAGGAACTACGGTTACTACTTTATGTTTCTTGTTTTGATGTTACTCCATTGAACACTGTTGGGCTGGAAGGTGTATAGCTTGTATATGTAATGTTACTTACGTTGTATAATGAAACGCAACACAAAATACGGTATAAATGCATAAATTTTAAGTCTTTAAAAGTTTATACATGGCTGAGGAAATACTGGCTTCTAACACGAGTTACAGGTACAACGTGTAGACACAGAATTAGCAAACTACAGTCAAATATTAACTTCAAGTCTGATTGTCAATTCAATACCCATTCTGTATTTTTTTTATTTTTTGCTTCTATGCTTGTGTTTTTATAAAACAATAAATGATCCATCAGAGAAATATGAGATTTGAAGTCTTCACGAGTGTCAACATAAAGATATTATCAACACTGACGCAGCAGGTTCGCTCCAGTCTTTTGCACATACCTACCAGATTGCACAGTTTTACATCCCATAAGTTCGCGTGCGGACTAAGGCCACGGAGTTTAGTTTTAGTGGTTGATTATTTGTTAGGTCATTTAACTGCATGTCGGTCTAAGGCGTGGATCTGCACCCGCTCGCCTGCTGAGATTGTGGGTTCGAATCCCATCGGGGTCATGGACGTTTGTCTGTTGTGAGTATTGTGTGTGTGTTGTCAGGGAGAGGTCTCTGCGACAAGCTGATCACTCGTCCAGAGAAGTCCTACCGACTGTGGTGCGTCGTTGTGTGTGATCTAGAAACCTCGTGAATGAGGAGGCCCTGGCCCACTGGGGGCTGTCGCGCCAAAAACAAACATGTAACTGCATAACAAACATTACAGGCTGCATTATCTAATTACTTATAAAATATAGATAAAGACTTGAAGCGTTTCGTAGTTGATGGAAATACTGATCGGGAAATTCGTTTTGTTTGACCCATAAATGCTACTGAAGAAGGTGTGTCATATTTTAAACAACAGCCTGGCCATTTTTCTCGAAAGGAGAAGCCATACGCTTTACCGCTACGCTAACCTGCTAGGTAACAATACACATGTTGGTGGCCAGCATAATATTTTGCTGAAATTTGATGGTCGCTATGACAAGAGTATGTAAATATCAGCTTAATTTACAATTCTGTATCAGGTGTGAAGTTTTAAAGGTGTAAAATTTCATAAGTTTTCGTCATGCTCATGAAATAGAATGTGACAAATATTTGAAATGATGCGGCCATGGCCTATTTTAAGGTATTGTCACGTCATACGGTCGGAAAACAGAGTGAAATCACAAGAGACCTCAGTAAGCGCAGACGATTTCTCGGAAAATATCTGGACAGGTAAAGGTAAAGAGATCCCGTTACAGACCCGTTGTGGCCCAGAGGGTGGGTAAAGGTATAGCTCTGCTCTTCCATGACCGCGGCTGTAGAAGGGGGTGAGTGGTCAGCAACACGCCCCGGCCACACTTTACCCCCGGGAAAGACACAGTAGCCATTTTACAGGAGACCCGGTGGGCCCGAGGTCCGGTCTGGACGGGCGGAATATCTCGATCCCGGACCGTCCAGCCCGTAGTCAGTCGCTATACCGATTGAGATACCCGGCCAACACATCTGGACAGAATAACCACAAAATTATCGCCTAATCATGTTTGATTCTTAGGCGCTTCCGCAAAATTGCTAAAAGCTACTGTTAGTATCGTCATACCTGTCTGTCCGTCTCTTCGCATGGAACAACTTGGCTCACACTGGAAGGAATTTAATGAAATTTCATAGCTGGGGATTTTTATATAATCTGTCGAGAAAGGTCAGGTTTTAATGAACTATGATAAAAATAACGGGTACTTTACACGAAGACTTATGTACATTTATGATCATGCCTTGCTGAATTCTTCTTAGAATGAGAAATGACAAATTTATAGCGAAAATCGGATCACTAATCGTATTAGGTTTCTGTGACCGTGCATCGTGAGCAAATTGTGAAGTGAGAGAGAAAACCAACGAGATGCAACAGTTAGATGTTTATTTTTAACAATATCTCAACATGTTTCGGGCATCATTATGCCCATCTTCAGGACACCAAGACGTGTGTTACTGCATGTGGTGTGCTGCGCTGGTTCTGTTGGATGTGGTTGGTAGCGGTTGTGGGGCGCTGCCTTGTGGGTGCGAGCAGTCTAACAGTAACCTTCACAGTGCTCACACCCCACAAGGCAGCACCCCACAACCGCTACCAACCACATCCAGCAGAACCAGCGCAGCACACCACATGCAGTAACATACGTCTTGTTCTCCTGAA
>Ga0136643_10015323_pt1 | contig 11519 bp, 7 predicted proteins | sample TergutLab28metaG_FD_96883 | JGI IMG/M metagenome (GOLD analysis project Ga0136643, IMG submission 96883) | Labiotermes labralis P1 segment gut microbial communities from Petit-Saut dam, French Guiana - Lab288 P1 (version 3) (version 3) | ecosystem: Host-associated > Arthropoda: Insects >...
CGGGAAACGAACCCACCCCTTCCGACTTTTAGGGCAGGTCCCACAACAACCGCCCCGCCGCCCCCCCCCCCCCCCCCCCTACTGGAGCAGACCCAAATCTTCAGGTACTAAAAAAGTATGTCAAATGTCCGAATATAGGCATGTTTTCATGTACCCGCAAACTACACATACATAAATCTTACGTCATCAAGCAATTTCTTTGCATAGAAAGTTTTGGGTGGTTTACAAAATGTACTCACTAACAGGAAGTCTTCACAACGCACAAAAAGCAAACGTGACTTTCTACAAGCAGTTACGGCACCTTATTCTTAAGGCACGTATAAGAAGCATATTTTTAAGGCAATTTAATTTTGTATCTCTCTTTCACACAACTGAACACTTTCATTGGCCCCAAAAATGGAAATGACAGGTCTCTGTGCACATCGCCGAAATTCAGTAATCTTTGTTTTTGCCACACACACCAATTGTACAAGAAGAAATCCTTATTTTTTTACGCTGAAGCACTTGAAGCTGCGGACTAATGTTTCTGAACTACTGTAAATAAACATATCAAAGATTGAGTTCCAACGCCGATTACGCAAATCAAAAATCACTATTATCCCCGCAAACTGAAAGCACAACTAATACACAATAGTTTATACAGGGATCTTCCTTATTTTTAAACGAAATCCACAGAAAAACTTATATAAATAAATAAAACAATTACAATATTTCGATCCAAATCCTACGTCCACAAAACAACTTCTCCCACAATTCCTACAACCTCAGCGAAAATTAGCATGTAACCCATAATGCAATTTGATGTGTCATTGATTCAAATCTAGCACTATACCAACATATTTCGCACAGATGATCAACTGGAAACAAAAACACGAATATGTAAAATTCTGATGATGAACTTACGTATTAACATTTTATTCACTGAAATCGTTAGTAAATAAAATGATACCATTATATTGGAAAAACTACCACGGATAAGAACTGAATATTACTATATCTTATTCGCATACAACCGCCAAGTAGAAGTTCACTTCATGTGCGGGAGAAGATCGTGCAGGGACAGGTTCTCAATATTCGAGATTCCAACTGACAAACTCTCAATATGGAAGCAACACCGTCCTCCACAACGTCCGTAAGTCTGTACCAGTGAACACGGCGTAACATCTAGAAAGACGTGTGTCTTCGTTCTCAAAATTCAATGACACTCTCATTGATCGACGGGCGGATAAGCTCGACCAATCACAATTGTTTCGAAACCTTGCTTGCTGGTGGTTTACAAATGGCAGTATACACGAGTTGAAAAAGAACGTTGTGTTGAATGTTGTATAAGTTCCGAGTATTGATTTTGAAGAAGTAAGAATTGGACATTTGTGTTGCAAATATGGGGAATGTTATGGCTGCGAGCCAGTCACTAGGTGGTATATCACCGCCGGCCTCCATGCCTCCACCACCACCTCCCACGGTTGGTTTTCCAAGTTTCGCAAAACAGGAGGGTTCAGGGCCTAGAACACCAGCCGATAGTCCAAGTTCTGATCAGCAACACAGTCAGAAAAATGGACTGGAGAATCCTGGCTCAATGGAAGACTTAAACAAGAAGTGTAAAGGTAAACATTAATCGTGGTTGGAATCGGTTCACACGTGTTTGTGTAGAGACAGAAGTGTGAGTGAAGCATATATTGTATATATTGCGGGATTTGTTATTTATTGGCGTTCTGATTTAAGGGGCCATGTTCGAATGTGATTGTAAACTTGATTTGCAAAACATTCACGATTCACAAGCATTTTTTTCCTCCTTTAAATATGTCACACAATATGAATTATTGTGTAAGTTCTTGGAAGGACTGCTTTCAAAGAATTTCATTTAATTTGATGCCAAGACTCCCTGATTGTCAACCGCGGGACATATGGTCCTTAACATGGACTTAGTCACTTCGTCCCATACATCTGATGCAGGTGTTGTCACCATCTTTTAGAGGGAGGATGGGCTTGGTTTTCTTAAACCCACTATATTTTCTTGATAAGGTTCATGTCAGGCACTCACACTGGCCATTTGATAAGTTCAGCATTGCCCTGCAGCAATAGCCCTTGAATCTCTCAAGAACTGTGAGCAGAGAAATGGTATTGTTGGAATTCGATTACTTCGTAAAGATAAGGTGGTCTTACGGAGGGCATTAGTACATTCTTAAAAATATGCTTATATTGGGGGCCGTCTTAGTACTGTTTGGCACTCTGGAGTTATTCAGATGCCTTGGTGAGAGTCCAGCCTAACAATTAACAGGCACAGGAACTGCTGCATATAGAGATAACACATACTGGGAATTGTAATGATGTTTGCTTGGTCCCTAAACTAATATTGGCTCTTGATCTGCTGAGCTTAATCAGGATTTGTCAAAAGAATATAAGCTGTGCCTCTTTGGCAATCTAGATTGCTCTCAGCAAATGTTAAGCTGTATAATGTATATTCATTAGTATGCAGTCCCTTTACCACAGTATCTCATGCCCGGGGACCAGAGTCGTTTGGTCTCAAAGTAAATGCATTTTTCTGCCTAGGAAATTTAGAAGTACCCTTAAGCACCCTTTCACTGACACTGACTTTCACTTTGAGCTTCAGCAACTAACACAACATCCTGAGCTGGACAGGACTCATAATGTAACCCTATACACAGTGTGTTCCGACTTTTCCGTATGTCTTGTATCCCTGTAGAACGCTCCAACCAAGGACACCATACCATCCACCTGCAGTGCTTGCAGTTAATCTTCCATCCCTAGCTAGAGTGATGATTCACTGGCAGATCTGTCTTGGTAAACCATAGTGATGAGAAAGAACAAGGAATGGTTCAAGTCTCATGTGTCACTTTTATTACAGGAGGTATGAAGCAGTGTTTGACTGCCACACCAACACTATTGGGTATAACTTACCATTGATGTACTTTGAGACATAAATGACATTTTCAGCATATCTTGTTGAGGATATTTTGTTTTGTTTCAGGGATTTTTAATTAATTTTAACCAGAGAGGATTACCCTGTGCCCTACAAGAAAGTTGGTCAGTGAATGGAAAAACAGCTTCTTTAGTTGTTTTTCTGATCACAGATCTTGAAGACACATTTGTCAGAAATATCACTAATGGAACATGAAGTAGTGGTATGACATTATATGGCAGGTCTCACAGTTCTAGTCATGTGGTCATTATATGTCTGTTATTAAGGGTGGTTACTGTCCTGTTTCGAAGAGCAGACATCAATACTTTGTAGCTTCATACAATGAGAAAGTGAAATGTTCCATCAGTGTCATAAAGCACTGTCAGCTGTCAGTTGTGTACTCCAGAAACTAGTAATGTAGTAATAATTGCTTGTAGTTTCAGTCAATGTCATCCCTGATACAAAACCCACTTCTTCTTTCACCAAAGTGCATCCCATTAAGATCCTGGCACATGAATCCATGCCTCCATTACTGTGTTAAGCTACAAATCTTGACCTGTTACCCACACCGCCTGTCATAATTAATAAACTTGACATCAATCCCTGTAGGGAGTGCCATGTGAGAAGGACAGGTAAAAGTTGTGTTGATGGCAGTAAGTCTGAACTGTGAGCTCAGTGTGGACAGCAGCAAAGTAAGTGATATACTTCAAGGAACAAAATGCTTGTATAGTTTGCTTGCAGTCACATTCAAACATGGACCGTGCAAACCCTTACGTTGTGCTTCGGCATCCAGCCTTTTAAATGTCAGGTTTCTGCTGTGGCTCAAGCACTGTCCAATTTAAATACCCACTGCAGGATAGTGTTTTCTCTTTCAGAAAAAATGGTGTACATTTAATGGGAAAATGTACTGTTTGTCTGTTAAAATTTAAGTAACACAAGACGTTATACAATTATGTGCCAGTAATGGGCATATCTTATTTGGATTTCACCAAACCTATGAAATCTGACTTGTAACTGGCCAGGGTCGGTAGTTCAAATCTCGGACTAGGCAACAAAGAAGGTGAGAAGATAATCTGGTCGTCGAGCGTTGGCTAGTTGATATATTGAAAGGGAAGAGGTAAAGTTTGTTTGGTGTACACACATGCACTTGCCAGGCTATATGAATGAGACTGTTGAGTTCCCCCACCCCACACATGAATTGATTCTCTGTTTGCGATGTCAGCTATGGGCAAGTGTTCACTGTTGGTATCTATATCACTAAGGCTTAGGAGGTAGTCAGTTGTGCAGAGATGTACACTGTTCGCAGTTGTGAATGCTAGATGAACAACAAGCAACCAAAAGTTGTTGGTGCTGGAACCAAAAGTTGTGGTGTTGGAACCTCAGTGACTAATGAGTACTGAAAGAGCAAAGCGGCTTCTAATTCCTCCTGTATATTCCTTGAGAGGGATCCGTGCCTACAACGAGTTACGAATAGTTGTAACTGAAGTCGGGCAAGTCAAACAGGCGGTTACACACTTCTGTGTTGATTTATTATAAAACATTAATTGTTGATTTATTTCAGATATGAAAAGTTCTTTTTCTTTTTTTCCAGATGTGTTCCCTGTTCTGTTTGAAGGTGCAAAGCTAATGGTTAACAAAGGTTTAAGTAACCATTTCCAAGTTTCTCACACAATCAACATGAGTTCAGTAACACCATCTGGTTATCGATTTGGTGCTACATATGTTGGAACAAAACAAATTTCTCCAACCGAAGCTTTTCCGGTTTTGTTGGGCGATATTGATCCTAGTGGCAATATGAATGCCCACATTCTTCACCAGTTTGGTGAACGAATTAAGGCCAAATTTGTAGCACAGATACAAAATAGTAAATTTACAGCATCTCAGCTCACCACAGAGTATAAAGGAGATGATTACACTCTGTCTTTAACTGCAGGAAATACAAATATTATTAATGAATCAGGTATGTTTAATATCATCATTTTAGTTGAACCAATATATTTTGTTTCCTGACACATCTGCCTTTTATAGTTTTAATCCTTTTCAAATGGATTGTATTTGTAACACCAAGATTATGCCCTTGTAAATTCACAGCACACTTCCATCTAGTGTACATGAAACACATGGCAGTGAGCAGACCATGCACATTACATGTGCAAGATGTTCAGGGGGTTTTTGAGAAGAATCTCAGCAAAGCACCATTTTCATTCTGTGTGTTGTGTGTGTGCATGTGCGTGAGTGTGCGCATGCTTGTGTGTGTACATGTACCTGGTATTTTGATTCAGTTCCCTGTTGTCCACTAACAACTGTGAATTTAGTTATGATTTTATGACCAGTTTTTCTATTTAGAAGTTTAGCATTCAGAAATTTAAGTCATTGTACTCTCTTTTTCTTTCTCAACAACATTTCTTGTAGTATCTAACAAATGTTCATTGTTCCAATTTGTATCTTGCATATGGTGTTAGGACACAAGAAGCGACATGAAGATGGCATGGGATGTGATGTCATGTTGATTGGTATTGAATAGTAAGTTTGGAAGGAGTTGTCCAAGAAGGGTAAGTTGTGTGGAATAATGGTTTCATTTCTTGGACTACCCAGAAGATGGGGGCAAAAACTCCTGCAGAAGATTGGTAACTAATTACCAGTCAACACAATATCATATGCCACAATAATTTAATCTTAACAACACTGGGTTTTAACTATTTATAGATCTCCATCAGGAAAGTTTAATAAGTTTATAATTCAATTAGATATGATACTGCAAACTTTATTCTCCACAAAAGTAGATCTGATCGTACGTGGAGATATTAACCTAGATTACCTTAATGATAGTGATAGAGTGAGACAATTAAAATTACTACTCAATTCATATAACCTGTTCAGTACAGTTACTTTCCATACAGGAATTGGGAAAGATTGTATTTCTGCTATAGATAATAGTTTTATTGATAGCCCTAAATTTAAAAACTACAAAATATTTCCTTTAAATAATGGTCTGTCAGATCACGATGTACATCTAATAACGAATACTCCATTGGATCAATCATAAAATCATCAAACTTATTTTTTAAAAAAAATGAAACATGGGATCAGTTTTTGAGGGTGATGATATAAGTGAAATATTTAATTCTTTTTTAAATACTTATGTAAGGATCTTTTATTCAGGTTTCCCTTTAACTCATGTAAATAAGATAACTACAAATATTTCCTGGATTGCATCAGGAATGAATATTTCTTTCAAACGTAAAAGGGAATTGTACAGGGGTGCTGATAAGTCTTTAGCCTGACTAGGAAGGAAACAAGCTAATGTTTCTGTCAGAATGGCGTGAATTTCCTTCAGCGCCTTGCCTTGCAGGAAAAAAACTTGATGACAGCTCATGTCTCCATGTTGTTGAAATCACGTACGTTCCTGACATGCTTCTGAGTTTGTTTCCTTCCTGGTTGGGCTAAGGACTTATCAGCACGCCGGTACATAGTAAGCATAAAAAGTATTACAAAAATTATTGTAAAATATTGTCAAAAGTTATAAAGGCAGCAAAGAGATTAAATTATGAGAAACAGATCAGGAATCTGAATAATAAAATGAAAACTACATGGGAGATTATATATTTAGAAACAGGGAGATAGAAAATGATGGCACCCAATCTTTCAGTATTAATGGTGTGAATATTAATAGTCTACAAAATATTGCTGCTGTTTTTAATGACCTTATTCTAACTCTAGCTGATAACGTCACTAATAATAATATAAGTAATACCACAGACAATAACACTATCAATATAAATAATGATACCTTCACACACTTCACATCACATGCTTTCACAACAAAATATCCTTACATGAACAGTAAATTAACTACAACTAAGGAAATAGAAAACACAATTCAACCTCTCAAATCATAAAATTCACAAGGATATGATGAAATTTCTACAAAAATACTAAACAAGCTTATCATTAAATTATATATGCAGTAAAACTCTCTCTATAGGCATGCTCCCAGACAGATTGAAATACTCGATAATAAAACCATTATACACAAAAGGTAATAAGTATGATGTATCTAATGATAGATCAGTATCACTTCTAACATCCTTCTCAAAAATTTTTGAAAAAATAATGCAAAGTAGACTTATGGACCATTGAATTAAGTATAGCATTTTAAGTAGGTAACAGACTGGTTTTAAAACAAACCTGACAATTGGAAATGCCACTTATAAATTAACTAATGTAATCTAATATGCCATAAGCAACAAATTAATGGTGGGGGGTATTTTCAGTGATACAGAAAATTCTCTTGATTGCATAAATCATTATATATTTACTAAGATGGAATTCTATGGTATAAATGGTAAAGAAAAAACACTATACAAATATTATCTTAATAATAGACATCAAAGTGTGTCAATAAACAATTAGAAATACAATAACAATATTTTCTAAATGTTCCAAAATTAAACAAGGTGTGTCACAGGGTTCCATCTTCAGACCCTGCTATTTCTGTCATACTGTATACTCGTATCAGTGATTTACCTAAGATAATAGGTAGCGAACTGGACGGCCCATGTGGTAATCAGCACTATAGTCGTGAGCTCCTGATGATGGGCATAATAGTGCCCGAAACATGTTGAGCCTATAAGAAGTACAATAAAATAAAAAGTGGCATCTAGTTGGTTTTTTATTCTTCAGTTATCATATGTAAATATTGATTTAAGAAAAATTCATTAATATTTTAACATTTTATTTAAGAAATTGTATGTTTATATTACACAAAGATTATTTTATTTGTAGTTACTTATATGAATTTCACACTAGCATGATATGATACAGTATATTTATAGTTACTTGACATATTCTACATCCAGTGGTTGTATTCAGCCTATATGGATCTATTTGAATGTAATAAATAAATAAATACAAGTACAGATACAAATAAGAAGTGACTTTGCAGTACAGAACCAGGGGCTTGGGATCACTGTTGGCCAGCACATACTGCATCAGCTAGCATCACAGTAATTCTTCAGTGACTCATTGGAATGCGTATAGGCTACTGTTTTGTCAAGGCCATTCCCAATTGAAACATGTATGGGTCAGGTAGGCATGATTAGTTTTTGGGTAGTTCTCAAATTATCACAGTTATGATAGCATTGACAAATAATTTTCTTACAGAAATGGTTCCATGATATAGGGATTAGCCAGTTACACAGTATGGCTTATGGCTTTTTTCTTTCACATTCCAAAATTAGCAGTCCTGTAATTCATAATATGTTGATCTATACCACAAGTTCTGCCTCCAAATTTAATAGAATTCATAAATTCTACACATCACCAAGTATTATGTGGGTTATCAAATCAAGGATACTAAAATGGGTAGTGTAGTTTCAGTGGGAGGCATGAGAAGTCCATATAAAATTTCAGTCAGGAAAAAAGAAGGGAAGAAATGACATTAACAACCTATGCGTATAAGGGAGGGTCATATTAAAATTGTTCCTAAAAATGGATTGTGATGGTTTAAAGTGGTTTTGTTTGGATCATGAAGGGACTTGTGACATGCTCTTGTGAATGTGGTAGAGGCAGTCCTCATTGAACCTTGTCCCAGATGGCATTTTGCTTTAACCCTTCTGTGGCTGAGTGGGGTAACATTTGTGCCCCACCTTGTGTTTTTGTTGTTGTTGTTTTTATGTTCATATTCCTTTTTTTTGATAGTTATTTCAGGAATTCCTTCTCAACATAAATATGTTTCAAGATCTCTGTAATATTTCCACGTTTCTTTTGTACAGAAAGAGTGATGTTTAAAGTAATTGCTGGGGTCCTGGAAATACCGTGCTCGGTTAGTGGTGCATGAGTTGAGACATGATTCAACCTGCCACAACAGGCAACTTTGTGGGTTGTTTACCAACAGTTTAGCATTGTCCTGCAGTGCAGATACATTGTACTGTTTTTGTGTATTATATGCCCTAGGTATGGTGTAATATTGACACTTTTCCTCCATAGACATGTAATAATGGCAAAAAAAAATATTTATGTTGAAGAGCTGCATGAAATTTTGTAAAACAGCACCGATGAAGAATATATAGAAGATAATGAAGAAAGTAATGTACAGAAAGAGGAGGAAATTTTTTATGAGACTGATGCCAGTGCACTTCAGAGGGAAGAAGATTTAGAAAAATAAGTTGCTGCTGCTTCGTGTACAACCTGTGGCACCTTTTCATCTAATTCCAGAATGCAGTGGAGGTCCAGAGCATCTGTTATGAAAAGGGAAGCCTGTAACATTGTTTCCACTAATCCAGGTTTAGAAAATCATGGAAAAAATATTTGGTCAGTTTCAGAAATGATTCATCTATTTATCAGTGAGAAAATAGTGGAAGAAATGTGTATTGACTTGTCTAAAAAAACAAAAAGCTATATTCGGATGTTCAAGTGACAAACGGATAACAGGAAGAATGTTATGTCCAAAGAACTGCTGTCATTTACAGAGATTCTTATAGCAGTGGGTTGAAATCATGGAGACAACTACATGTGGACAAGTAATAAACTCTTTCCACAACCCTTTTTTACAGCAGTGATGTCAAAGGACAGGTACCAATCACTCTTTCGATTCTTAAAATTTGATAACACTGAAACATGGCAAAATTGTATAAGTGCAATGGAGGAGAAATTGGAGGCATTTCATTCCATTTTTGACCAGTTTTCTCAGGCTTGTACTGAAAACTATTCATCAGACTGTAATTTAACTGTAGACAAAGGTTAGGTACAGGTGAAGAAGCCATTTACGGTGTACATAACAAGCAAGCTGTGGTGGTGTGGTTTGAAAGTGCAGATTTGTGAGATACTGAGACAGAGTATGGTTTTAAATTACAAGTATACATTGGCACTATTGATGGTAAACAGATGTAATTCAAGCAAAAATGATGATTATGGACATAGTGGAATCCTCTTTTGTTTCTTGGAGGGGTGTTACTGCCGACAACATTTTCATGTCAACAGCATTGGCTGAAGAACTGTTCAAAAAATGCGTAAAAAACAACAGCACAGTGAGCTTCAACAAACGAGATCCACATGAATTTTTTCCTCACCCCAAAAGGGAAAAGTGTTGAAGCATTTTTGGGTTAAAAAATAAGACAAAATTTTTGCATACACTGATAACATGGCTGTTGCTTCCTACATGCCCAAAAGAAGAGTGTGATTCTGCTTTCCACAGAGATTTATGGTAGTGACACAGCTGGCTCGGAACAGTATTATAAACCAGAGATAGAGTTGCATTACAACAGAACAAAAGGTGCTGTAGATGCAGGAGACCAAATAACAAGAGAGTACTCATCAACAATAACAATTGTACTTTATTGTATGGGGGTTCCATTTCAAATATAATGCCCTACTTAGTGCTTCTGTACATATTTTCTCCTCTCACTCACTTGTGAAATTTACATATGCAGTTGTGCAGATGGAAGGAAAAATTTGCTCTTGGTCAGTTTTACAGCTTTGGATAAAAATGAGTCAAGTGAACCTATGAAGAAGAAGTACGGTGGCTGGCACCAAATAAGGTATGTGAACAGGTTGTGGACAGCAACCATAACAAGTCAGAAAGTGATGCTGTGACTGCAGAGGAAGAGGAATTTTATTTACGTGTTCAAACTGAGACATATTTACAAGACAGTGTGCCTCCTCGCAGAGTTGTTATACAGAATGCTCCCATGCTGAAGTGACACACAGTCCCAGTTCACCCCATGCCTCTGAAGATGGTGGTGGTGGTGGCGGCGGCAGCGGCGAAGCAGCAGAGGAAGAGGGTAGGCCACATTGACAAACACCACAGCAACCAGCAACCTTGTTGTGACCAGTGTCCTGTTGCCCTAGAAATAGTGTGGTACACACATGCCAAAGTGGCCTAGAGGAAAGGTCATTGAAGCAGCACATGTAACAACATTTCCACTCTCCTTAGCTTTTTCTTGTCATATTTCTTGGAAATTATTACATTGTTGGTGATGAGACTGTAACTGCTGGTATCACTGTTACTTTTACAATCATGATGCGGGATTTTGCATACATGTTTTAAGTACAGAAAAACTAAAATTAAGAAAAATTACAGTAAAAAGGGTACTTAGATTTACCCAATGTATGTGTGGCTATAAAAGTCAAGGTGCACTTTTCCCTGTTCACTCCATGAAAGTGTAGCAGTGTAGCTCTATTGATTTTTAATTTCAGCATTAAGTGGAGATGAGTGCTTAACATTACCCCTGGCCACTTCACCCCAAGGGAAGGAGCCCCATTACTCATTGAACAAGGGGCTATGTGAGCTCTGAAGCAGATCTGGATGTTTTTCGAGAGGAGACAATTTTTTACCTCTACTGGGGTTTGAACCACAGAATGCCCAGGCTATAACTTAGCCTCTATGCCTCTATACTGACTAAACAATCTTTGCTCCCCATATATGGCCATTAAAATCTCATATATGGCTGTGGGATGTAAATAACATTCATTATATTTTGTGTTACAAAAAGTACCCCCCCCCCCCCCTTCCTCACCCCAAAACTTTTTTTTAAACTTACACAAGGGGGGAAGTTTGCAAAATTTTAAAAAAAAAAGGTTTATTTATTTTACCACAAAC
>Ga0136643_10015327_pt1 | contig 11517 bp, 7 predicted proteins | sample TergutLab28metaG_FD_96883 | JGI IMG/M metagenome (GOLD analysis project Ga0136643, IMG submission 96883) | Labiotermes labralis P1 segment gut microbial communities from Petit-Saut dam, French Guiana - Lab288 P1 (version 3) (version 3) | ecosystem: Host-associated > Arthropoda: Insects >...
GCTTGCTGGTTGTGGTGTGGTTTGTGTGGGGGGGGGGGGGGGGGGTATTTGTGCGCATTGTATATCATGAAGGTCTTCAATGTGCACTTTATATAGCCTGCCATTCAATGCGTAAAGGAATTAATCTCCCAGAGGTTAAAGCTGCCGGAAATTGAAGCTGTAGGTCTTCTCTGCCTAAGAAACATCAGGCATTAGCATTGACAACGTTGCCTGCGACATTTCAGTACGTGTCAGCATTCCTGGGTAAGCTGCTTCTGGATGCGAAAAGGTGCATGCCCTCTGGGGCATATGATGTCTTCAGCAACTTTAATTTCGCTCCCCGATTCGCACGAAATGATCAATGGCAGAGTGATTCATTACCCTGATAGCGTCCCAATGAGACGTGCACGAGGTGTACCGACAGAGACACGCCTTGTTCCCGGTAACATGGCACGCGGTGTAGATAACTACTAATTGTTATGCAGATTAGCCCTCGCAGACACAGCGTAGGTATGCACAAACGCGTCACGACAATTTCCTAGGCACGTCTCCCCGGTTCTCTTTAAATCTGAACAGCGTTTCCTCCTCTTACACTACACTGCACACATTACACCATCACGTTTTATCTTGAAACTCTTTCTTTTGTTTGGCGCCACAGTCTATCTCGGGCCTAGGTCGCCTAATTTTGGAGCCTTCTAGATCGCACAATTAAACACACACAACCGGTAGGACTCCTCTGAGCGAATGATCAGCTCGTTGCACAGGCCGCTACCGACACAACACACAACAGTCACAAGAGGCGAGCATCCATGCCTTCAGCAAGACTGGAACCCGCGATCCCAGGAATGGGAAGGCCGCAGGCCAACGCCTTAGTCCGCATCGCCACTGGGATTTGTTTATTTTCAATTTGCCTTTAAATATTTTTTTTCCAGAAATAACATAATACAATGAATTCAAAATTAGGTGTCAATATCACAAGTACTTTATCAAACATGGGGGCCGCGGTAGCACAGTGGTTAAGGTGCTGTGCTAGAAGGAAGGTCGCTGGTTCGATCCCAGCTGGTGTCACTGGAATTTTTCATTGACATAAAATCCTTCCGATTGCACTATGTCCCTGGGGTCGACTCAGCCTCTAACAGAAATGAGTACCAGAAGCATTTCCTGGGGGTAAAGACGGCCGGTGTGTAAGGCTGACGACCTTACCACCATCCTGTGCCCTTGTCATGAAATCTGGGAACCTTAATTCGTGGAACCCTCTGGGTCACTCCAGGCCTATAATGGGACTGCTTTACATTTATTAATTAATCAAATAATGTGGACCTCAGTGTCGGGAGGGCGCGGAAAGAACTCCTGTCAATACGGTATATGACACGGCGCTGGACATTAGCAGCGCTGAAACATCGAGGGCTATGCTACCACATTTTTAGCCTAAGAAATCTTCTTCTTCTTCCATTGGCACTACAGCCCACTGTGGGCTTTGGCCTGTCGAACAATGTCCTTCCATTTTTTCCTATCTGCCACACCAACTCTCTACATCTTCTCACTCCCAGCACTTGAAGATCTCCTTCTACTTCCTCTTTCCATCTTTTCCTGGGTCTTCCCCTTCTTCTCGTCCCTTCCAGTTCTTGAGTGAAGATCTTTTTTGGGTATCCTATCCTCCTCCATTCTCTCTAGGTGACCTAACCAGCTTATCCTTTGCCCTTTTATCCCTTTTACTATATATTCTCCATTGCTCATCTCTTCTAGTTCTCGATTCGTCCGATTTTTCCGTTCCCTGTTTTCATATTTAGGACCATATATTCTTCTAAATATTTTCCTTTCAAAAATCAGCAGGGCTTGTAGCTTCAGATATCAGGCAGCCGAAATTTTCGGGAGATTTCTTAACCAAAATTTTGCATATGTTTATTTTTCCCATTTAAATATTGCTTCAGTCCTCTCATCTTATTATGCTTTGTTTAATCATGTTAATAAAGTTGGTTGAAGATTCAAACAGCTAAGTCCTCATTACGTAATCATCACAGTTCTCTATCATCTTCTGGGTATTCTTCTCAGTACTAATTAGCTCTGCAACGCCGTCAATCTCTGATCCTCCCCAAACGTCAGACTATATTTCATAACAATTATGTTCACACCTACTAATTTCCTACGGACATGGCGACTCAAAAACCTACAGGTTATTTCTAAAATTTGTTAGGCAATAAATTTGTAAGTTTAAATACAAAAATCTTCATGTTTGTACCGTGCATCAGTAACGATTAAAACACTTTATTGCCCAACAGATGCACAAATATATAATTCGTAGATACAATTAGAATTATTATACAATATTTAAAACATTTAAAATTGCTCCATGTTTCGGATCACAAGGGATCCATCGTCAGGGAGCTTTATACAGTGCTTGGCTAAAATTACCTCTCTAGACTGTGCAGTACACACAAGCAACACGGGCAAATATGCTGCCATAACACCGACTACGTCCATATCAACAGATACGATAGAACCATTACTGTAATTTTAGCCAAGCACTGTACAAGGCTCCCTGATGATGGATCCCTTGTGATCCGAAACATGTTGGAGCAATTTTAAATATTTTACAATAAATCTAATTGTATCTACGAATTACATATTTGTGCATCTGTTGGATAATAACGTGTTTTAAATACAAAAGTTTACATAGTGGAAGAATCTTCTTGAAATTCAACAGGAAACCATACTGTTTATTGTCTTCAGCCTTATCCACTTTCACTTATCCGATACGTAACAATATCTCCCTCCCTCCCTCCAATCTGCTATACAACGATGCCTCTAGTTACATTTTATCCTACACAATCAACCACGTGCCTTCTCGAATTATACATAAAATCTCTAGTTTTCGGCTTTGAAGCGCCTGTCCTTCCAAACTGGATCATTGAACGAACGTAGCTGACATCAAGCTCCTCCAAGAACTGATTCCTTGGAATCGCTCACTGCCTTCTTTCCCCGACAACACGGCAAACACAATGTGCGAATCTAGGACACATTTCCGCCAAAGATCAGGTTCCTGAATCCATTCTGCAGCGATTTATCATTCATCTTGACTACAGACTTAACGGAGGCGTCACCAGCCTTGAAATAAATGTGACGTACTCTTAATTTCCCGAGCCTCTTAAGTCTCTGAGCCTTGGGGGTCTCCATTATATTCGCCTCAGATAAAAAGGACGGTCTGCTTGCTGAGTCATGAAGTTAGGAAATTAATAACAGAAAATTAATATTAAGAGAACGGAAAACTGCTATGTGTATTGCGAACACCACAAAAGTGCTCATCACAAGCTTACTTATGAGTTAATCACTTGTTTTGCCAGTCATCTTACGTGGAATTCATCAGCAGATGGTGAGCACTTGAGGGAACTTCATAGCGAACAATTCTTATTTCCAAGATGTGATTAGTATCAGATAAGACGGCATTTTACTTTCCACTTGAATCTAGATAGCCAATTCGATCTCTTGTACCGTTCAGACGGAACAAACTACGATCAATAGGAAATATCTACCCCGAAAAGTTCAAACTGGCGTGAACAGCAATGGCTTAAAAATCGGCGTTGTTTCCCGGATTAAGAAATTGCGTGGTGTGGTTGGTGGGTAGCAGTCTTCCGCAGCAACAGACTGTACTTATGAAGCCCTTGTAACATTGAACCAGACGACACATCATAATCCAGAAGGCTAGAGCCCTAAATTTCGAGATTATTCAGCTGATCAAAAATTCTGTGAATGAAGGAACTCTAAAAAGATTTCATTCAACTTATTCAACCCGGTTTAAAATTTAGTACCACAGACATTATTATTATTATTATTATTATTATCTCAACAACACTTCAATATTACCTTCTCATTTATACGTAGATCTTACAATTGGACTCGCAGCTTTTCTATACAGAACTTTACTTCAGTTTATTCCGTCCCAAACGCCCATTCTTCTGATATGTTTTTAATTGAATTGCTAACATTATATTAGGATTGTGACGTATTAAACTATTCCTTTTTTAACATTCTTCACTACTTCGTTACTTTAAGATTCTTACTTTCAAATGTCGACCTCAGAACTCCCCTGTCTGCTGTATAATGCACGACACCAAGTCTCACACCCTCATATAAGACGGGTAGTATAATTGCGAGTTGTGGGATTTTCACTGCAGAGGGAACTGCACCGTGTGCAGCGGTGTGCCCGGTCCCGGTGGCCGCGCGGTTTAAGGCGTGCGTCTGCGGCCGCTCGCTTACGGGGAATGCCGGTTCGAATCCCGCCGGGAGCATGGATGTCTGTCTCTTGTGAGTGTTGTTTACTGCCAGGTAGAGGTCTCTGCGACGGGCTGATCACTGGCTCAGAGGAGTCCTACCTACTGTGGTGTGTTGTCTGTGATCTACAACCCTCAAGAATGAGGAGAGGCTATGTATCTTTGGGCCGCAGGGCCACAGGAAAAAAGTTGTGTGTACCGAAGTTCCGGATTGAAAAGCTGCCTTTTTCTTGGTATTTTCATATATCGAATTTTAGTAAATAATATTAAGTGTTCCTGGATCGTGACGTCATGTATACTGTTAGCAAAGTCCGGCAAAACGCTGATGTCTCTTTCTTCAAAATAAAAGTGAACTTGTCTACCCTCAAACTGCACGGTAGAGGGCGGAAGAATGTGTGTGGTTTCTCCATACGGTCGATGGTTATCTACAAAACTACACGGTTCTCGAGGCACGCGGTGATACAGTTGGTTGAGGCATTGCGCTACGAGCCGGAAGGTCGCGAATTCGATGGTGTAATTGAAATTTTTCATTGACATAATCCTTCCTGCCGCACTATGGTCCTGCGATTGACTCAGCCTCTAACAGAAACGAGTACCAGGAATATTTCCTGGGGGGTGAAGGTGGCCGGTGCGTAGGGCTGACAACCTTACCATCTTCATGTGCCGACTGTCTTGAAATCTGGGAGTCTCAACTTCCTGGAACCCTCAAGGACTCTCCAGGCCTGTAATGGGATTGCTTTTACACGGTGTCTCAATTCAGAATTCCACCGTCCTGACAAGCAGGCGCCGATCTTCTCACTTGCGACCGGATATTGTCACAGTGTTAAGGTCCGTCACTCGGTATTTGCACAGACTCGTGAGCCGCTTCCCGGACGTTAGGCCCTTTATGTGTAAATATGTTGCGTTATGCGACTAAGTAACATAACCACATATTAGTTGGGGGTGCGAGTGGCACAGAGGAGGGGAGAGGCAGTGGTGCCGCCGCCCTAGGCGGCAGAGCGCAGGGGGCGGCAAAATTGATATTTTATAAGGAAAATGTTTCAAGTAAACATTAAATTATTGAGCCAAATACAATGAAATTCAGTGAGTGACGGTGTTTTTTTTTAATTCGCGATTTCTGTTAAGGGCAGTCACTGTGACTCCTCGTCCCAGGACACCGAAGGAACCCTAGCTAATCCGTTGGCAGGCACAACACGCAGTAACATATTCTGTTGCCTTCAGTGTCGGTGCCTTTCCTGAAACCATTAAAGGTAAAGTGATCCTGTTAAAGGCTCGGTGTGGCCCAGAGAGCGGATAGAAGTATAGCTCTACTGTTCCATGACCGCGGCACTAGAAGGGGGTGAGTAGTCAGCCCCACGCCACGGCCACACTTTTACCCCCGGGAAAGACTTGGTACCCATTTTACAGGAGGCTGGGTGGGCCCCAGGACCGGTCTGGACGGGCGGAAATCTCGTCCCCACGGGGATTCGATCCCGGACCGTCCAGCCCGTAGTTAGTCGCTATACCGACTGAGCTACCCGGCCCGCTACTTATCACTGTAGGAAAGCAAAATCCTTTTATAAGTGAAATATAGGTCTAATAGCGTATAATTTACATTGAAAACATTTGTATCTCTTCTGGACTGCCATTTTATCAATCTCCAACATTTGTTTCGTGTGGAACCTGTCACGTCTGGAGTATTTATTGCGCTATCTTTCAGATTTATTCCAACGATAGAAAAGCTGTGAGAGAAACACTTTCATGCACAATGCTGCCTAGTTTCACTAAAACACCGAAAGTGGAACAGAAATCTTTGGACGAAGGCCAAAAAAATGTACGCTCTGAAACGTTTCTTGTATATAAATTATTGGGACATTTCGAAAGTTACGTTTACATCACGTAACTAGAGCTATTGGCCTGGGAGTTCAGTGCAGACCTCATTAAGCAGATTTAAGCGATGTTTGAGGTCTTAGTATTTGTGAAAATAAGGTTTATTGTCTTCTGGGTTATGACGCCGTGTAGCTTGGTAACATTTACTGACGATTTGTAGGAACGTGCTGAGTCCGTCTTCATGATCTACACAATCGTCTAGCTTGAGGTCTTAGCATTTGTGAAAATAAGGTTTATTGTCTTCTGGCTTATGACGCCGTGTAGCTTGTTACATTTACTGACGATTTGTAGGAACGTACTGGGTCCGTCTTCATGACCTACACAATCGTCTAGCTCACACACCAACAAATCATTCAGCAACGTAAACAAAAACTCCACTTATCCGGAAGCTGGCTATCCAGATCGCCAATTGTCCCGATCGGCTTGGCCCTTCGAGTAAACGTTTACTTACTGTAATTGTACTACATCTTATTGGGGCTTAAATTTTTCCGCTAATTGTAAAATACATAAGAGGGATCATATATTAATGCTTTAATTGTACGTAAATGAATATGTAGCCTAATATAGCCGTTTGTAGAATTTGTTTCCACTTAAAACCGCCAATGTCGTCTATTTTCAAAGAAAAATCCAATTATCCGAATTTGCTGCTTATCCGGATGGTTCGCCATCCCAGTCATTCCGGATAACTGGTGTTACACTGTACTTCATAAATTCGTTTTGATACGCAGATTCAAAACCTTAAGGCCAATATTTTGTGTCACGTCACATTCAGCAAGAAACCCGAAAAGACTGTTTTTAAATGTACAGGGGTGGTGATAAGTCCTTAGCCCGACCAGGAAGGAAACAAGAATGGCGTGAATTTCTTTCGGCGCCTTGCCTTGCAGGGGGGAAAAAAATTGATGACAGCTCGCGTCTCCATGTTGTTGAAATCGCGCGCGTCGCCTGACACGCTTCCGAGCTTGTTTCCTTCCTGGTCGGGCTAAGGACTTATGAGCACCCCGGTACTGTTAAAAATCTGCAACATTCGTAATTTTTGGCAGAAATGGAGCGGACAAACTGTCTACCATTTCAGATTGTGAGAATATGTTATTTGTGTCTTTGAGTGGGAGTTTGTTCTAATTTGAATTATGTCATTGTTTCTAATTATGTAACAAGTTGTGGGTATGTTCATACATCTTGCATAAAAATTAGAATACTGGAGAAAAGGAAGCAGACACCTGTGAATGTTACAGTTTGCCAACTGTCATTTCGGTGAGCTGCTTATGCTGCTTATGCTGCTACTCAAACTAACCCAACTGATTTTATGTCCTTGCAACACGTTAGCTGACACTGGAGCTGTGTGCAACTGATGAAGTTTACTGGCCAGTTCCATAGCCATTAAGGCAGACTGACCTTCAACATTTCTCTTCGTTACAAAACAGTCTGTGGTGGCGGTTTATGAAAGGAGGGAGTTAATTAATTTTTCTTTTTATTGATACGAACTTATTTTGAAACCGAATGACTAGTGCCCCGTTTTTTGTTTCATTTTCTGGTGCTGGAGGAAAACAGTTATGTGCTGAGAATTTAGCTTTTAAAAATTGTGAACGATCTCCTGGTAGTTATATATATATATATATATATATATATATATATATACTAAAGGTAAATCAGTCCCGTTACAGGCCTGGAGTGGCCCAGGGGGTTCTAGGAAGTTTATGTTCCCAGATTTCATGACAACGTCACAGGATGGTGGTAAGGTTGTCAGCCTTACGCACCGGCCGCCTTTACCTCCAGGAAATGCTCCTGATACTAATTTATATTAGAGGCTGAGTCGACCCCAGGGCCATAGTGCGATCGGAAGGATTTTATGTCAAAGAAAATCCACTGACACTACCTGGGATCGAACCAGCGTCCTTCCGAGTTGTAGCACAGCACCTTAACCACTGTGCTACCGCGGTCCCCACTTGTACACGGTAAGTGAACAAAATGACAGCAGTGTCTGCTGTAGAATGCACTTGAACAGGAAATGAACAATAATTTCCGTGCGTGAGAACGTGCGCGTGTTGGGTTGGTTCGTGGGGACGCGCACCGTAGTTAACAATCATGTTGATGCAGTGTTTGTGTGGATACATTTTTATAAACCGCGCCTGTCTGTAAACGTGTCAAGCCCACACCACGACGGAAATTGCTGTCCTTCTTGTGTTAGAACATTTCCAAACAAAATAATATTACATGCCGTCTGGTCTGTGTTCATTCTTCACTAAGTGTTGAGCCCCACTGACTCATATAAATTGGGTATAAAGTAAGAAATTTATTTTTAAAATAACTCAGAAATTGTCCCTAACAAAGACCCCCCCCCCTCACCATATCTCAAATACAGGAACCAAAGTGTTAACACAGTTCAGAGAAATTAATGGCCTTTACTGGTGAATCGTAATAAAACAGTTCTCCGTGTTCAAACATTAATTAATAAATCAATGAACGTTTTTAATCGTTTATTAATCATGTTTCGTTTTTTATATACTTCATCCATCTACTTCTACCCACTCTGGGGAAAAAATATAGTATCATAAAGGGATAAACGTACAAATGTATGGTAATTTTGTTACCTTTGTCTCTACTGTGGGGACCGCGGTGGCTCAGTGGTTAAGGCACTGCGCGACAACTCGGAAAGTCGCTGGTTCGATTCCGGATGGTGTCACTGGAACTTTTCATCTACATAATCCTTCCGATCGCACTATGGCCCTGGGGTCGACTCAGCCTCTAACAGAAATGAGTACCAGGAATATTTCCTGGGGTAAAAAGCGGCCGGTGCGTAAGGCTGACAACCTTACCACCATCCTGTGCCGTTGTCACGTAATCTGGGAACCTTAACTTCCTGGATCCCTCTGGGCACCTGGGGCCTGTAATGGAACTGATTTACCTTTTTATTTATTTGTGTCTCTGCGATGGTAAGACGATGAAATTTGTTAACAAAATGACTGAGGGAACGCAATATACAAAAGCTGGAGTGTAACTGAACCACAGGAATTTTTACGTCAAAAGTGTGTCTTCCAGTGACACAATCTTCTGGTTCTATTCGTTACTATTCGCCAACACACATGACGACAGTCAATTAGGAATGGTTTACAGAGGGCAAAAGAAGCGCTGACCAACGACCCATACAGCCCCACGCATTTACAGCGAACTGCTCACGTCCAGGGACCGACGGTGCGTGTCCGTTAACGTGGCTGTTCGTGGTTTTCCGTGCCTTTCGACGTCGTTACAGACGTGCCCGATTTTACGTTGTTCAACTTGAAACCGCAGCTGCTGACATCACCCACAGCCAATGGATTCCCGGAAATATTCAGGAAATTAGGGACTGTGGGCAGCAGAGCGGCACGTTATTACATCATGGAATACGAGTGAATCTCCTCGACACGTGTTCAACTGCTGGAAGGCTGCCGGAGATATTCTACACAAAGCACAGTACTTGATGTCTGTCGTTCGTTTTCCAAGTCCCTGTTCTTTATCTGTTCGCCCTTCTTCAATACTTATTAGTCAATAAAATAAAAGTCACAGTTCAAAAAAAATTTTATAAAATTTTTTCTTCACTGTTTTGCTCTCTATTCTTCTTTCTTTAGCTTCTCCCTTAATGTGTCACTTTTATCCCTTTTTCTCCATAACTTGTTTTACTTTTCACTTCTTTTATCCCACGTGCCTTCTACTATTCCTAATCAATGTAATGATGCTCTTGGTACATCGGCATAGATTCGAACCGGATATTTCCGGTTAAGTGTTTTACCATTTGAGCTAATTTGCTATGTTAAAATACTGACTTGGGCAACCATAATTTCTACAAACCTATAAGACAGCCATTTTTGTGCACATACATATATCAGGCTGTGCTGTAAGTTTGGCAGTTAGTCGCCCGATTTATATTGCGGGGACCTGGCTTGATTCAAGGGCAAATCACGTGGGATTTGTGGTCGAAATAGAGGCAATGAATCATGCCTTTCTATAAGTAGTCGGTCGTCCACTCTTAGTACCATTTCATCAATGCTCCATACTCTCTCGCACATCATTCTGGAAGATTCTAGAGACCTCATTAACACAGACAGAATAAAAAGAAATATCACGAAGAGAAATGACAAATTCCTTACGTTATAAAGCTGTGGTGCTCAAAACGTCTTCTGTGGTACCCTGTAGTTCAGCGGGACATAGTTTTTAGGAGTCCTGTCAGCAAATTTTCTTTGTAACGTTATTGGCAAATACAATGTTGATAATCTAGTAATTTAATATTGCCCTCTTCATCAACACGCTGGAGTATTTTATTTTTCAAAATAAAAGTTCATGTTTTAAAGAGTTTCATTTCATTCCGTTATCCAAAATATGTTTCTTAAACTCTACAGGTTTTCTATGAAAATTGAAAATTGGGCAACATGAACTCACAGACGTGAAGTGCTCTAAGACCGAAGTTAAAAGAAATGGTCACCCTATAACAGGCCACGAAGGGCCAGATACGCAGTAGAGGTATAGCTCTACTCTTTCTTTAACCTCGGCAATGCCCCGATCACTTAACCCCCCCCCTCGGGGAAGACCCGGTACCCAATTTAAAGGAGGGTTGTTGGGTCCCAGGGCCGGTCTGAACAGGTGCGGAAAATCTCGCCCCCCACCGGGATTCGATCCCCGGACCTTCGAGCCCGTAGCGAGTAGCTATACAGTCTGCGCCATCCCGGCCCGTAGGTGGAAGACATACCAAGCAATAAGCACACACAGTCACACGTGACGCCATTTGCTGGAACATCTCTGCCATAATAGCACCTACAGATTTAGATGCTTCTTTCCTTCGTTAACAAGGCGTTGGAAATGGTTCCGTTTAACCTAACTGCCTGGTGTGAGTGGCTCCGTGTACAGTTTTGTGCATTAATGGAGCAAACACAGCAAGCCATGCGTAACACGTTGCAATGACTATAAAATTTCTTCCACTCCAATTCTGAAAACGCACTGAAAAAATCACCTCTCCTGTTTCAAGCAAACAATATATATATATATATAATAATTATTAACTGCAATTGGGTTGCCACCCGGTGGCAGTGGGTATTTTACGTGTATACAAATCATGAAAACGTTTACTACTGAATTTAAGTCGGGAGGGCTACATGAGAAGCATGTAGTGGCAACTTGGAATGTTGGGAACCATCTCAGCATTTGCTTATAGACACAGGGAAACAAAGAGAAACCTGTGTCGAGGTGGCCGGTCGCAGGACCTTCCGGATACTGACCTCTAGCCAGCAGTCCGGCATCTAAAGTAAAAAAAACAGCAATTCACACATAGTACAACAAATACACATAAGATGACAACAATACACACAAGACAACTACAACAATACACACGGCCAAACCAACAACAATTACACACAAGACAACTTAAAACTAGCGA
>Ga0136643_10015332_pt1 | contig 11514 bp, 10 predicted proteins | sample TergutLab28metaG_FD_96883 | JGI IMG/M metagenome (GOLD analysis project Ga0136643, IMG submission 96883) | Labiotermes labralis P1 segment gut microbial communities from Petit-Saut dam, French Guiana - Lab288 P1 (version 3) (version 3) | ecosystem: Host-associated > Arthropoda: Insects >...
GACATGTCATATAATTCCTCACATTTACTCACCAATTCTATTAATTTTCCATCAATTTCTGAGGACAAAAACAGGCAGCACTCGTTGCAAGCAAACAGTCGAAGTGTAGTGGAGGAGACGTAAGACTGTTCACATTACCGGAATTGAGCGGGTACACGTCAAACATTTTCGCTCGGTAACGGCGACGGAACGGGAGTGAGACGTGACGGAAACGTTCCTGTCAGTGTGAACATGTCCGTTTAATTACACATGAGAAAATTTTACTGAACGGTGACGTTCCGCGACGGAACGGAAACGTGACGTAATGCTCATAGCGAAACGGGACAAATGGCAGTTTGCTGACAAAACCTGACGCTGGGTGTGCTCGGTAGCTGGCCGCAGCGCGCTCTCTGAGCTGGTTGGCGTGCTATTTAAAAAGTTCGGTCTCTTTTTGAACACGCCTCGTATTGAATTTTGAAAGGTTCACAGGCGTGTCCTGGTGAGAGCAGCATGTAGACCAAGGTAAGTATGGAGCAATGGCAGAATGATACTGACAGTGGAAAACCGAAGTATTCGGAGAAAAACTGTCCCACTGCCACTTCGTTCACCACAACCTGGAATCGAACACAGGCTTCCGCGGATATTTCAGTAAAATTTAAACTGAGATATATTTAAACACCCAGTCCGTACCGCGCAGTAAACACACTCCGTCTCGGTTACACAAACCAGTCAGTTAATGCTGTATAGGGAAATAATGGCTGTTTGTTCTGAGATCCACACAAAACACATAAATGCACTTTGTGGGCAGAACGTCGAATTTGTGAATGTTAAACTGGTGGTATATATAGTGACCACTGAGCTTGGGGCCGACAAGACAGTTACGAATATCGGAACCCATTTTCAGTGCAGAACATTGTTTAGTTCAAAGAACTTTGAAATACCAATAATGAAGATATAAAATGGCATCTAAAGGCATTACGGTTTGTTTATTTTTGCTAAAATACCAACACTTCTTTGAAGCAAAAAATACATTAGATGTTTGAAGTAAAGTCTTTTACCACGAAGCACGAGAGCAATCAGCCTCACTTAATGAAAGTCTATACTGATGTTCAGTTCGCGTCTCACGCAAGGGGCATGCGCTCCCACTAACAGTACCGGCCAAAGACTGCTGCTTAGGGAAGTGCGTAGTGGCTCCGTGCTAGGTGAATCGCGCGAAGCCCATAAATACGTTTTGTGGGCAAAATGCGAACTTAGCGGTGCTAACGCTAGAAAATGGGCTTTAAAGCGGGGGTGCGCAAGTATCGTGGAATTAAGTTTTGTACAGTAGCGCCTAATATTTTCAGCATAATTACTGCAGTTTTTCCCCTACGTACAAAAATGTGTACAAGTTCACCTGCACAGAGCACAGAGCGCCAGGCAACAGTGACGTTTACAGGACGTTCCAGAATTGTGGGTCGTCAGTTTTGAACCTGCTTCATGTCACCCTTCTGGCGCCTGGAACTGGGTGATGGCTGCTGGATTTGGGAACAGTTTGTGAACTGGTGCTGTAGAATGTTAATGTACATGTTGTACATGGAATGTTTGTATGTCCAGAACTACAGACGCGAGAAGTCAGAGAGCCTCACAGATGTGTGACACTGTCCAGCGGTAAATAGTTACCGATGTGGTAAACGGCTGTACTGTCTGAGGGTCAGGCAGTTCAAATGCTGCTTGGTCCTGACCAGTCTGCAGGGCGTAACATGCCCGAAAACTTGGGTCTTGGGTGCACGGTTCGTGCAGGTGGAAGCTGGGCCCTACGACACGGTAGAGCCTTGTGCCATTTGTAACCAAACTGTGCGAGTTGTTTCTGTATCAGACTGCACAATGTACTGTGGGCTGCTGCAGTCTTGCTGGCATTTTTGTACACGAGAAATGAACTTAATGCGCGAATATTATTTAGGTAAATTGCAGGCCTCGAAGGCCTAACGGGATCAACGAATTACGTTTCCAAAAACAGTTACTGTTCGGCGAATACTGTATCGTGGGTTAGGACCCCAAATTTCAAATTTCGGAACTCCTGGTTTCGAAACTTGGCCCAGACGCGGGATATCCTAGGTGAATATTTTCATGCGTATCTTGTGACGTTGTGGGTTATGACGAGCTGTGTACAATAAGCAAGGTCCGCTGTGTCAGAACTTAAATGAGAAATCACTACAGCGTTCCGCGTAGCTCATTTGTTACGCTGAAGTCCCACCCACCGCGGTAGAAATGGCGCTTTTGACAAGATGAGACGTGGGAATGCCATTTGATGCATTAAAAAAAAACTGGAATTCAATTAGCATATCGTCGATTCCACTGTAATGAGGAACTGGAAATGGCTGTTCGTGAACGGTTGCGAATCCAAGAGCCTTATTTCCGCTGCGTCGGAATTTTGAAACTCGTGCCAAGATGTGACAAATGTATTAATGTTCCCGGGGAATGTGGTGACTTCAGTGCCATAAGTGGGCTGTATTTAGTGTCGTCATGACGTCTCAGTGTCTGTGCCCTACGGAACCCAACCTGCTGAACATCCTACGTTCTGTACAACGCACAGCCCGTTAGTAAATAATTTCGGAGAGACTTACTGTCTCCATCTTCAATGTCAAGATTCAGGCTGTCTGTTCCGAAACGTCAGGAGCGGACTACAAGTTCTCATAACTCATAAACCTACACTAATAGTCACCGGCCTGGAAAGTGCAGATTCCATGCAGATGCTACGCAATATTTATCACTTCCTGTAGACGAAAGCTGTAAGCCAACCCTGTTCCTTCCTAGTCGACGATTCAGCCTCAATTCGCTGACGAACCTAGTTTTCGTGAAGAATTCCATAAACGTTTGAAAACGCCCATTCTTGGAGCGCGCACTCAATCACACATCACAATCACACACGTCATTGGCCAGCGCCGCCAGTTGAAGGGGCACAACACCTAGTTGCTTTCTGCCAGGTAAGCTGGAGCCAACTGTCGGAGTGTCACGCTGTGACGTCATCATCAATAAGCAGCCGTAGCCTTGCTCTGTTGGTAATGTGGGCCTGTGCCGTGACTTTGGGCGGCCGGAAATTGAGGGCATGTCTGAGCGAGCATCAGTAATGCTGTAGACTTTAGAGAGTCTATCGGCAGCTGACTGATCGCGGTAACCAAGAGTGTGCCTCAGAGCGCCCGTTGATCTCCGGTAAGCAATTGCATCTCTGCTGTATTTTTCGCAGTGGTGTTGCTGAAGGTTGTGTTAGTGTGCGTCATGATGCCGTGCAAACTGGTATGTAGTTACCGATATTTCGGAGAGATTTACTACTTCTACCTTCAGGGTAGTCCAAGAACACTACTTTGTCTACAATTAATACTTTTTTAACGACGATTTCATTACGTGGGGTTATATTGCGTCAAACGGTAGGTTTATCAGCGAATGGAGAACTGAAAGGAGCGTGAAAGGAAGCGATAGTGGCCGAATTTGTTGCGCTGTCGCGTAGTTTGATTGGAGAGACTGAGGAAAGTCACGAAAACAACAGGCAATGTACCGTTCCAGATCAAAGAATAAAAGTTCGCGTCATTGTGCCTTCAGATAGCTTGGCGGTCTCGTCAGGTGGAACACAAAATCTGCCACAGTATTATACAGGGTGTTACAGAAGTAATTTGCCTACTTTGGCAGAATGTTCCTTATGCTAAATTGCACTGATATACCCAAAAGCACCGATGTACAAAGTTGAAGGTTTCGAGAGATAGTGACGGTGTGAGTTTTAAATACTGAGAACTGATATGATATCATATATATTTGTTAACTGCAATTCGGTTGACACCCGGTGGCAGTAGTACAGTACACATTTACACACAGACAGTACACAGAACACAGGGTAACAGAGTACCCAGTGCGGAACATACATAACAATACTTTAACAAAAGAATACATAATTTACAAAATTAAACAGAAGCACACGTTTACTGATTACCAAATATACATTAAAACGAGGACAGTTGTGCAGTTGCTGTGCTGCAGACAGCTGCACGGAACGTCTAACCAACACCAGTGACATAAAGACATTAAATAGGGAACAGAACTCGCACTGCTGTTATAAAGACCATCCTTACTCCTCCAAACACTTCACGTAACACACTGCTTCCTTATGGCTTGGCTATCGGCTGAAGGACGGCCCCGTGCATTGTACCGAGAGCACACCGCGTGTGTGGGACCGCAAGAACACATTTTTTGCGCGTCATTATCTCCGTAACTATGCAACTTCGATATCGGTATGTTTGGATATATCGATGTCATTTAACATTAGGGAGTTCTTCCGAAGTATGGCAGGTTTTTCCTGCAATTCTCTGTACAAACTGTTCAACTAAGTCGATGGGGCAGTCTCTTGAGAAGCTAGTAGCTCCTAACCTAGTCAGATTCACCGCGTTTTACTGCTACCGAAGGTTCATTGTGCTATCGGAATATCTTTACAATCACCACAAGCCCCCAGCCAGTAGCTTTGCAGTCACAGTTAGTTCCACAGAACATTAAATTTCGTTCATTACCGAAAAAGTGGCCGAAACTCAACGACAGCTGTCTTGCCGTTGAGACGACGCAGCTGCCACGTTAACATTACTGCAGCATACAGACACTCCGGCAAGCTACTGTGGTGAATTCTGCCTCTCACAACGGCGACGGCTGGCGACTTTCGTGATGTGTCCTCGTGTGAGATAGTTGAAATAATGGCCTTACTACCTAAAGCTGCAGGCAGTACGTTTATGTAAAACGTCGCTGTATTAATAATAGACTGCACGGAGTCACATTCCAAAATACTATCAGTGTTTATAGTCACCGCTGTGAAATCCCCCAGTCTTCCACATTTGGTGAATGATCCGGAGCAGCGTGTGGGCCCGAACTGGCTACTGCAGAATGTCTTGTTACTGTATCCACTGACACTACAGCGTTATGGCAAAGAGAGCCTGCATCTGCCGGGATGTCACGTGACAGGTGACGTGCTGAGGGACGCGATAAATGGGGACACTCTGCATAAAGTGATCCAGGGAAATAGATGGTAAAAACTAGTATAAAGTGCTTTGAAATACCCTTCTGTGGCCGTGAGTTCAACAAGTAACCCTTCAGTTCAACCGTTCGTGTATGTCACACCCCTGGACCGGCACTGTGACGTCACACCGTCACTGAAGAGTGATGCCATAAATTTTAAGAATTCTTAAGAGAGGCGGCTTAATAGATGTTACCAGTAACGGGCGACGCTGCAATGCCGTCCGAAGTATATTTACCCCGATTTTGATTGTATTTCTCGTGGCATCTCTCACAGTCACACTAAATTTAGTGACAAAATTTCACGCTTGAGTTCGGCTGACACAGGCAGACCTTGACCGCTGAACACTGTAAAACGGACATCTTCATCGGTCGCAATGCAGCAACAATGTCGTCCGCTCTACGACGATCAGTGCCGCAATTTAAAAGAAACGCTGTGTATAATGCACTTTGTTAATGGCCACTGTGAGCACGTTCCGCCCGACGCTGTGCGTCATTTGGAAATGTGCACAGTACGGCTCTGCACTGGCAATATTGCAGCTGGCTTCACCAGGAGATTAAACACGCTTTGTAAGCAAATTGCCCCTGAATGCCGCTCAGGACGTGTCGTATGTCCGGCCTGCTGACGACACTACATGAGCTTAGTGAAGTGGATTGTCGGGACGATCCGGAGTCTATCGTTTCGAGAAACTCTTTGAACTTTGGCCGGAGCGACTGACACTTTAACTGTGGGCGTACTGCACCGTGCTTAGGCGCTTGCAACGACAGTGTGTGCTGTGCAGGTCCACAGTACAGCTTGCTAGATGTCTTGCCTTGTTGGTGTCACACACTGAGGGAAGAATATAGGCTGAGGGTGTTCGAGAATAGGGAGATGAAGATATTTGAGCCTAAGAGGGGGGAAGTAACAGGGGAGTTGAGAAAACTACATAATGAGGAACTTTATGATTGGATATTATTCGGGCGATCAAATCAAGAAGAGTATAATGGGTGGGCCATGTAGCACGTATCGGAGTTAGGTGGGCTACATGCACGTTTTGGTGGGGAGACCTGAGGGAAAGACCACTAGGAAGACCTAGGCGTAGATGGGAAGATAATATTAAAATGAATCTTAGAGAAACAGAATTGGTGGTTGTGAACTGGATTCAGCTGACTCATGATAAGAACAGGTGTCGGGCTGTTGCGAACACGATAATGAAACTTCGGTTTCCATAAAATGCGGGGAATTTCTTTACTAAGAAACTGTTAGCTTTTAAGAAGGGCTCTGCTGTGTGCAATTCATTACGAGCAGCAGCAGTTGATCCCCACCGTAAGACAGAGAGTTTGCCGAGTCCTGTTTGAGAAGTCCCAGGTTCGTACCGCTGTCAGGGTACCTGTGTCTTTACGTTTTGGTATGTTCGTTCGGTCAACCCCAACGCACCAAAAGTTCTTGCACAATATGCACCGCCCTCATTATTATTTTGCTTCTCAAACAATAACCTACGACCGCCTTATGAATGAGAGTACATGTCTAAATCGCAGGTAGTGCGTAGCAGTGTGCCTGGAAAAATGACTGTTTTGCATGTAGGCACTTCTGTTCTCACTTGCAGCACGGTCACAGCAAAACTGTGCAGAACCGCTGTCATTGCCTGCACCATGCTTGTGGAATTAATCGTGTTGTACTTTCAGTACATGAATTGTCACTTGTATTTACGGTCAAAGACGACGATAACAACAACAACAATTCGTCTCTGACAGTAAATACAAGTTAACATTGATTAACCATGTCCGTCTGTCTCTCCACCACAAACAACCAGAGGACCGATGAACGCATTTTCATAAGCTCTATATACAGGGTGTTTAGTGAAATTTGACACATATCAAATTCAGTCAAAATCGGACGATAATAATTGACATTACCTGACAGTGCACAAGTCGAGGGTAACTCGTTACATACGCTGCTTGCTGGAACTGAAACTGCGCAGACAATCGACATACACATACACACACACACACACACACCCACACACACCCCCCACCACCCCCCCCCCCCCACACACACACACACACACACCACACACACACTGTAGTGCCATGCAGTTCTGCCGTCAGCCTTACGGCTGTCCAGGTGTCTTTATGCTGTGTCATCGCATGACTGCAGTAAACGTTGGTCTCATTTTGCCACCGCTCGCCCCTACCGCCACCCGGCCGACAATTTTACTCTTTTTTTTAACAACATTTGATTTTGCATTCACGATCTGAACACATACCGGCACTAAGCGAACGCGAACGTTTACTAGATTTATGGTTTACTTTTCACGGTTTTGTAGTGTAACCCTTTAAAGCCCAAATTTAACTTTAACGAAATGGGCAGTGTACGTAGAATGTCACATTGTGGCGTGTTTGTGTAACGATTGCTCCAATGGAAACACAACAATGCATTTATTACACGTATTGGTGAGTTACATGTTACTACCAACAATGTAAAATACTGAGGGTTATACAACAGTGCTTTTACATCGCCGGCAACAGTACAACGTACTGATGTGTGTGTGTGTCCGTGTAGAGGGACCGATTGACTGCTTAGCGCGGCCAAAATTTGAAGTTCGACAGACTTTATAAAAGTCACCAATATCAAATTCCCCGGAACTCCATCCAATAGGAGCCGCGTTGATACATGCGGACAGACAGACGGACATGAAGCTAATAGAAGCCTAAAAAGTCTGCGTTCCGCCCACACAGCTGTATTTATGTGTTTTGTGTGGATCTGAGAACAAACAGCGATTATTTCCCTATACAACATTAACTGACTGGTTTGTATAACAGAGACGGAGTGTGTTTACTGCGCGGTACGGACTGGGTCCTTAAAGAGTTCATATTTTAGACTTACGCGTCTGCCTGGCGCTATTTTAGGCCAGTTAGTGTCCTAACGTGACCGTGCAAGACATTCTGACGGGTTATTTTATATGTCCTGCTATAGTTGTTCAAAATTTGAAACCCGAAGACAACAATATGTACTAACTTATGCAAGTTTCAAAGCTCGGTGTATTTGTACGCTTCGTATGATTGTCACAGTAACCGATAATTATTCTTCTAAGAGCATTACCAGATTGTTCTTGCAATGTGGTCGCAGTGTGTTTTCGTATCGTAGTTCCATCATCATCATGGTCAAATACCCCGAGAAGTAGATGAACTTTGGGACGCGCGGAACCACTCATTCACAGACACGTCGTCACAGCCCACAAGCCATGAATGTTAAGCAGTGCCACTGACAGAACTTCTGATGTGCGAAGTTTGCTATGTTACAGTTTGGTATAACGTAACGCGCAACAGCAGCTGTGTACATTGTTATGCCGCGAGAGACCTTGTAGTTTGCTGTCACCGCAACTAGCTGACAGTTGACACAGCTTGACTGGGTGACTAACGTGACTAACCACCTGCTGGACGGTAACGTCGTAAACGCGAAACACTGTAACAACATGGCGACGAAGCGAGGCTTTGACTTTACGTCCCAGAAACTTACTGTACAGAAAATCTGTAGGCTCAGTTCAGAAATTCGCTTTGCACAACGAGACTGCAATAGTGCATTCGGTGGCGTTACTTTCCGAATGTCATGCGATATACCGGCACATGTCTAAATGTACATTTATTCACGCCAGTAAGCAGAGTGCGGTTCTCCCGTGCGCCGATTTTCACGACCGAAATGCTCACTCGACGTTTTCATTGAAATACGGACGGTTGTAGATGGTGTCATTGGTGACAGGACGGACGGACGGACGGATGTGGTCATCACATAAGGCCTATTTTACTTTGTCAAGAACCGCTTAAAATCAAAGAAAATTAATACAAATGCGTTGCTGAAACTCGACCTCTGTGCGGAACGTAAAGAACGGCCATGCAGACAGGCGGAGTAGACGAAAGCGCCACTTCTTTTTAACTTCGGTGCTAGATGGGGTGGGTGGTGACTGCCACGCCACGCCCCGGCCGCTGTAATCTGGGTGGGCCCCAAGGCCGGTCTGGACTGGTGGAGAGAAGAGAAAGTCTCTTGCCTCCACCGGGGTTCGACCCCCGAACCGTCCAGCCTGTAGCCGCCGTGGGCGTTGCCAGGTATTCCAGCAACTGCCTGTTGGGCTGTGCACGGGGAATTTAGAGGCTGCGAACTACGCCTGCTGCAAATCGATCTTTGTTATCAGCAAACCGAGATTACCTCTGTAATCTGTCCATCTGGCAGGACGCCATGAACAGAAGCGGGCTGTCTCTCGCATTTCGACGTTAAATTCCGAACGGCATGCGAGGTAGTATGCTGCAGTACCGACTAATCACTATTGCACAATCGTAGTTCAAAGTAGTTTGTACAGTTCGGTGCGACTGTTTATTCATCTGTACTTACGCCTATTAGTATAGAGGTCCTTGGTTCATATCTCGATTATTCTAAATGAAGTCCTTCGTGGTTTTTCTCACGCCCTTCAGTTCTTGCCACGTTATGATTCACAGATAGTTTAGTTTCCTAAGTTACCCAATTTGAGACAGTGTTGTGGGATGCGACGCCGTTTACTGTGGTAGGTGGGTACCAATATGCTGCCGCCGTCTGCAGCGGAGAAGGATCCTTCGAAACGTCGGTACTTATCTGCAGACTGCACTGCGTCATATCCCACAAGTGCGCAGCCACTGGTGTACTTCAATGAACAGAAAATACGGTCTATGTTGCGGATTGACACGACACGTTGGTCTGCTACAGCACTGTCATGCTTACCAAAAGCACCGAATCTCGAAACCACACTTACGCCTGGCACTGCTCCTTGTCTGCGACGCCTGGCATTTCGGCGGTCCTCTGCCTCAGCAACTTGAAACTATAAGTTCGCGACACCTGACTGTGACACTTGGCGCGTGACAGATGCCTTTCGAATAATGACACAACTGTTGGAGTATGTAGTCATTTTTATAGCTGGGTCGTATTGTTTTAAAACAGGGGAAGGGATGGGAATTCTCCTGATCGTCAGCAGTTTGGCGGGGGGGGGGGGGGGGGGGAGGGCTAGTCGATAGACCCGGTCCGTGCTGGGGGGGGAGGAGCAGGCAGTGCGGTGTTGGGTTGTGATAAAAATGATTAAGCGGGCGGAGGTACGATAGTGACGGTGACACTGCCGATACTGCAATGGTGAAGATACGAGGTTTGAAGTGCTGGGGGTCGGAATTAGTACAGCCCAGCTGTACTTAATGGTTTGCTGTGATGCGCAAAATGTTTGCAAACATGTCAGTTGTAACTGCGAGATCCGACCAATTGGGCGCGCAATATGACGCAATAATTGATTTGCCTCGATGTTTAGGATTCATACCTTGCGTGATCAGTTGTAACGGCATTGTTTCGATCTCTCGTGAATGGTTCCGACAGACAGGGGTGAGACTACGTGACTGGAGAGGCAGTTTCCGACACTGTCCTATGAACAGATCACTCTAATCCGTTAATTGAGGATGGACGACTGCTTGCATACTAATGGAATGAGACACCTTCAGTAACATAAAGTATGTTATGCTACCAGCAATTACATACGCGTCGTCTGTGTTATGCGAGTTAAGACCAGTCGGTCAATGCTGTATAGGGAAATAATCGCTGTTTGTTCTCAGATCCACACAAAACTCATAAATACACTGCGTGGGCAGAACGTAGAATTGTGTATGTTAAATTGGTGGTACGTATAGTAACCACTGGGCTTTAGTGGGCACATCTTTCACGCAATGTTGGTGCTGCAGTAGCCAGCATGTTGAAGGATTCCACTGTCAATCACGCCGGGTCGCGTGCGATCGGGGAGGCTGCACATGTCATATACGAGGGGGTGCTGGTAAGTCCTTAGCCCGACCTACTTCCCGATGTCATAGGACGGAATCGATAGTGTCGTTGGCAAGAGGGGTCTGTTCATGTGCCGAATTTCGAGTCTTTTCTTGTTACAGAGGCTGAAAGAAAGCATGTCAGGCGACGCGCGCGATTTCAACGTGAGCTGTCATCAAGTTTTTCTTTTTACGAGGCAAGCCGCCGAAGGAAATTCACGCCATTGTGACAGAAACATTTGGGGAACATGCACCGTCGTAGGCCACCGTCAAAAACTGGGTGGCCCAGTTTAAACGTGGTGATTTTTCCACCTGTGATGCGCCTCGTCCCGGACGACCCAAAACAGCGACCACCCCGGAGATTATTGATCAAATTAATGAGCTAATCTTAGAAGACCACCGGATTTCGGCTAAATCAATAGCTAAGCAACTGGGCATCTCACGTGGGCGGGTTGGGTCCATCATTCATGAAGATTTGGACATGCGGAAGCTCTCCGCGAAGTGCGTCCCGAAATGCCTGAACGCAGGACAAAAACGTCAACTGTGCCAGTCGTCTGAGCAACTTTTGGAATTTTTTCGGCGCGATCGAAATGATATCCTGTCGCGATTGGTGACCATGGACGAAACCTGGTTGTATCTCTATGACCCGGAGACAAAGCAACAATCAATGGAGTGGCGGCATAGCGGCTCACCCCCCCCCCCCCCCCCCCC
>Ga0136643_10015333_pt1 | contig 11514 bp, 5 predicted proteins | sample TergutLab28metaG_FD_96883 | JGI IMG/M metagenome (GOLD analysis project Ga0136643, IMG submission 96883) | Labiotermes labralis P1 segment gut microbial communities from Petit-Saut dam, French Guiana - Lab288 P1 (version 3) (version 3) | ecosystem: Host-associated > Arthropoda: Insects >...
GTATGTATGTATGTATGTAAGTATGTATGTATGTATGTATGTATGTAGATATGTATGTATGTATGTACGTATGTATGTATGTATGTAAGTATGCACGTATGTATGTATGTAAGTATGTACGTATGTATGTATGTATGTGTGTGTGTATGTATGTATAATGTATGTATGTATGTATTATATATGTACACATACATACACATATACATATGCATGTGTATACACACACACACACTTGACCGTAAATTCTGCACTGTTTTGTACTTGTGACGTTCTTCCTATGAGCATGTCCCCTTATTTGGAGTTCTACGAAACGTCCGAAAGAAATATTCGCTTTCTTTTAATTTTTCTTCTGAATTACTGTTAGGTCCAGAGAAACTAAACAATGACACAAAAAACAGTGATAATAACAGTAAGTGGAATTGTATATACGGCTCTAGTGTTTGTTTCAAATGGGACCTCGCACACTGAAGACAAAATGATAGTGATATGATGACGACAAGCCGATACGATACGGCGACGACTCAACAAGTCGCGTCGCTTATCGGCCAGTCGTAAACATATCGCCACCACAGATATACAATATGTGTTACAGAAGGCAGAACTATCACGGACAGTACAGTGCTGTGTTAGGCTATGTAATCAAGAGTGACAAAGCAAATACTATACTTGTGGAGCTTGTTTGGATACACTCCATTTCGATGAGTCAGGGAAAAGTTCCTAGTTGTAAAAGAACAGACAAAAATTAATATAGTGAGGAAAGAATTAATGAACCAGAGTAGATAATTTATTCCCGAATATACTGCAACTTACTCTGAAACGTAATGTAGCTTACTGTCATGCTTACTAATGTACTGTTTCAGTTACAATTTATGACATGTTCATAATGGAACAGTGCATATCGTCTGAGGGCATCGCCTCCAGGGTCTGAGGCCGTATCATGTCGTGCGTATCGTATTGCCACGTCATTGTCGTAACATCACAATCGAATCGCCAGTGGCTTCATGTGTGACAGCGGCCTAACAAAGTATTAAACACACTAAATCGTGCACCGAACACACGGGCATCATAAAAGCGGTAGGTTCATGCAAGGATTAGCAGTACCCGAACGAACTGCTGTAGTTGAGGGTGCTGTCAACTGATGAGATGGCTCGGCATCGGTGCAAGGTACTGGGCACTGGCGAAATGATGCTGACGGTGGAAAATAAAGAACTTGGAGAAAATTATGTCCCAGTGTCATTTTATTCACCACAAATCCCATATGCACGGACTAGCTGTGCCGTGAGAGGACAGAAGAGAGCCGTATAAGCCAGTGCACTAACCCACTAACATACACGTCAATTCCATATAGTCTGACGACTGCTTATGACACTTAAATATACTGGATATCTGGACTTTGTACATCGTATCGTATAGGACAAACGAAACTAAGCTTTCGAAACTGAATCTTTTCTGATCACCTCGTAAAATGTGGGAGAGGTATCCACTGGGCTGAGTTCGAACCAAAGTAATTGCGGATAACTTTTCTTTCGAACACAACTGAGTAGGTCCCCCCCCCACCCCCACCCACCACCCACTGAGCTGAGGAAGGGAACAGATCCATTATCTGAAATGCTGTGTTCTTTCTCGAATACGGGGAGACGGACAAGTCCAGAGACCGAGTGGTCCTAACCATACGGCAACTGTCAAATGTTGACTGACGAATTCCTTTTCGTTTCCTAGCCAAAGACCCCAAATAATTGCTAATGCGTTCCAGTTACAGTTGTCTGATATCCACTATTATATTAGTGTGATTTACAAAAGGCAATCGGTGGACAGAGATCCAAATCTTGTCTTTTGTAGCTAAATCACTACAACGAGCATGCTACGTTTTGAAAACATGACAATGTCTAGGACTCTAAGAAAACCGAATATTTATTATCAGTGTGCAGACTTTTCCAAATGACATATACCAAGCCACTTGAATCTGATCCATAAGCCCACAACCTATTTCTTTAAAGTCCCTTTAACTCTACCCATCCGCGCATGGGTGTCCCAAGCGATTTCTTGCTTTATACCGCTTTGACTAGGCTTTAAATTTCAGGTTTTCGATTCGCGAGACTCAGCTTTAAAAAAAAACACAACTTTGGTAGCCTACATCTCTCATTTCGTCAGAATTCACATTTTTAAAATCAAAACTAAAGGAAAGGACACCTGTGGACAACACAACACGGTTTCATATTTGCCTGTGTGCTATACTGTATACACCACGTAACAATCTCTCTGTAGTCTACAGCTCTTCCTTACTCTCGAGAGGCCCAACTGTTGCCTTCAGTTAAGTGTCCTTCGCGCGTTGTTATTCTGTTGGAGACTTAACAGACAAAGAGAAAACCACTTCCACATCGCCTTTATCCCTTCTCCTGTGTTCTCTCCTTTAAAAGAGTTTTTGTATCCCTATTACACGAGCCCTGGAGATCTAGGAGGAAAATGTGCACAAGAAGCAATGAAGATTTATTGTGAAAAACATAGGCGAAGAAGAAAGGTACTAAAAGAGTGTTATGTGAGGAAGGGTATATAGCTACAATATATGATGATGGGGAGGTTAATGTACTCTGAGACTTAATATCACTACGTCAGTAAGTTTCTCGTCACCACCTTGGCTTATATTTTTATGCGTCTCCTTCCGTAGGCAGCAAAAATTATGAGGACTCTAAAGTTTCGCAATTAATTTCGTATTGACTCTCAAGACGCGTCGCCTCACGCTCTACTGCCAAAGCTCGGACAGTAACAGTATTAAACTGACCGTCTAATTTAATTTTGGATTTCATGGCAGTAGTTTCCTTTGAACGTTAGAGCTCTTGGGGGCGTTCACATTGACGTATCTTGATTTATTAGTGACGTCGGCATAGTCTGTACTCGTGTTACAACATTGCGCTTCGTATGATTAGGCAATGAAGTAGTGCATTACCCTTCAGAAAAGGTTTGATTTACTATATTTGCTAGAAGCAATTTACTTGAAGTTGGTACCCTTTTATACATAAATCGTAATTTTTCCGTGTAATTTCAGTGATAATTTCCTTAGTTCCGCAACTAATTAATGGTTTCCTAATATATTATTTTTACACATTTCCACTGTTTCGGTTCAACACATGACAACAGGTACTTATCATTTGATCCGGTGCTTTGTAACAAAAAATTCGCACGGTATATTTGTGCAGCTTAGTAGCGACTGCTGACGCCTTCCGCCTTGTTTGGATAAGCACAAAGTTAAGTCCCTTTCTATTGGCCTATATAAATTGTACTCATTATTTTTATTAAAATGTACAATTTTTTCCCCATTCTGTCTCATGCCTCACTTATCTATCCCTGGTCTTGCTGCTACGTAACCATAAATGGTTTACGTGTCACATTCAGCGATTTATGTAGACCATTCTTTGATTGTTCAGCGAAGACAGGCCTTTTGATATTCTAATAGTATGACGATTATATTTTCGCCTCTAAAATTTTAAGAATGATTTTTCCCTTCACAGTGATGTACTTACATTTCAGATCGTTCATTTCGACATTTTATTGCTCTTTTAAATCAGATGTATATTTATTATTCTGTCTAGTTATTAAATTTGGGCTCTTCTGTAAACAATGAATAAATAACTCGCTAATTATTAACATCCTCTTACTTAATATGTGAAGATATTAAAAACTAATCAGTAATTGGGCGAGAATAAGTAACATTTGTCGTTATTGTTTTCACTTGACAGGTTATATCATCCCTAAATACTAATCAACACTGCTGCCTGTTGTACGCGGCACAAGTAACACCGTTGTGCCATTTGCGCCCTTGTTCTCAGTCCCTGTAATACAGGAACAACTTGCGATCAATTATTAGACCCTTAGTACAAGAATCTGAGAAGCTTACAAATAAAGCAATACGGTATATAAAATTCTCTGCGATGTATTTTGAAACGCGTGTTCCCTTTTATTTCTTTCCAACTTTGACACTTTTAAATAGCCTAATAGGAAAATAAATTTTGCTGAAATATTTATGTACGATATAATACTTCACGGCATAATGTCAGTTACGTCGATGAAATATTCGGGATACAATTCCACATCCTTAAACATTTTTTACTTGAATGAAATTCGAGTGTTTTCAGAGGGTGAAATATCTTTATGCACGCCTTCCATCATTGTCAATCGTACTTAAGCAATATTCTTCTAAAGCAATGGGAGAAGGCAGGCGCCATTTCGTGCTCGTTTTTCCCAGCAAAATTACTGCTTCTCTGTGTTATGGCGCATTCTGTATTCCCTACTGTCTCTTTCACTTCGCTGTCTGAGACGGCCGTAACCACAGAAACGAGGGATCGGTGATCGTGATGGACTCGTGAAAACAACGGGCTCCAGACACGTGATTAGCAGACATAATATTAAAGCAAATTATAAATGGCGTACAAGAAGAAAATATATTCGCTCCCACAGTTACAGTAGCATGAAAGGGGAGAAAAAAGGAATAGAGACACTAAGAGTGGTGATGATTACTGAGCGGAGATCTCTTTCCTGCAAATGGAAGGAGTCCTTTATTACTCAACACAATGCTAGGAATATTCGATTAGTGGAATGTTCAGCTGTAGTTAATTGTCTTTGTGCTCACTTCGATATTAACATAATACTGTTAGTAAACTCTTCTTGCCGTAGAGTTTAATGCAAAATACGTACAATACTTTGGCGGTTACTTTAACCATTTGTATGGTAAAAATAATCTAGAGTATATTTTAAGAACAGGTTTCGTCTTTAAGAAAAAAGCAGCACATCCATTCCAAATGTCAGTGAAATTTATGGAAACCACTAACGCTTAGTGTGGGAACAGAAGTTTTCTGCGAAATGCTACAACACGCAATAAACCAAAGTACAATAGCTAAAGCAGAATACTGGGCTCTCTACAATACAAAATTTCGCAAATTGAAACTATTTCCGGCATCACGCACGCACATGCGTTCTCACTGAGTTTGGCCGTTCGGCCTCTAGACCGGTGTTTACCTCTTAATTTTGAATTATATTCTTTACACTCTACAAATATCGTTATTGCACACGGCGTACCTTCTGTAAAATGCATGTTTATAATTGCAAACACAGCTTGTAATCACCATGTCTAAGCTGAAGTTAGTTTCTTACATACGCCATACATCTTTTGCATCTTAGAGGGACGGCATGTCTCCGCCGAAAACCACCGGGCCTTATACCTTTCCATATTCATACAAATGGCGTAATGTTTGGCGTGTTATTAGTTACTGGCTCTCATTCCCAAGTAATGAGATATCATTTCTTGTACAATTTTTGCCTTAAGAGAGCGAAAAAAGGTTATGTTTTATAGTTAATTTTTACATAATTTTTAAATTACCTATGTTTTATATATAAAGAACAATCTATATATATATATTAACATTAAATCTCGTCCTCTACAGGGGTCAAGATATAGTCAAATTTGAGGACAGTTTTAAGATAGGACTCTCCTAAGCTAACAGTGAAAACAGTGCACTGCTGCATTCGAAGCATATGTACATATGGTGCTGGAACTTGGGTACTTCTAAAAATAGATCAGAAATGCCTTGAGAGTTTTAAAGGTGGTGCTGGAGAAGGAAGGAGGACGCCAGTTAGATCGATCGTGTGAAGAAAGAAGTATTACATGGAGTCAAGGAAGGAAGGAAGAAATATCCTAGGTACAATAAAACGAAGGAAGGCTCACTGGATTGGTCATAACTTGCGTATGAACTGTCTTTGAAGCAAATTATTGAGGGAAAGACTGAATGGACGGGAAGAAGAGGAACAAGACGTAAACAGCTACTGATTGACCTTAAGGAAACGATAGGATAAGGAAAATTGAAGGAGAAAGCGCTAGATCGCACTGCGTTGAGAACGCGCTTTGAAAGACAGACTGCGGAAGAAATGATATCACGCATCGGACTGCCTTTCGTAAAACTTGTACTGTGTAAAATATGTATTGTATAAACAATCCCCCTGTTTTGTTATTGTTTCCCATTAACTGCTCTCATCAGTAAACATATCTTTGTACAGACAAAATTCAATTTAAGCGAAATTAAAAATATTTTGGACATGAGGTTTACCCTTGACAGTAGTAGGATGGTTACATTTCACTCCTTTCCGCTTTAGAAGTAATATTCTTTTGAGACAACATGGCCCGTTTTCAACGTATATAATCCATGGTTAAGGTGATGCAACGAAAAATGTGATTGGTCTGTACTGTTACAAATATTACTTTGCAAGGCGTGCACACTTTACTTCGCATATCTTAAACAAGGACGAAAAACAACTGACAGTTTCTGGAATCAATATGGTTTATATGCAAAGTTGAAAAGTGCATCATTTTTACTGAAGCGGAGGAAATCACACGATTTTTAGACTATTCAGCAACATTTTTTTTATATTAGTAAGGGTGATGGAAGGGAAGTGAGGTGATTTCTCCCTTATGACGTCTCCACAGCATTGTAAATAGAAAAGAAGAAGGCACAGAAAATGTCAAAAGATTGTAGTACCAAAGATGCACAAAGATCAACATTTTTGTTTGTGTTTGTGCGAAAAACTCACTTCAGCTATTTCCTCCCTTGTCTCCTAGTCTAACGCCCCCACTCCAAGCATAAGCTGTCGTTTGTCTCTTCCACATCTCACCCAACCTCCTCTCTTATGGTCCCAGATGGCCCCTTGTGTCTTCCAGTACATAACGAATTTTCTTCAGTTCCTGAAGGAGGTTTTCCTTCCCGCCACCTCACAACTGTTACGGCAAAGAGTAGGGAATTGCAGATAAGGAAAACTCTACAGGGACTCTTCGAAGGCGCTGATGTCTCCAGAGAGGTGTGAGGCAGGGATATACATTTGTTGACAACAATCGTTGGGTCTGTTTGTATACAGACCTCAGACATTTTATTAATCCCATTTCCTGAGTATTTCATGTGTATGCTTCAAGCTTGAAGGGTCCTAGAGTGTTGACCTACTTTTATGGAAATTTACCGCAGATAAAATATTAAGGATAAGCTTGATGTATGTACCTAAGTTAAGGCCCATAAATAAACATGAATTTACGTTAAATCTCAATGTAACAAGACTATTCTTGACAATCTGGCAATCGGCCAGCTGCTACAAGAATTACCACTTATAACATCAACTGAAGTTTTATGATCGTCTTTACAAAAACCGAAAAACAACTTTTGTCAAGAAAAGGATTCCAATCAGTTACCGCTCTCACGCACTACTTACGTAAAATCCATTATTACTCGTATTCTTATACCAAGCCAGTCTCTATTTACTGTTCCCACTAAATCTTGTATCCATTTGTCAGATTCCACATATTTTCAGAACATGGATTACAAATAAGTAATGGGGTCACAAATAACATCAAAGGCAGTGTTTAACTCGGTAGAAAAGATCATTCTGTCTTTCAACATTCACCGAAAGTGTTAAAGTGTGAATGTTGGTAAAAGAATTGCACTAATAGACACTACGTTTTCTGAAACCATGCATAAATTTCTTACGCTTACGTATACAAGGATAACATAAATGACTATGGGTAAAGAATTAAAAAAAATTGAAAAATGAATATTACCATCACCACCCATAATAATAATAATAATAATAATAATAATAAAACGAGAAAACTTCTAACTATTGAAATAATCCAGCACCCGAAGGCCAACAACAGACTATACATCAAAAGACGAAATGTTGGAGGTAGAATGGTCCGACTGAGGCCCGAAGGTTACTGCTATTGTTGGTTTCAGATTGTACAGAAAGTAAGGTAAAGATAGTCGTACCAGATTACTGAAAAGATATTACTCTGGGAAAACCAAATACTCTCTGCAAAAATAAACTAATATAATAAAACAAAACTATAAGAAACAAGAACCTGCTCCCCAGTATATCAAGAATCAAGTTCAGGACTGAAAAGGAGAAGACAGAAGAACTCAAGAGCAGACCAATGCATGGACAATTCTATCGGGACTTTGAAAGATCATAAGTAGATAAAGAAAATTCCTCGGTGTAGTTGTGTAGCTCAGGCCTAAACAAGAAACGGAGAGTTTGATATCAGCTTCCCAAGACTCAAGCACTCAACACGCATGTTCTTCGGAGGATTGCGGTCAGCAGGATGTGGAATGTGAGGAAAAAAAATTGTGCCAGTTATAATTTAAGAATTAGGAAAATTTAAGAAGGAATTAGATCAGAACTTTCAGTTGCTCCAAGTTCACTCGTCGGCCATAGAACTAAAGATCACATCAATGCGAACTGCACACAACATTCATAAAGTGCTGGAGTAAATAGCTTTGATCTCTTGTTGAGATCCGCACTTAGTAGAAGACGGCCAACTAATCACTAACAGGCGAGAATAAAATAATAATGATAATAATAATAATAATAATATACTTCAAGCTTCTCAGGCTCACACCTTGAGTATCTAGAAGAAATATCCGGTAACACATTAAATAATCTCAATAATAATAATAATAATAATAATAATAATGTATAATATTAATATTCTATAATATTACTGTACTGGCAGAACAGATATAAGTGCGTTACAGGCACAACAGAGAAATATAAAATAAATATACAACAACCAAGATACAAAAGTACATACTGAGCGTTATACATTTTCCGTGCAACCAAATTACATACACGATATTTATTATTAAATTTTTACAAAATATTAGTATTTTGTATTAATTATTCTTCCGATTTTCGCAAAAGTTACCACATAAACCGTATACGTAGATGAAAATTGCTAGTTCCCTGAAGATGGCCAGGAATTACAGCCGAAATCTCTCAGGATCAATAATTAATAACAGATGCAAATACTGCGCAACAAAATGGTAATAAATATTGTACACGTAAAGCACAAATGTAACAGCATCATAACAAATACATGATAACACTAAGAGGTAATAACAATTTCAGGGCCCAGTGTGACCTGAGATCATGCAAAATGTTTCTCCTAAATCTTAGGCAACACAACCATATCACCTCTATCGTAACCTAACTGAAAGTAACCTTAATTTACGTAGTTATTCAATATTAAACCTGAGAGGTAAATTTAAGACGAGTCTATAAACCACACAACTGTATTGCACCTTGTTTTTCCGTAGAATATGAGAATTTTTACTAATTAATAGGTCAAGTGAAAATAATATGTGTTTATAAAAATTTGTTGGGAATGTTGTTAGAGTTTGCGATTTCCTTCTGAGGTGCAGAACGAAAAATTTGGTTCGGTGAATGCAAAAATTTAGAGATGTATCATATAGCCAGTGCAATGAAAAATGGGCAGTAACATGGCATTCCAATGAAAACCGCAGAGGGTTTTATTTCTGAAATAAATATTTGTGGATTCTGTAACTATAGCTGCACTATCGAATGTACTAAAAGCCTGGCAAGTAAATTAATTTGGAAATCGATTCCAATCAAATGAAAATCATTTGTAATTGTAATGCACGCTTCAATTGCATTATTTAAATGAATTTGGTTGTAGATCTCCATGTATAGGTTGTTGTTTTAATTGGCCTGTCTCCAGGGTTAGTAGGGAGCGGGGTGGTGAAGTTTGTCCTTCCCGGAGGGGCGTGGTGTTATTATTACAGTAGCAATTTGTTGAATCGGAAATGCAGTGCTCTTGATGTGTTCCTAGTGCACACAGATGTTACGTCAAATACTCTACACTCCTACCTTACATGAAATTCATACTGCACCCAACAATTTCGCCAAACAACGACCCATCGTGCATAAAATTCTTACATGAAATAAGTAGATTTATCATTCCACTACGTCTTTATTTTGCTACGGTGTGAACTTGGTAAATATTTGATGAGAAACAAATCTGATTGTAAATGTAACAGATTATAATTCTATCAGATTTTCAATAATCGTTTTAGTAAACACTAAATTAACACCACGGATAATAATGTATATTTCAGTACATGATTTTTATACATGTCAAGCCGTCAACAGAGCATATCGAAAGGATGTGCAACCGACTGGAGCACAACTGTCTATTTGCGGCTACAGAAATCAACACACTTCTTGTTATCACAAGCGGCGTCAGAAGAAATGAGACTGGAGCGTATTGACACATAAGTAAGGGCTACAGAGAAGAATTAATAAGCAATACACGTGGACAAAGAGAGGGTCAGTCGGTACTGGAATACAAGTGTGATGAGCACCGGAGTACCTGTATGGTCAGTACGGGAGCACTAGAGCGATCAGTGCAATAGTAAAATTACGATCAGTACGACAATGTAAATACGATCAGTAACGGATCCAAGTACGATTAATAAGAGAAGACAGGTAGATTAATACAGGACTACAGGTAAGTTCGGTATGCAGCCGTAAATCCGATCAGTAGGGGAGTACGCGTACTTCTCTTACTGGAGAACAAATCTTTTTTGAGGACACTACCGTTACTCAGGTAGTGGACAATTTTCCTATCAGGAATGTTCATTTTGTTGCCAACGGCCACCCACTTTACCGTACCATGAGCCAAGGTGTGCCGTTCTCATCCTTACAATACTTTTAATTACATTCTTATAATAAAACCAACGGGATGCACTAATTTCTCAAATTTATTTTTAGAACAGAACTCTACATGTTTCGGACATGTTTCTGTCCATCATCAGGAGTCTAGTATTGCTAGGATGGAACATACTGATTAAGCTACCAAGCAGTCAGCAAAACCTGTTTGACATATACCTACTGCTGTGTGTACAGTACTGTGATGTACGCAACATTTAGAAATTGTTTAACTTTTGTAAAAACTGGAAAGTGCTGGTAACGAAACGTTGGTTGATGTAACTAGGAAACAATGGGAAGCTTACTTCACAGTTGTTTGTTGAAAGGTGTATGCGTGCCCCAGTTAAAGGATGTAAGTGTTAAGAAAAATATTTGAGTCAGCACAACGCCACTATAAAATCCCGAGGAAATTAGGTTAATGCAAGACTCGCAAGATTGGTAACTCTGGAGAGAAGATCTACTGAAGTAATTTTGGTCTACGTCACGACGTTACTCTGTTGCCTGAAGAACAGTTATAGTTTATAATATATTATCGGTTGAGATGTTGGGCTGCTTCGTACTTTGGCTGATAACAGGAGGTAAGCTGGACTGACTGATTATTCGAATTGTTGGTTTAGCGAGTCACTTGGGGCTTGGGGCACTGCAGTGCTAGACTTCTGATGATGGACAGAAAACCTGTCCGAAACATTTAGAGTTCTATTTCAAAAATAAATTTGAGAAATTAGAGCATCTCATTGGTTTTATTATAAGAATATAAAAGGATGCACGGTCCTCTGAATGTCAAAATTTTAATTACACTGCTCCTTCCAATGGGCCTTTAACCTTCAGATTTTCGTGAGTAAATTTACGAATATATATATATATATATATATATATATATATATATTTTTTTTCACAAAAAAAATAATTTATAAAAAATATTCAAATTCTCTCCTTTTCATAAAGCCCTTATTTCTTCGAAAGAACACAAAAATTTAACAC
>Ga0136643_10015334_pt1 | contig 11513 bp, 3 predicted proteins | sample TergutLab28metaG_FD_96883 | JGI IMG/M metagenome (GOLD analysis project Ga0136643, IMG submission 96883) | Labiotermes labralis P1 segment gut microbial communities from Petit-Saut dam, French Guiana - Lab288 P1 (version 3) (version 3) | ecosystem: Host-associated > Arthropoda: Insects >...
CCGTTGCGCTGACCACGTGACACCCCTCTATCCGCAAAAGTTGGCACTAACTTCGCCGACTGGCGGCGGCCGCTCTGTCGGTATAGTTCGCGTGCGGACTAAGGCCACGGAGTTTAGTTTTTTTTTTTTAGGTGTGTAAATTAAATTATAAGGACAGTCTTTTGTACCCTTAGAATGAGGCTCCAACGTATTTGTGCTTCATTATTTCTGTACTTCCTAGGCCCTTTTAATTCCTCATAAAATTCTGCAATATAATAAAATGCTGATATTTCATAAATTGCACAAAAATGACCCGTTTACATCCATGGCCCTTTTTTTCCTGTATTCTTCTTAAGGCTTTCGCCACAATGCATACTAGAATCAGGTGCTTTTGGGTTGTTGCATGGCGCCAACTGGTTGAAGTCCATCTATGTTGAAAGATGTCTTGTTAGTCTTGATATCTGGGTGAACACCACATAACAGCACAGAAGCACATGATTCTAATTTGCTCTTCTTGCTACATATAAATGCACCCAGTTCCGTATTGTGCATGTATTACACCCATTCTTACAATTTTATTTTATAGAAACAAGAACCAGTGGATACTGAGCATGGTTCACACAGCCCAAACAATGATTCAGGTATTTCACCTGATCACGGGTCATCAGGCGGCAGCAGTGCTGGGCGGCCTTCTCCTGGACAGAGTGGCTCATTCGGATCTCCAGAATATTTTAACATTCAAGAAAGCCAAGGAATGAGATCAGAATCTAATGGACAGTCAAGAATGTCATCAAGTCAGATCCCAAACAATCAACATCATATAACCCAAAACATTCCTCCAATTTGGGAAATAAGTCTTCTAGCATTAGGAGGACCAGGCCATCCAGTATTAGACCACAGTCTGCTCAAACATGCTTCAGAGATCCCTGAATCAGACCATTCTCATCAGCAACCAACAGGAAGCCCTTCTTCTAGAAACCATATAACTCAAAACTGCACTCCTAATACATCACCACTGCACTGCCTAAAATCATTGGTTACTCCTACAGTAAACAGAAGCCATGTTGTCAGTCATAACACAGTCTCTCCTGTGAAGACCCCACCAACATCTACTACAAATGATTCTTCAGTATTGAATACCAGCCTTTCTGATGATAATAACAGTATGTCATCATCAACATCATCATCTACATTGGTGTTGGATGGACGAGATGAGAATTTTAAGCTGATACTCCCAGAAGGTCAGCAGAATCCACTAAGATGTCTGGAGATGGCTGTGGAACAGTCATCTATCATGGGAGGCAAGAGAGTTCATGGAGTTGTATTAGGACCTGGGGCTACCAGCAATTGCGTGAGAAATGTGTATCAGTGTCCGCTTTGTGAATACAGCACACTCTCAAGGTAAGACATTCATAATACTCTCTATTAGTTCATAAAGGATAATTTTTACTGTATTTTACGTGTAAAAAATCAAATGAATTGCACGATGTATTAGGCATTTCTACAGCTGATACATGTTGAATTTTAAGTTGCTTAACTTCACGCTATAAGCCATATCACTAATTTGATCACACCTTAAATATTAATGCTGTTCCTTTAAACAAAGCAACACAAATGGATATGTTATAATCCAACACTGACTTATCTTTAAAACGATAATCACTTTTATTTTAATTTGTATTTTATTTTCTGTATGACTTTTCCCAGGGTTTATTAATTTGCTGTTTTTTTTTTTATTTTCAAGGACTGACTTCAATGAACACAACAAAACCCACTGCCCTGATCAGAAGTGCAGTAAGTGTGATTTTGTCACAAAAGACATAACAGAACTTGAGACACACCTTTCTGAACACCATATGGTATCCCCAGGAATTATTCAGCAAATTGTTGAAGCTAATGAAGAGCAAGCTGGCATTCGAGTGCCACGGGTGAATTCTCAAGGAAAAGTGAAGACTTTTCGGTGCAAACAATGTAATTTTGTTGCTGTAACAAAGACGGAGTTCTGGGATCATTCTCGTCACCATATAAAGAAGGACAAAATGCTCACCTGCCCAAGATGTCCATTTGTCACCGAGTATAAGCACCATTTGGAGTACCATCTCAGGAACCATGCTAAATCAAAGCCCTATCAGTGCCCACACTGCTCATACAGCTGTGTCAATAAATCAATGCTAAACTCCCACCTGAAGTCTCATTCAAATGTTTGCCAGTACCGTTGTTCCACCTGTAAATATGAAACGAAATACCTCCACAGTCTCAAAGTTCACTTACGAAAATATGAACATTCTCCTGCTATGGTGCTCAATCCTGATGGTACTCCCAACCCAGATCCAATCATTGATGTTTATGGCACCCGACGTGGTCCAAAGCAGCGTCCAAGGAATACTATGAAATCTATGTCTAAGGAGAACAATAATGACATTCCTTTACCTTATCATACACCCCCACCATTACCCATATTTCAGCCTTCATATCAAGTCATTCCTCAGCAACCTAGAAAACATCCTGTAGCATATCCTTATGGCTGTATTATGCCTAATGCCTTCATTGCTAACAATAATAACAATTCTCTGTTACCTAAATTCCCACAGCCTGGTATTATATACACAAGAGACAAGAACACTGAAGTTACTGACTTAAGGAGAAATTTATCTCATGAAAGCTCTGGACATTTCCTTGCAGCTGCTTTCCAGAATGATTATATGAGTAGCACCAGCAATAACAACACAAATAATGCCAGTGGTTCAAATGATATGAAGATGTTAGCTGATGAGTACTCCATTGAGGAACAGAATTTGGACAAAAGAAATAATTTAGACAGTGGACAAGAGGTGATGTCTTGTAACAGTACAGATGTGGAGGGTGATCCATTAGACCTTAGTAAACCTGAGGCCATGAATGTCAGTTCAGAAGCTTCTGTCTCCTATGTTACTCCTTCCATATTACATAAATCAACATCAACGAAAACTTCAAAGAATCGACGCAAAGGTCAAGCATATAAGTTGGAACAAATCTCATGGAAACTCCAGCAGTCAAACTTGTCAGAAAACGGAAGAGCAAACAAAAGCTATTCCCATGTGTTTGAAAGTGAACAAAAACCTTCTGAGAAAACAGACACTGTGATAAAAACACAACATGCTGAAGAGGATGATATACATGTTAAGCAATATCTACAGTCAGAATTAATGGAAGTGAATGAAGATCTGCCAAAGACTGAAGCAGAAAGCAACAGTACTCATGCAAATAATTCTGTCTCAGAAAATAACCCTGAAGTGTATCATTGTGCCCACTGTGACATTATATTCAATGACTTTCTACTGTACAGTATCCACAAAGGTTACCATGGGTTCCAAGATCCATTCACATGTAATATGTGTGGTGTACAAACAGCCAACAAAGTGGACTTTTTTCTCCACATTGCACGTTCATCTCATTCTTAATGGGGTGAATTAGAAGAATTACTAAGCCCATGTCAATTGAAGTGGTCTTTTCATTTTTACACTTTAGTCTAGTCACTTCCTTGATAAGTTACCAAATTGTGTTAATCCAACATTTAATTAAGATTGCTTTAATTAAACAGAGAAAATAGTCCAGCTCCATGAGCCTTAACTAAATTCTGGAGTGGAAAGAAAGCTTTCTAAGCTTCAATTGAAAGTACATATAATGGGCAAATACATTTATTTAAATATGCTCTGTATCACAATACATCACCTATTTCATAAATTTTTTATTTTATTTTTTTTAATTTCTTATAGCCCACTTAGTACTGTGACTGAGCTACAAGCTTGACAAGCAGTCTTCAGTTCCCATCAGGGTCATACATGTTTTCTTTGCCATGGTGTCTCTACTTGCTAGGGAGACCATCCCGCCTTGTAGCCAATGCATACCAGGAGTTCTTTCCACATGGGTAATTTGGTGTAAGAATGATGCTGACCAACATGCTTTCAGACATGGGAATTTATAACACTCAGGAATGCACTTCTTTGATGGCATGTTGTTTAATACAGAACAAATAAATATTTATGACACACCAACAACTCTTTTACCATAATATTTTTAAGTTAACTCTTACATTATTTTCTTCATAATAAAATATAGTATTTGCAGAATGAAATTTGTACCAGAGTCTTGACAATGGTTTCTTTAAACCGCCTGTTCTGCGTTGTGCATTTTTATCTTTGTAGCATAAAAATTGAGTTTACTTTATTGTACTTGTATTTTTCACACCCACAAAAACCCTATATGCAATTTAAAATTTCAGTAAATCACAGCAGTATTACTTTCGCTCAATAATTTTATACAAACTTGTTTCAAAGCTCACCATCTTGTGGCTAAACGTATCCACTAAGTGAAGTAGTAATTCAAAGCACCTGCTTCAGTAAAAACTGAGGTACTGTATATTCTTGAATCTAATCTGCCCTAGATTTTGCCAATTTCTTAAAAGAAAGAAATTAGTTCGCGGTTCTAATCTACACCTTTCCCTCAACCACCCCTTGCCTACAAGGCAGACTGATTGATTAATATTGGATGTTACCAATGCTTTAACCGTTATACAACTAAAACACTGTGTGTGAAGTGGCGATTTAACTGCCAGTGGTACAAACGCACCACAGCTGATGATAGTGACTGGGTGACGGATAATGATTCAGTTATGTGTGATGACGGCGAGTCTGATGAATAATAAATTATAAATATTGTATTATATATTATAAATAATAAATAAAATAAATTATTTTATTGTATTGTTCTTACGGCACGTACAGCGGCTATCATTTTTCAAAATCTGGCTCACGACCGCGAATCTAATCCGCATGCAATTCTAGTCCACATTGGATTTTTTAGCCCTCTGAAACTGTAAAAAGGGTGCGGATTAGATTCAAGAATATATGGTATTTGGTATGCCACATTAATGCATAACAACATTCAGTACAATCAATCAGAATATATTTTACAACATTTTTCATGTGATACCTCTAACTGTCACATTCAGGCCTCTGAACGATGTACATTTGAGCTTCTTGTGTATTTGATTTCATCACTGTGTATTACTGAGCTTGCAGAATCATACATTTCCTTATTTACAATTTTGTAAATAATCCTCTGATGTTACTGAATGTGGAAATAAATGGAAGAAGGTAAAGTTGTCAATTTTTCTTATAAATTCTTTTATTTTAAAATGTATTTCTTAGTTGCTGAGACCGTAACATAGCTCGAGACAATCCGTCCCTTACAATATTATGATCACTTGTTGCAAATTTCCTGTTCTTAGTCATATCTACTGTTGTCTTTTGGCTATACTGCTTCACATTTTGTATAAATCAGCAACAAATACTAAGAAAATAGGCATAATTTCCAACTTATTCTTCTCTCCACATCTTTCTTACACAGACAGTCTATGTCATTATTTTTCAATGAAGGCCTTCTCAGGTTCTAGGTTCTGCATGTTATTACCTTCCTGGAAACATTTACTAATGACATGCTTCGATGCTCAATATGATGTTGAAAGTATATCTTGGGAACTTACTTTGGCAGTTTGACAGTGTTGTTTTAGTCAGGTATGAACAACTGTAGTTTTTACAAATTTTGATAATGGTTGGTAATCCAGGGCTGGCAAGTAATTATTTTTTTAAGTTAAGTGTAACATGTTTTTGCAATTTCACACAATAGCTTCCAGTTGCTAGTGTGATCATGTTCATTGTCTACCATTCTAACTTTCTTAAAGTAGTTCCTATGTCCAATAATTTCACTATTAAACTATGCATATTTATTTTTAGTCCTAAAACTTTCGTTGCCAGTGCAAAATACTCTGACTCCCTGGGTACTGTGTGTGTCATGGCACAACTTAAATATATTACTTATACTTCATACAGTTTTATTATTCCTTCAAATTTACATATATTTACATTATACTGCAATTTGAAATTTAGTGCCAGGTACAAGGTTATCAACTAAAAACAGCAAGGTGTATTACATGCTATATTTGACAAAAACTGAATAAGGTTAACTTTGTATGAGTCTAAATGTCTGTAAAATGAAATCTAAACAAAAGGGGTAATATATAACCAATACCACTGACTGAGAAAATTTTTCAACTTTTGTGTAATATGCCAAAAAGAGGACAATTGTACTGAATAAATTATTGCATTTATAATTACACTTTACTGCAACACATATAGATTATTAAACAGATGCACACAACATTACATAGAGATGAGCCGCTGAATTATGCTGTGGCATCACTGTGCCTGAGGAAAGTGCCTGGTTGAATAGCAGGTTAGAAATCGGAAAACGATCATATTTTCTTTCTATAACCGGAAATGAAATGCGTGCCTGGTATGTGAAGTTCAAAGAAAAACACTACAATTGGGATTTAAATAGTCTGGGGATGACTTGCGATATTACTACAATTTTATGTATGTTTATATATATATATATATATATACATGTTACTTGAAGAAATCAAACTGCATAATAAAAAGGAAATTTATGTTTTTGAAAATTTTAACTCACTATTTTTGCAACATGACCATGGTCTAAACGTGTAGTTACTATACTAAGTACGTATTAAAAATTATGCAAGACTGTTGCAATATACTCTGCACTGTCAAAGTTTATTGTGTGGAATGTAATGGTGAATATGTTATTAAATTACAGTGAAATGTGGACATTTATTAAATTGCAAGTTCTGTAACGGCAAAGTAAGAGTCGGAAGCGTAAACTGTTATGTGCAAAATCAAACATGAAACAAGAAAGAGTATGACAAAAGTGGATTGTGTTTTGTGGATGTGTTGGCTTGAAAGATCTCAGTTAAGTGTTTAGCATAAAAATTCTAGTTTATATGTCTGTTGACATCCTTTTATTTTGATCTCAAGTATGAATCAAACTTTCTGTAAAGATATCAGTGCTGTATTTTTATGAGCCAGATTGTCATAAGTAATAGTTCATGTAATTTTCTTTATGGGTAAACTATGTGCTGCATGTGAAACTAATCACTTTCATTAATTGAAGAATAAAAACCAACTAGATGCCACATATTATTTTATTGTACTTCTTATAGGCTCAACACGTTTTGTGCACTACTATGCCCATCATCAGGAGCTTGCGACTATGATGTTCATTACCACATTGGTCGTTTCGTTCTTGGTTTGCTGTAAGTTGGAGGTTAGTCGCGGTTAGGCTGGAGCAGTGTCCAGGCTGCAGGCTAAAGCACTTTCTTTAGCCTGCAGCCAATGTGGTAATCAACATCATAGTCACAAGCTCCTGATGATGGGCCTAGTAATGCCCGAAACATGTTGAACCTATAAGTACAATAAAATAACAAGTGGCATCTGTTTGGTTTTTTATTCTTCAGTTATTACAATGATGCACGATCCAATAAACATCACATTTTCATTTAACCTAGGAAATTGCTTTCTATGCCACTGTAGCTTCAATATTACGCAGTTATTTTCGTTAGTAAAGGTTTGTAAACTTATCCTTGCACTAAAACTGAATGACGATATTTAGTATATTTATGATGACATTTCATACAAATTTTGGTACAATAATCAACCACAAAATTGAATCATTCTGCAAATGGGGACATGAGGGACCAGAGTTTATTCATTAGGAGGGGTGGAGATGGTGGATTATTGTGAAGGTACTCTTTGAGTGAAAAGTATGATCAGCTACAAAAAAGTGCATATTTCACTCCAGCAATAATTGATAAGAGGCAGCATTTGCTCTTCATCAGTAATTATTTATAGTTGTTATCATATGTTTGTGAAGAATAATTATTACATGACCCTACTTGAGACATCCTGGTTTAAATAGCCTACAGTTAATTCTTCCTATTCAGTATTCATTATGGATATTTATTGCAAATTGTGTTTCTAAACTATACTCTAAATGTTTTAAAGGCTAAATTAGACATTTGTTTTAAGTAATGGATTATACATGACAAGATTCTTGTTAAGAATTCCTTTTGAGCGTTATAGAGTGTATGTGTATAATTGTATCATGAGTGTACAGCTGTGACAAGATAATAATATAGTTCACATACAAGATTGTACTGGTTTCTGTTTACACTTCATTGCCAATATTCAACAACGTTATGCTTCTCATGCATGGTTTCAGTAAGCTCTAGCAGACGTTACTCATGTTTGTGGAACAGTAACGTTCCAGATATTAGTCTGGGAGGAGTCGATACAGATCTGCCAGTCTACTAGCTAAACTGACCGTATCTTTCCTTGGTATTCCTTAGCCTGTCCTCTAAATCCTGTATGCGTCACTCCTACCCTCCTCCCATACATGCCACATGTCCATCCATTTCATTCTTAATTTGATCACCTGAATCATAATTAGTAATTAGTTTTACGTCTGTCTTCCCATTGTGTTAGATATAAAACAAAAAATTGCTGCCATCAAAAGTAGTCAGTTGTGTGACGGCAAATTTATTTATTTTCTTACAAGTATAATAATTGGTAGGAGTACATATCGTGAAGTGGGCCGGGTAGCTCAGTCGGTATAGCGACTGACTACGGGCTGGACGGTCCGGGATCGAATCCCGGAGGGGACGGGATTTTCCGACCGTCCAGACCGGCCCTGGGGACTACCCAGCCTCCTGTAAAATGGTTACTGAATCTTTCTCGGGGGTAAAGATCGGCCGGGGCGTGCTGCTGACCACTCACCCCCTTCTAGTGCCGCGGTCATGGAGGAGTAGAGCTATACCTCTACCAACCGTCTGGGCCACACCGAGTCTGTAACGGGATCACTTTTCTTTACTTCACATATCATGAAGCTTCTCATCATGCAATCCTCCTAATACCTGCTCCCTTCCTCTTAGCAGAGTATTCTCGAACACCCTTAGCTTGTGTTCCTTTCTCAACGTGATGGACCAAGTCCCACGTACAGTACATGTGAAACAGCAAACAAAATAATAGTTCGACGTAAAACTCAGAGAAAAATACTTGGACGTAAGGAAATTAGGTTAATAACAGGATTAAGAAAATTGAGGAAACAGACGTTGGACTTCAGCTTGGGCTTGAAATTTCTTGTGCAGATAATCACATGTCTTCTTACCAAACTCACACTGAAACATGGGCTTGGTTTTCGCATATTATCCTCTTGCACGATAAGGAAATTAATAACGTTCAGCAAAAGTAATAATAACAAAGATCTTTTCATCGGAGATATATTTACAAGAAAACCATGGGGCAGTCACACGATAATCAGTGTCATGCTCTATTTTGTTGGTTGTGCAGTACACACTATTAAAATTACTCAGTTTGTTAGACAGTATTTTACTGCTATTTAAATATCTAAATTTCGTGAGAGAGGACCAGCTTGCCTCACGTTAAAATGATGACCGACACAAGCTGAACCCATGAGCACACACTTCCGGTTTCGAGCGTGCCGCAGAAATCCGGGAGGTGAGGGGGTGCTTGAGAGTGGACATACGGAAATGTGGACAAAACATAGAATATCAAAGAGCAGCTTAAATTTGCATCTAACTTTCTCAGCAACATCGGTATGTAATGATCATAAATAAAATAGAAATCTGATCTGTTCTATTATTCGCGATTTCCAGACAGGACAAGTTCGTAACATGAAGGTACAGGAGTACTGTACAAGGGACTTGGCAGAAATATCGCACTTTTAAGGCCAGGGGTTCTCTAACGCACGGTTTGCAGTTCAGTGTATGAGGCCTTCTCACGTATCTGTTTAGACGTTTTCGCAAGATTGATGAAAGTGGCTACTAGCTTCGCATGATTGTCCGTTGGTCTGCACGGAACAACTCGGCTCCCCCTGGACGGATTTTCAAGAAATTTGGTATTGGAATATCTTTCGAAAATATATTCAAAAAATTAAGGTTTTATTAAATTTTTACACGAATAACGAGTACTTTACATGAAAACGTGAGGACCGCGGTAGCACAGTGGTTAAGGTGCTGTGCTACAAATCGGAAGATCGCTGGTTCGATCCCAGCTGGTGTCAGTGGATTTTTCATTGACATAAAATCCTTCCGATCGCAGTATGGCCTTGGGGTCGACTCAGCCTCTAACAGAAATTAGTACCAGGATTATTTCCTGGGGGTAAAGGCGGCCGGTGTGTAAGGCTGACAACCTTACCACCATCCTGCGCCGTTGTCACGAAATTTGGGAGCCTTAACTTCCTGGAACCCTCTGGGCCTGTCCAGGCCTGTAATGGGACTGCTTTACTTTTTTTTTTTTACATGAAAACGCACATATAGTTTTAATAATATCTCGCTGAGTTATTCTTAGAATGAAAAATAAAATAAAAAAAAAATTTTTGGTCAGTAGCACTTTCCTTTTTTAGAAAATCATACCGTTTATTAGATAATGTTGAAAAATACTGTCAAGCCAGACAGGCAACGGACGACCATATGGCGTATGCGCGCTACATACTGGTACCTAAGGCTACAAATACACATTCAGAATACGTAATACTTGTCGGTTTACCGCTTCAAAAATTGTTGCACGAACGCCCCTCAGTGTTTCGTTATACGTACACTGCTCTTCTTGTTACAATTTATGGACTGTGACTCGGGTTAGTGTTAAGAATTTTCAAAAAGTGTTTGTCCCTGGCTAATAACGTAAATATGCTTCGGCTAAGGAAGAGCAACTCATGATATTTTAATTTCAATAAAGAAAATACATTTTTTGATTATGTTCTGAAAAAAAAACCCAATTAAAATGTGTTGTCCGTCTTAAATTTCCAATTTAATTGTTTGTTCCGCGTATTATTTGATTTTGGAGTCCCTCTTCCAGACTATAGTGCAAGCTGAATTAGAGTGGTCGCCCTGCCCTTCTGCCACTGCACCGTCTCCGACAGTTACCTGAACTCAACAACAGACGGTTTGTTGGCCACAGAGCTCATCCGGGCGCTGTAGCAAAGTTAAGTCCCACCAGCCATCGAAACTAATTTCAGCTTGTAACTGATCTAAGCGGGTTCGAATTAAAAACTTTGTATACAGGGTGTCCCAGGAGGAATGTGCCAGACTTCGGGAGGGTGTTCCTTATGTTAAAGTACACCGATATAACCCAAAACACCTATCCAAAGTTGAATGGTTACGGAGATAATGGCCAGAGAAAAGTGGGGGCTTCTTGCGGCTCCAAATACTGCAACCTGCACAGCTGATACGTCACGTGACAATGCTAGCGGCCTTGAGAGGGGAATGTAGTGTTCACTGTGCCTGCGTGACGCTTTGCGCAGTCAGCCATGTTACGTCACCGCAGGGCTTTCTCATGTATAGTGCTTGTAACCCTAAGGACAACTATGACACGAGTGCGGGTGTTTTTGTAGTTCAATTTAATAGCTCTATGTCACTCACAAGTTAGTTTGATGTTAAGTACAGATATTAACATTACAGAAACCACATATTCCTGCCAGTTTTAATATGTATTTGTTACTCAATAAGTGTGTAACAGCTGTCAAAGTTTCAAACTTCTCTGGCCATTATCTCCGTAACCGTTCAACTTTGGACATAGGTGTTTTGGGTTATATCGGTATACTTTAACATAAGGAACACTCTC
>Ga0136643_10015336_pt1 | contig 11513 bp, 6 predicted proteins | sample TergutLab28metaG_FD_96883 | JGI IMG/M metagenome (GOLD analysis project Ga0136643, IMG submission 96883) | Labiotermes labralis P1 segment gut microbial communities from Petit-Saut dam, French Guiana - Lab288 P1 (version 3) (version 3) | ecosystem: Host-associated > Arthropoda: Insects >...
AGGAACATAGGACGACCGAGGAAGAGATGGAGGGACCAACTTCATCTTGAGGATCAAGGAACAGGAAACACACTTAACCCTTCAGGAACATGATGATGATGATGACACACGAGATGAAAGCTTTACACAGACTTTCTAAATACTTTACCAGACTTAACGATACGTATCGTTATACATTTACAAACACTTTTCGCTCTGGCTGCTTATTTTATTTTGCGTTGTGATAAGAATATCTTGAACGGGAATTTATTCTAGGTTTATTGTCAAAGACATTTCAGATTCTTCATTAAGTACAGCTTCTATTGCAATGGAGCTAAATTTCGCAAAAGCTTTATATTCATATCAGTGCACTTAAGGGATTTGAAAGTGCGCGGTTGGAATTGCATCGAATAGCATGAGACCTTACGAACTGTCTTTAAATGTGCGTTTCTAGCCAAAATTTATTGTGGTCGTACATGTATACACCCGGAGCTGATGAGCAACCCCATTTTTTTTTAAGATTACAGTCTTCCGGGATATGAGGCTGTAAGATTTGGACTACATTCAAAACGGAGGCAGAAGGCTTCCCCGTAACGTCGGTAATAAATTACCAGTCAATACAGCGTCGTATCCCAGAAGATTAATATTCGTCAGGTAAAAGGTAAAGCAGTCCCGTTACAGGCCTGGAGTGGCGCAGAGGGTTCCAGGAAGATGAGGTTCCCAGATTTCGTGACAACAGCACAGGATGGTGGTAAAGTTGTCAGTCTTAGGCACCGGCCGCCTTTATCCCCAGGAAATACTCCTGGTACTCATTTCTGTTGGAGGCTGAGTCGACCCCAGGGCCATAGTGCAATCGGAAGGATTTTATGTCAATGAAAAATTCCAATGACACCAGCTGGGATCGAACCAGCGACCTTCCGATTTGTAGCACAGCACGTTAACCACTGTGCTACCGCATTCCCCCATTATTCGTCAAGTGCTCTGGGAAAGTCTCAGCTGACACAACCGATAAATTTGTCTGATAATTTTGTCCGACATGTGGAATTTCTTTGGTTTTTTTTTTCTTTTGCTCTTGTTTATTCATCTTTCATCTTATTACAGTGTGACTTTGCGGAAGGTGAATTAATATTTATATAGAACACTGGTGGAATGATAGCAGGGAATTACGTAGTGTCCCCTAATACACCTGACCCAGCGCCAATTTGTTCATAAAAAATCTCACTTGGACCGCCGTGCACATGAATTCAGCTCTCCGCCAAGAGAAGCCAACATCTGCTTCTGTCACAGCATTTCGTGTTTCTAGACGAAAAATGGCATAGTTTCAATTCGTGCGTAATGTGATTTACATTGAAGCGAACTGATGACGCCTAGGCAAATGAAAGTTCTTTTCCAAATCAAAGGGTTTCCACATTTTCTGCAAATTTAAAATCACATAGCATATGATTGTGGCTGGAGGTGAAGTGAGAATGTGAGGCTGACAGGATGTAACTGTGCAATTTGAGAGGGAAAATTACTCGCTGCTTCTTCTCAACACAAAACCTTGATGTGTTTTCAGCCCGTCTCTCTGCAGCGAATCTGGAAGAGAAATTTGTGGTCAACAATGCAGTTTTCATTAACGTAAATTAGGTAAATTCAATTCGCGTTTCAAATTCCAAAGAAAGCTTAGAGTCGGGAATAAATTAATATTAAACTCCACATTTCTTTGTAGTGTTGCTGCGTAGTGTTTAACTTTGAAAGTTCTGCGTCTTGTGTTTTACGTTTTTATTGCCTTTTTTGTTGGAATATTTCGGATATTTTGAGATTTTTTTCCTGGAATACTTGCATATTTTCATATAGGCCTGTATCTTTCTTCTCTCTGATTTTCCCGATAGTATTTGTGCGCATATATATAGGTATGTAGGACATTCTTGCATTTACTCTCGTGTAGTTCCACCAAGATGGTGTATGCAGACTTCCGCAAGTATATTAATTCGAACGTCTTCCAACTAAGTGATATGTACCGGTACTAAAATGAGATTGGGTCATTGCATATTACTGCAGTAATGGTGCTTTTGAAATTCTACTAAAATCCTTACTTACTGTCTTTAGGGTAGAAAAGATAAAGGCTGCTTGCAAATTCCTCCTTAAAGTTGACACCTACCTACAAAAGTACACAGCTTCACATTTCACAAGTCCTAAATGTTCACAATTCTGAGTACTCTATAGTCGGATATAGATTTACAAAGACTGTACTGTACAACCGGGCTGATCCTGGTGGCCGCGCGGTCTAATGCGTGGGTCTGCGGCCGTTCGCTTGTTGGGATTGCTGGTTCCAATGTCGCTGGGGGTATGGGTGTCTGTCTCTTGTGAGTGTTTTTGGTCTCTGCGTTGGGCCGATCACTTGTCCGAGGAGTCCTACCGAGTGTGTGTGTGTGAAGCCTCGATAATGAGGAAGCCCTGACCCACTAGGGGATGTTGCATTCAGTGATTCGTGTTTTGAATTGGTAGTACATTCAACATCCAGCCATATAATTTTACGAGACGGTGATAGTTTTATTCTCAGCATATGCTCTTCTTATTAATCAAACAGTGTATATTCTGCACGTTGTATCTAATGATCCATTCATTGTTTGTTTCTTAGTAAACGCTTCAGAGGTCTGTGCGTCAGGCTGATCACTCGTCCAAAGGAGTCTTATCGAGTGTGGTGTGTCTGAGTGTGATCGTGAAGCCTAGATAGTGAGGAGGCCCTGGCCCACTAGTGGATGTTGCACAATCGGAAAAAAAACAAAATGAAACTCGCGAATCCTTAAGTGCGATGTACACCGCATGGATATTGTGTATTGGATTGCTGATTGTACGTCAGATAGCTGTAGAGAAGATATGGATGACTAATCAAAGTGACTTTGGCAGCTCTGAGTTTAAAGGTTTTCCTCGGTGGCCCTGTTATTCTTATCAGGCTGAAATGGCACAATCACGTTCTAAGAGGTCTGTTTTTATAAGCTCTTGATTAATCCGTCTATGACAACTAAGTCAGTAACACCAAAACGCAATTCCACTACTATCTTTCAATTCCATACTGAAACTTCTGTTGACAAGCAACGTGGGGTAAATGAATATCATTTGCAGCCCAGCACTGCTCCTCCTATGGCACAGTAAACTAGATCAGTTTTCGTAAAATGACTTACTTTCTTGTTGTCAGTCATTTCCTGTGGTGAATATTTTATGAACATGACAGTTTTTTACTTTGGCAAGACATAGGCCTATTGAGCACTGTCGGGTATACGGATGGATCTTTCTAAACGTTATTCCTCTGTACACCGCGCGGTCATCACAGTAATGTGACGGTACTATAAATTAAAAAAAACACAATAAAAACATCTAGATGCACTAATTTCTCAAATTTATTTTTGGAAGAAAACTCTACAGGATCAGGACGGAACTGCAGTTCCGTCCTGATCCTGCTCGCAAGCTGTCAGCAAACCTGTATGACATATACCATTGCTGTGTTTACAGTGAAAAACTTCTGATGATGGACAGAGGAACTGTCGGAAACATGTAGAGTTTTATTCTAAAAATAAATTTGAGAAATTAGTGCATCTAGTTGGTTTTATATTAAGAATTTATCACGATGCACGGTCACCTGAACGTCAAAGTAAAAAACCCTCTGTCCTGAGCAGTAGTTGGAATGAAAACCCAGTATCAGCGAAGGTTAAACAGCAACATATATAAGGGTATTGTTCAAATTATTTTCTTCTGGTTTCTTACAACGTGTAGGATAATAAATTTGTTTCGACGTTTCGGAGGAACCTGCTACCTCCATCTTCAGAATGACTATTGCCATTCTGAACATGGGTGTCTTGCACGGTGTAAGAACCAGGAAGACTGCAACATATGTAGGTTGACACCTTTACGTTGCTTTTATGATAACAGTAGACTGCAAGGCTGTATGTGGCTGTTGATTCATCGAAAATGACGACGTGAATTACTGCCCTGTATCAGCATCTGAGCGGACAGAGCAACGTCAAAGAACTGCAGTCGCTTCTTGCTGTGAAGTCCAGAGATGGGGCTAGCTTCTTCGAAATTCTTGTATTGTCAGCGGTTCTTATCCGGACTTCATTCCTAAGGGACATGCGTTTCACCGTGACAATTTGGTTGAGTAGTTAAAGTATACTCGTATAGTTGGGAAAAATTAAGTACAGAACTTTTTCAGAGATTTAGGCATAGATGGAGGGGTAATATGAGAATATGTGTTAAATTGGATAGCAGGGTGTGAAATAGGGTCAGCTGGCTTAGGAAAGTAACCATTTGTGATCTTCGTTCAACGGTGCAATGAGCCATCATGTTCCCTCAACAGCGCGTGATCGAATAGGAACACCCCCTCCCCCCCCCCCATCCCAGGGAGTTACTTGCTGATAAGTTGTGTAATATTAAGTACGAAATTGCAGCTATGCAACTAATTAACGCATTATTCGGCGCTTTCGCAAAATTGCGAAGAGCGACTGTTACCTTCATCATGTGTGTCGGTGTCGGTTCTCACTGGACGGATTTTCGTGAAATTTGATATTCAGTACTTCTCGGAATTCTGTCGAGAAAATTCAAATTTCGTTAAAATCTGACAAGAATGACGTGTACTTTACTTGAAGACCACTGTGATTTTGTGACAGTAACTCAGTGCATCTTGTGACAGTAACTCAGTGCATTTTGTGACAGTAACTCAGTGCATTTTTCTTAGAACGAGAAATGTTTCGGACAGCCATTTATAGAAAAATTCAAGACACACGTTTTATGATCAATAACATTTTTACCGAAAATCGTGGCTTTTATGAGATAATGGAAAATATTTTTGAACCAGACAGTTCACAGGTAAAAATATGGCACAGGCACATTGCATGCTCGATAAAAAGGACTGGATACAGACACGCCCTCTTAACATTTATTGCTTTCCCACGGATTTAGTGGTTATGTGAACACGCCTAAATATTACCTTTTACCTACACTGTGTGTTGTTTGTGTTGTTTTCTTAAATATTGATGGTGATTCAGCCAATATTTTACTGAAGTAACATGTCAACTGTTGATTCATTGAACCACGCTTGTCCTATACTTTTTTACTTTAGGTGAGGTGTAATTGATGTATGCACAACGCGTTTGGATTCCTCTCCTCATTATATACTGTTTATATACTGTTTATATACTGTTTATATGTCTTTATTTGCCACGAAACCTATAGAGAAGAAGGCAATTAATTTTCCGTAGTTAGGCACGGCGACTCCAGACGCTGTATGGCGTCTCCTGTTCCTCATTTACAGAGTGACTGCTTCATTATCATCAAGCGACTGGGCCCTGTCACACCCAAGGTGTGTCAAACGCGTTGCCGTTACGTGCGGGAGTAATTATAGTTTTATTACTTGAGCAACTGTGAGAAAAACTAAGCGGTTTGTTCATTAGTCTTTGAAAAAAATAAAAAAGATACGAATAATGTGACTTAGGTATCCAATAAAGATATAGAAGTATAATTTTGGCAAATTGGTCCTAATGGAGATACGGATTAAAATTACTTTGAAGGTGAAGTTAAATTAATCCCATTACAGGCGTGGGCAGGCCCTGAGGGTTCCAGGAGTGTGAAGCTCCCAGGTTTTAAGACAATCGGCACATGAAGGTGGTAAGGTTGTCAGCCCTACGCACCGGCCGCCTTTACCCCCAGCAAATATTCCTGTTACTCATTTCTGTTAGAGGCTGAGTCAACCCCAGGGCCATGACACCATCGGGAATCGAGCCCCTCGACCTTCCGGCTTGTAACGCAGTGTCTGAACCAACTACGCCACCGCGTACCTCCAAATCGCGTTGAAGGTAACCTGAAAACAACACCGCTTGGGACTGATATGTTTAGATGGGGATAACATGAAAGTTAAATTGAACAAGGCAAGATGTAAGGCTGTGAAGAGCTCTAATCTGACTCAGGGCAAAAGTAAGTGAGATTTCTGGTAATGAGCGTTGGGTTTTTATAAGTTACAAGGTAGTTTTCGACGAGTTGAAGAAGTAACAGCCTCCCAGAGGGCTCTGCTGCACGCAGTCCTGTTTTGAAATGCGTAAGGAGAGGCATCGTCTAGAGAATGTGGGACGTAGGGTATCTGCTGCGGCGAGATAACTCTGTATGTAAGGCGTAATGACGGCAGATCACTGATCCGTGCCTCAGTGGCAAGTTTATTGCCACTGAGGCACAAAGCGGTATAACCGTCACTGAGACGTGTTGTATGACATCGCCAAAGATATTTCGTTTTATTATTTAAAATAGTGTGATCTAAAAAGCACCAAAACCCTATATGGAACTCTAGAGTGTCGTTACATAACGCAGGTAAAGTACAAAGTCAGGAAACTGGATTTATCTCAGAGGATGTATGACGTATGTCACCTAAGGCATAGCATGCGTATTTACGGACATCGGGTAAGGACTGTGTGAAAAATTATTTGCATACCAAAAAAATGTGTTTATGAATAAGCATTCGTGTAATTGTCAACACATCTTAGTGACCTTAAATATTACAGCTAAAATTGGCCTAACAGAAGGGTAAATCTCAATACAGTCCATTTGAGATTTTTGGTGGACAAAGTGGCACTGGGAAGGCTTTTTTCTCAGTGTACTTCTTTCTTCCGCTGTTATTAATCATTACACCAACGTTTAATATTCACTCTTCTATTGCCGATATTACACAATCTCAGCAAGTGGTAGCGTCGTTGAATAACCCACTTTAAATAAGAAAGATGAGGGTAGATCTGACACATCCATTAAATATTCTTATTTGAATACAAATGAATTAGTACAAACAGCATTTTTATATTTGCCGTCTAGTGCTACATGTTTCAGTTCAACGAACTATCGTCACGCATTAGTTTACAAAAATTTGGAAAAAAAATTTTTTTTGACGTTCAGGTGACCTTGCGTCATGATAAATTCTTATAATAAAACCAAATAGATGCACTAATTTTTGGGCCTGGTAGCTCAGTCGGTATAGCGACTGACCACGGGCTGGACGGTCCGGGATCGAATCCCAGTGGGGACGAGATTTTCCGCCTGTCCAGACCGGCCCTGGGGCCCACCCAGCCTCCTGTAAAATGGGTACCGGGTCTTTTCCGGGGGTAAAGTGCGGCCGGGACGTGCTGCTGACCACTCACCCCCTTCTAGTGCCGCGGTCATGGAAATTTAGATCTATACCTCTATGCACCCTCTGGGCCACACCGGGCCTGTAACGGGAACCCATTACTTTTTTTTTAGATGCACTAATTTCGCAAATTTATTTTTGGAATAAAACTCTACATGTTTCGGACAGTTCCTCTGTCCATCATTAGGAGTTTTTCACTGTACAAGCAGCAAACCTGTATGACATATATCATTGCTGTGTGTACAGTGAAAAACTCCTGATGATGGGCAGAGGAACTGTCAAAATATATAGAGTTTTATTCCAAAAATAAATATTAGAAATTAGTGCTCTAGTAGGTTTTATTATAAGAAGAATTACACTGGCAGCATTCATTATTGGTTAGTGTGATCTCACTAGTTTACAAATATTTGTAATGCCTGATAATAAATAGTGGAACTGAAACATGCAGCCCTGGATGGCGACTGTAATATTTCACTTGTATGCAGTATAACACATCGGGATGAATCGGAATAAAGAGTAAATATTCTCAGTCCAGCAACCGAGTCAGTGTTAAGCTGAATGCCAGCGTCTCGGAGACATGGTTTGTCCGCCTCATTAATGTCGTTGTGCCGAGGAATCCAAATGGCCGATGCTCAAGTGTGTCAGTCCGAATGGGTTAAGAGATCTCCGCTGGTTGTCTTATCGACCAGGAAGGGTTTGAGACTGTTCGGTTCTCCCCCTGTGTTTGCACTATATTTTGTGTCTATTACATGAAAAATATTCCTCATTTATTGATAGTCTTCATTCCCTCTCTCTGTCTGATATTTTCAAGTCGCAGAGAATGTCTTGCGTTTAGTTCTTTTGAATATAAAAGCCGACGTCAAGTGAGACACGTACAGACTGCTGTTTCCGTGGTCTATTAAAAGAGGTAAATTACAGTCGGGTTTAATGGACGAGCTACTGGGTAGAATACGAAATGACTTCATACTCGTAGGTTCAAATGAACATATTAGGTTTGAATTGTTGGTAACTTAATAACGACAATGGAATGGTTGAGTAGTAAATTTGCATTAATTTTCGGAAATATCAGATATGTCTGGGAGGACTTGAAGATCGTAAAGATCTGGATGTACTGAGTTGAAGGTTTGCTGTCTTGAAATAAGAATCGCACGAGCAATGTGATTTATCACACTGTATTTTATGGTTCCATACATAGCCTACGGAGAATAAACGAGTTGTAAAATAGGAATGCTGTAACAGAATGTGTCACTTTAACAGCGACAGTACACAGAAAATAAGACAGTTCCATCCACCTCCCACACTGAAAATAGGACCTCGTCAAATGAGATCAGTTTTAATCTCACATTTCCAAACACCGCAATTTTCCAAGTGGCCACTTTTCAACGTGTTTTCTTACCAAAATCCTATATACATTCCACATTTTATTGTCTCTATAATATTAGCTGTCTTTCATAAGTCGTTAAAAGTCCGCTGTATGACATGTCAAGGGCAACACCTTTCTCAGATTCAAATTGCGCACTTTTTAATGCGTACTCTAGGGAACGGACTTGGAAAGCTATACGCGACAGGTTGGGAAGACCTTGCTATTAGTTTGTAGGTTGGATCATGTTCGGAAAATTAGGGACAGGAAGCAAAGAATGGATGTCGAGAAATATTTCTTTGTAAATAGGGCCATTAAAATCTGGAACCAACTACCTTCAGAAGCATTGGGGCTTTCCTTTATAAACCTAAAATTTTTAGAAACACAGTTAGGAAAGCAATTATAACTGGGGTGAAATGAAAGGAATTGAAGTGTGGCGAAAATCGTCTAAACGTGCAGTGCAGTGAAGTGAGGTGAAGTGCAGTGATGTGAGGTGAAATGGAGCGGTAGGAAATTCAAATGGAGTTAAGCCAAATGACAGGGTAGTGAAGTGTAGTTGGGTGAAGTTTAAATGAGAGAAAGTGAACTGTCGACAAGTGTAGTGGAGTCGAGTGAAGTGTAGTTGGATAAAGTGTAGTGAAGTGGAGTGAAGGTCTTAGTAACAGGGTATCTACCATTACTAGAAGATATATAGATCATATGAAGTTTGTTGCCTTTATGGCTTTACTTTTTATCTATTCTTTCACATTCTTTTGGTTCCCTTTTTATCATTGTGTGTATGGTTGTATGTTTTGTATGCTTCTGGTTAATTTTATAAATTATGTAATTTTACTGCTTTGTTTACGTATTCTCATTGTTATGTATGTTCTGTTCTGTGTGTTCTGTTTCATTGTGTTTGTCTACGTATTGTTTGTGGGTAAATATGTACTGTACTACTGCCACAGGGTGTCAAGCCAATTGCAGTTACAATATGTCTTATCATATCCACTTCCCTCATCACGTGCCCCTGTCGCTAATACCCTATCCGAATGCTCCGTACAACTTTCCACTCTGGCGTTTTGCATTATCTTCATTGCTTAATTTCATGACATCTTTTGCAATGAACTAATGAATGACAATGCGCATCTTTTCTTTATATACGTTACAAATTGGTGACCTAATTTAAAATAAGGGTACGTCACTTCATTTGACAAAATGCTACTGCATTTCTGTTTCTGTATAATGGGCAGAATTAATTAAGTAATAGTTCTTCGGAATACATTAACATCAGTTTGTGTAAATATCTGTAGAGCAAATTTAATATGCTAATGTGTACGCAGACCATCGCTGTAGTAATGCCGTCTTTCAGTACGAGGTGCCCAGGCAGAGAATGGATAGCACTGTAATGTAAACTTGATAAAATATGAGTGATGTCACTTTTGTAATATCAGTTGTGTGGTAAACAGTTGCATTCAAACTGGTGCCTGTTAGTCTAAAGCGTGCTTGCTATCAGGGATCCAAGGGTATAAACAGAACACCAAAGACTCATATTTTGTTCTTTGACAAATAAAGTGTTGTAAGTTACACTTCCGTGTATCTGAAATAATGTCGCCTAATATTCAGAACTGTAATTGCTGTTTTTTTCATGTTTTTACCGTGCAATAATTGAACTTTATTAAAATATAACCAAATAATTGCACCAATGTGTGATACTAAAATCTTATTTACACATTAAAACACGTCACTTGGTTAAAATAAGGAGTTGTAGGAATTATTTTAACCAAGTGACGTGTTTTAATGTGTAAATAAGATTTTAGTATCACACTTTGGTGCAATTAGTTGGTTATATTTTAATAAAGTGTAATTGCTGTATTTATTCTGTATCGTTTGCTTCCCCGACTGATTATAGAATTGTTCCTATAAAGCTAGATACGTACATACATATATATGTCTGCACACGGTCGATACGGGTGATGGCTGGGGGCTTTTGACTTAGCCACGGTGATTATGTGGGGCATATAAATGGAAATCAGAACTCAGTCTGCCCTTGAACTTAACCGAATTTGTCGCTGTTACACACATGGAGTGTCTGATGATTTTACCGTAATTTCTTGGTGTCCAGAATTCGTCTTGTGTGTGGTTTATTGGTCTCATCTTCAAGAGCAAAGACGTCCAAGATACTTCAAACTCTGAAAATGGTATAAATACCTTGTATCGAAACGTCGGGAACCAAATACGCAGAGACGCCGCGTCACATCCCAGAAGAACGGATTCCTCATCCATGACGCTGCAAAACCTCACAAAATCGAAAGCGCTGGGGGAGATGTCTAACTTTTGCTAGAGTACAAATTTTTAGAATTCAGAAATTTAATGTGACGGCAGTGCGAGGCTTTTCTTTACTTTTGAAATTTGAATGCGGTGAACCATCAATTAAAGGTTAAAACTACGCGTGTGCAGATTGGTATGAACGTGAGTCATGAAACACCTAAAACAAAGTTTATGAAGTATTGTTTGTAGTTCTAACGTTTTCGTTATCTGTATTTTAATAATAATAATAATTATTATTATTATTATTTCTACCTAGGGATAAAGTGAAAGAACAATAATAATAATAATAATTTCTCCCCAGCGATAAAGTGAAATAATAATAATAATAATTTCTCCCCAGCGATAAAGTGAAAGAACAACATTAACGTCCATCTATGCATAGCTAGACGTTTGTGGATTAGAAATTTAGACTTTGAAGTACATTTGAACTGCCTGTTGATACTGCGTACAATATTGTTAGTTATGTAGAAAGGCAAAGTTTGTAAAAAAAATGATCCTTCCGAAAGCATATCTCCAGTGGTCATATTCTAAATTTTTAGGCATTTACAAATTATAGAGCTGTTATGAAATGTTTCATCCATGCACGTTACGCAGTCATTGCTGTTCTTGTAAATTTGTGTAAATTTCTGTTGCTTGAATTTAAATATAGTGTTCTTCCGATATATATATATATATACACAAATATTTGAATTCAAAATTTTGGAGAAGAAGGCAAAGAGTTCTGTTTAC
>Ga0136643_10015337_pt1 | contig 11513 bp, 6 predicted proteins | sample TergutLab28metaG_FD_96883 | JGI IMG/M metagenome (GOLD analysis project Ga0136643, IMG submission 96883) | Labiotermes labralis P1 segment gut microbial communities from Petit-Saut dam, French Guiana - Lab288 P1 (version 3) (version 3) | ecosystem: Host-associated > Arthropoda: Insects >...
GGCTTCAGCCTGCATACGGATACCACACCACCCCAGCCAAACCACAACGTAACACCAACACGCATCGAACCAGAGCAATACAACCCATGAAATAACTCAACAAATAAGTCGCAAGCTCTTGAGGTTGGATGTATTAACATCCGAAACATGTTGAGTATTAAATAATGAAATAATAAAGCAAGTGACATCAAATTGGTCTCTCTTTATTCAACTATCAAAATGATGCACGGTCCAATAAACACAAGATATAACATTTTAGTTTGTGTCATAGGAATAGATAAACAGGAAGGCGTTTCAAAGACAAGGTAAGGAACATTCTTTTTTTAGGTAAGGCATAACCTTTGTGTTATAATATATTAATAAATAAAACAATAAAAATTTAATTAAAGTTTGTGTAGAATCCGTTTAACATTTATTTATTTCTTGAGGAAAAACTGATGCCAAAATTATTCTTACTTCATTGTACGAGAAGAAGGATACATTCTTATCATGCGGTACACATCAGACTTCCAAGTAGTCACCATTGTCTTTTAAGTATTTCTGCATCATAGTACTAAAAATCGAATCTCTCTTAAAAGAAATCGGTGTTGAGTGTCTGCAGCCAGTAACTGCCAGCTTCTTTCACGTTGACGTCTGCTACAAATCCCTAGTTAGCCTGATGCTTTTAAAAGTACAGATAGAAGTGAATTTTCCTCTGTAACAATGAGCTGCACACTCTTGTCTGTGGGATAGGTGTAACCTGCCAAATACAGGAAAGAAACTCCCATACGGCGAGATTTGAGATCCTCTGTGACTTTCTTTGGTACCTTGGGTGCACAATGGTTGTTTTAATACAGCTCGTTGTGGACAATGCTGTGCGCATAACCCAAAGAAATTTCTTACCTCCTGAGCGACGCAAGTCAGATTTAATGCGTCTGTCAGTCCTGTTAAAGACATCTACATGACACACAATTTCATCCGCAGCAGACGTGTTTGGATTTCCGCTCTGCTGCTTGTCGTCACATCCTGTCCTGCCGTTATCTGCACCATATCCACAGCCCTGGCCGTGATATTACACATGCATCGTATCGAGTAACCTGGCCGTGAATTTCTATCGGCACGACAGCCTTCACACGCAGAAATCGAATTTGCACTGTATATGACGGCATTTGACCAAGATTCCAAGAGGAATTCCATCTTTAAACTGCCTATGTGGCAATAAGACACGTTTGCGTTCCCTGTCACGGCTGTATAACGAAACATTCGATCTACCCTTGCCGGCTTTTGGTCGGATACTGTGCAGTAGGTGAGATATTCTGGCAGCTGCTTAATAATTTGACTTGTGCAATGTGTGGACATTATGTGACATTTTATGTTACATGAGTGCGGAGCACTATGCTTTAAACTGTAAATTTTATATCACAAAAATAAATGTAATAGTTTCAAACTGCATATTGACAAGTGCGATTTGTTGGTAATAAACTTATTTAGAAGGTAAATTTAACGTGATCACGTTACAGGCCCGGGGTGCGTAGAGGTACAGCTCTACTCTTCCATGACCGCGGCACTAGAAGGGCGTGAATGGTCAGCAGGATCGGCCGCACTTTACCCCCTGGAAGGATCCAGTACCCTTTGTACAGGAGGATGGGGAGGCCCCACGGCCGGTCTGAACGGGCGGAAAATCTCGTTACCCCGGGACTCAATCCCGGACCGTCCATCCCGTAGTCAGTTGCTATACCGACTGACCTATCCGGCCCATAAAAAACTTATTTATGAATGTCAGATGCACGGAGGATATAAAGTAATAAATTCGTATATCACAAATTTTTGAAACCCAAGGAACACGTTATTCAGTGTGCCTCACACATTCCGTCTTCTTCTAAGCCGAATTTTATTATTATTTCTGGTTCAAGGACCACAGCTTTTTGTAAATCGCTGGCCCTTCTTTATGATACAACAAAAACTTTACTTTTTTCCAAGACGCAAGCTTACTCCAGATCCATCTGCTATTTTTCACACTCCTACCACAAGCTGTTGCCCGTCGAAAGATCCATACCTTGTGTCAAAACAAGACGGATTTAAGTGGCTGTCAATGACGAAAATCAGAACATCGTCTTGCATTCATGGGTGCCACTTTTAACACAAGCTTCTATTATGTAAATTTCTATTGGAAGGTAAGTAGTAATATATTAATTAAATAAGAAATTAAAATAGATATTTGTACGGCTCGTGTATTTTAAAATGTTTTTTGGGCCGTGACATGAACTAGGATTTAGCCACCGACCTTACATCGTGGTGGACTATTTGCATTTTCAGTCCTGACCATACGTTTGTTGGAAAATTTGGGACAGCTTTTCTTGTGATTATTTAAGTTTTCATATTTCAGTATCAGTCCGAAAAAGATTTCACACTTTTTCATTTATCGCTGACCTTACAAAATCTCAGCGACTGATGGCGTTGTTAGTGATGTGAGAAAGATCTTTTGAAATGGCTGTCACATTTGAACGTACAAATATCGTATATCGTGAAAAGATTCACCCGCAGGACATAAGTATCTTAACATAGGTTATGTACAATTACTCATCCAACACATTTAGATGGAAAATCATTAAAATCAAGTTGATTTTCTATTTTTTATTAATCATTAACGGAAATCCCTACTTTATTTTCTCTGGCTTTTTCTCAATCATGTTTTATTCGATTAATTTTCTTTCAAAGCGCCGTAAGTCCTTCTCTCCTTTTCTCCTCAGCACGATTTATACGTTTCCTTCCACGTATAAGCCTGTAGGTTATATTGCAGAACTATGTGAGTGTTAAAGTTTGTGCATGTGTATATGCAGGGAATATAAATTAATCTTTTTCTTAGAATTTTATTTCTTCCTGCTGCATAACACATCACACTGGGTCTAGGTCGCCTGATTTTGAGGTTTCTAAAGAACGAAAAATCACTCATAACCAGCTGAGTTTTTCTGAACGAGTGATTAGACCTTGCAGAGTCGGCTATCTACACAACACACGACAAACAAAAGAAATGAAAGTGTCTGCCCTCCGTGGGAATCAAACCCATAGTGACAGTAATCAATCTGTAGCAGAACAACGCCTTGAATATCATAATCTAAGGCTCGATAAGAGTCTTTGATTTATAACATAGAAGCCGCTACTTGAATTGAATCTTAATAAAGATTTTTTTTCTCAGACTTCTAGCATATTTAACACCCATCCAGGTACTTGACATATCTCACATCTGTCGAAGAGCTCCTCAGCAAAATTTCGTTTATGATATCAAGTTACAAATTCTGAATTTTCGCTAAATGTCGTCCTATATCAGAAGTCTTTAAACCATAATTAAACTGTGTTACTACTAAGAAACCTGTGGCCTAACTTCTGTGGAAGAATGTTTGAACCGAATAAGACATTCCTTAACCTATAACAAATAAGCTGCATGTAACAGGAATTTCATGTGCACCTAATATCTTGCGAATAATTTATGAGCGTACTTAATTTAGTTTAAGCGAGCATCTTTTTATTTTACGTTATACATTACAATAAATATTGCATTGCAAGAACAATGAACTAGTAATATTAGTTAAAATGTGGGCACCATTAAACATGCTTATTTATTCATTCTGGATTCTCGAATGTAGTGAATAAACAGCTGCAACTGACGTTTAGAAGACCCTACAGTCGAAAAGGTATAGTAACAACAGCGAAATTGACACAGCTTTTCGAAATAATGAAACTGACCTGCTTTCCACAATTGTAATTCCATTAACATTGTGACTGTTGAGACGTAGCACTACCAAATAAAGAAGGGGAGGGGGAGTTGTAGGGGACCAGGTAAAGGTAAAGTGATCCCGTTACAGGCCCGGTTTAGCCCACAGGTTGGGTAGAGGTATAGCTCTACTCTTCCATGACCGCGGCACTAGAAGGGGGTGAGTGGTCAGCAGCACGCCTCGGCAGCACTTTACCCCCGGGAAAGACCCGGTACCAATTTATCAGGAGGCTGGGTGGGCCCCAGGGCCGGTCTGGACGGGCGGAAAATCTCATCCCCACCGGGTTTCGATTCCAGACCGTCTAGCCTGTAGTCAGTCGTAGAGAATCAGACGTCTCCGAATTCATAGTGCCGTCTTAAATTTTGGAAACTGTTGAGATCAGGATGATAATGATGATGTATGCATGTATTGATACTGTGATCTTTTTCGTTATGACACTGTAATATGGTAGGTGGGTCTAATTTTTTGGAAGAAATATTTTGCTCTGTGTATATGGAAACTAACTTATAACAGTCACATAACAGAATGCATGACTTTTTTACCTGAAGACGAACAACAAATGATCCTTCATCTTCGTGAAATATGTTCATTGTCTTATGAAAGGTAAATTACATGCAGTTATACTTTCTCCTTTAACAGAAATCTTATTTCTGGCATGAGTGTGCTTCCGCTATTTATTAGTCACCCGTTTTGCCGACAAATTTATAGATTTATTTTCCTGTGTCCGATTGGACATTTAATTTATCGTAGGATGTGTAGGTAAATCTTTCGTTCATTACAATTTCATGTACAATAATGCATGGATTTGAGGTGAATGTAAAACGCTTAAAGCAAAATGCTGTGGAGTAGGCTGAAGTTTGTAAATAAAATCCTATATCCTATATCCTACCAATTTACGAACATTGTTGTGTCCCACTAGTAATAACACATAAAACAATTCTTTCTGTTTGATTATGAAGTGTGTTCGGGGTAACCGAAATTTCATATACAATAAATAATTTTCCACGTAACATTTTTGCCTGTCTACTGGGAATAGGAGTGTAAAGTTAACAAAAACGTATTCCGAACTATTTGACGTTTCGAATTCTTTTTTCGGTAATTCGGCGTTTATAGTTAAAAACTTGCATCTTTTAAAAAATGTACGAGTAAGTGTCCTTTCTTTCCATTACATTTTCAATTTACATTTAAAGTAAGTCTTTTGTGCTATCTTGCTGTGTACAATAAGTTTCGTAGACTTGTGCTGCCTCCAAGTCAAGGTAAATAAATTCAGTCTAAGTTTCTGTTGATTAGAAGGTGAGTTACTGAAGCCACTATTTTTACAAACGGAAATTCATTTAATACCGCTCGACTATGGACCACAGTGGTGTTAGTAATGCTTAAGTAACTGACATAATCGTACGTGGGTTCTATAGTCCACTCTGTCCTTCATCCATCCCAAAATAAGCAAAGAGATCTCAAAAACAACCTAGTTCCTTAATCTCCTTAAAAAGCAAGATGCAAAAAACACTGGCAAATATATTCCGGGAAAATTGTTAAAACAAAGTGTTCATAAAAAACCGCTCCGTCCACACGACACCTAGCTACAGCATTGTATACACTGTCTTGAAAGTACCTAACATACACATAAACCTACATATCCGAAGTGTTCCATCTCCTTCTTGGCTGACATTTCATAGGCATGAAATTTTCCCATTCTTCATACGTATACCGTCTATTTATTTATGGTATTATTATTGATTGAAGGATAAAATTTTGAAGTGTATCATTAATACACTTTTCTACAGATTCTTCTACTTTTCTGCAGATCCCAATATTCTCCTCAACACCCTATTATCTAACTCTGCCAGTCGTTATACATTATTTCACTGCGCTCCAGGTTCACACTCTTTGACTCTTAATGTTATTCAAAGACTAAATTTCATATAATGATATTAAAAATTTCAGTTTGATTCCACATACAATACATTGCGTGTTTATTAATAACATATAACATTAAAGTTTTGACGAAAGGAACCTAACAGCTCTTTCGTCTGAGAATTACAGAAATACCACAACACATTTTGCGGACATAATAAAGAATTCCTTACTTTTAAAGCAAGTAAGATATAGAAACTGTTGTCATTTAAATTAACTCACTTCTTATGAAGATTGGTTAGAAAATACCTTTACATACCTAAAATTTCGCGCATCAAAACTTAATAGTACTGCGATTTTATCAGTTGTGTTCATCGCTGATCGTTCCCAGGGCTGAAGCCAAACCTTGGTGGCTAAAATATGATGAACGCGAAGGGAAACACTTGTGGCAGGATGGGTGATAACAGAGGACACGGACAGATGTCAAAAACGAACAGAAAATATTCTGTATGTCATGATGCGTGCCTCGAATTTGCAGCGTACTGTGTTAAACTGCAATGGGGCAGCAGTAGGATTAAATGTGAACTGTTGTTATTAGAGTTCAAAATAAGGAACCCAAAATAAACTGTGCATTATAAATTACTTGTCGGTAAAAACTTTTTATTATTATTTATTGTACCGTAATTTTCTAAGAATATATTACATAACCAAATGTACGCGGTGGTGCTGTTGGTTGAGGCCCTGCGCTACATGTTGGAAGGTCGCAGTTTCGACTCCCGATGGTGTCATTTGATCTTTTATAGACATAAACTTTCAGGCCGCACTGTGACGTTGAGGTTGACTCAGGTTGTAATGGTGGCCGGTGCGTAGGGCTGACGACCTTACCACCCTCATGTGCCTATTGTCTTGAATTCTGGGAGTCTCAAACTCCTGGAACACTCTGGGCCTGCCCAGGCCTGTAATGGGATTTTTTTACTTTTTATTACATTACACGGTAAATTGTAATAAATATTTTAATTTCTATTTATTTGATAAATTTAAAGATAACTATACGGAAAGTAACCCACTCCGGGAATATAAATTGCTTGAATTCTATTCAAGAATTAATAGTTATTTTTTTTAATAAAATAATTAAACTTTACTACGTTTTCCAGCAAATTTAAGGATCAGGGACGGAGTCGAGTGACCAACACTCATGCTTCGGTTTCGGATGTCCACTAATACAAAACTTGACCTGGGGATCGGTAGGGTAGTGAGTAATCTTAGAATTCCCAGCCAAAACCTTGAGATAGTATCTTAAGTGACGCCACGGCGGATTTGATATGCTTTCTTTTCTATTCATTAGTCATCGAATCATCTCAACGTTCTACGTTATAGATTCGTAATAGACAGAAGCGTTTTAAAATAATCCAAAATTTAACGCGTCATACATTTCAAGGTAGTGCTATTTTCGCCGCATAATGACTGCTGTACCGAGGTAACAGTGCTGAAGTATATATGAGGGTGTGAACTTTTTGTTATGTGTACTGAGGTGAAAGTTCTGATGTACATGTGATGGTGTGAACTTGCTGTTCTGTGTGCTGAGGCAACAGTGTTTATGTACATGTGATGACGTGAACTTGCTGTTTTGTGTGATGAGGTAACAGTGTTTATGTACATGTGATGGTGTGAATTTGTTGTTCTGTGTACCGAGGTAAGAGTGTTTATGTACATGTTATGGTGTGAACTCGCTGTTCTGTGTACTGAGGCCCGGTTTTATACGCAGTCAGATCGATAGATGAACCCCTTTCCAGACAATCCAGGCCACGTATGAGATCTGTGCGTGCACTTGCTAGACTTACTATGTGATAGTGATTCGTCAAGTCGTCTTTATATTTACAGTACTGTAACAATCCGAAATCTCCTCTAATTTAATGCAGTCTTCTCTTTTCTGTCAGTCATCACCTTCAAGAATTGCCTTCGTAACATGAAAGATTAAGTTGCTTTAAAGATTCATGTAAGCAGGCTTTGTGTGAAAAATATCCTTTTTGTTTTCACATTTAACTTATCTGTTTTTCTCCTTCCATTCTTTCCCTTTTATCTTTTGTCATTTTTGTCCGTGCTTTTCCAATGTTGCACATACTTCTTTTATTTTTTTCTTTCTTTCACACCCTTTCTTTAAAAATAATTTTTATATTTAGGCTTATTTATGTTAAATGTTTCCTTTCATTTCCTTGCATTGATTTCGTACAGATTTTTCTTTCTTTTTCTGTAATAAAACTAACAGATTGAAAGAAAACTTCTTCAGTTTTTCCTTTTGCGGTAGTGTAAAAATAAGTCTCTTAAATTTAAAAATGATGATAACTAGAGGGTACTCGATAAGAGAATCAGAAACACCCTCACCAGGGACAAAGTGTCAGAAAGTTGGAGGCAACGGTGTGATGAAGACGTGCGTAATATTTATTCTTAAGAAAATATTACGACAGTCAAATGCTAGAGGTCTGGTGAGCGGGGAGGTCACTTCGTTAAGCCTTTTGAAATATTTCGGAAATATACACATAATTTCAATCAAAAAAGAGCAAATATTTTTCAATTTAGTCTAGTTTTACATAGCGTTTCTGACCAACACACTTTGCACCAATATACCACCCGCATTTCCAGTATTGAAATGTATCCCTCCAAGACCTTTAATCCAAATATCAATGTATATGTTATAAAATATTCACTTTGTTTCTCCTCTTGACTATAAATTTAATTATTACTTATGGCTTCTTGAATTCTCTTCTATTAATGCTCTTAATAAAATATTTCCTATTCATCCAGTTCACTAAATACATCTTCTAAATATTTCCAAAATGCAATTAAAATGTATTCGGAAATCTGAGTGACGAAGATGACATTAGAGAACCCGGTTTACATGCTGTCATAATATTGATATGGATCTTGAAGTAAGAACTTGTGTTTGTAATGATCTATACTGGAGTCATCAGCCTCAACTTTGGGACTTCGGGTCGGCATTTGTGAGTACGGTTATCAGTCTTCTGATTCCAAAAATCATCGAAAATATCTTATCCATCCGACAGACTTTTGGCTTCCCAAGAGGTAAGCAATTTTCTCTAAAGTGTAATTGTTCTATGATTGCCATATATATATACAGTACCTTACGGTGCGAACATGTCGAAGCAGACAAGCTTTGACCATATCAGGGCTATCAAAACTTTGGAATTCTGATAACAGTTACAGATGGCTTGTCAGTCTCACGCTCTATGGCATACGAAGCACATCCATAGTCAGGCTCATTCTGAACAGTGCACGACTTACAACACACGACATGCTGCCACAACACCAAAGTTAATATAACAAAGTAATCACTGAGAGTTTTTAAACTATAACTTTAGTAAGGAACAATGTATGTTCCCTGAGGATGATCGTGTGATCGAAATATGTAGGAGCGTTTTAAGTGTTTTAATGTAAATTTTAGATTTATTAAATAACATAAATATGTGCATTTGTTGGGTTGTTAATTAAATATACAACAAATATAGTATACTTATATGATTTTTAACCCATCAGTCGTGGAAACGTACAATAAAATCAAAACCACTCCATACAGTTCGAAATTTGGTATTTTAGCCCCAGCGCCACTGGAGGGTTGCATGAGAATTTTATGATAAACCAATTATTCATCAGTATTGCCAATTCAAACTTTTCATCACATTATACATTCAACTGCTCTTAATAAGACATATTTAATCCATTTGACTTAAAACATGATTCTACTCAGACCCTGACGAGTTTTGGTTGTAACCTTTGTCCGAGTTTTGAGTACCAAGTTTATATATATATATATATATGCCTTGGTCTTTCATTTAGAGCTTTAGAAAAATACTGTGTACGCATTTGTTATATGTTTTGTGTGTAGTATATACGCTGTGAGTTCTGGCGTTTATTTATGTGAGTGTTCATATATGATATATCTTACAGACACATGTCTCAACTATTGTGTTACTACCGCTAAATTCCCCCATTTTCGCTACATTCCCTACACCTATAAAAAAAATTCTGATATCGTCTAGAGGAACAAATTTTCTACCCCGTGTTGGGGGTCGATTATTACTTTAACGGCTTACGAGTAACCTAAAGAGGGTCGAAGTGTAAAAGTAGTACTCCTGACTGAACACGTTCGTGAGAGGCAGCTATTGTTCGCCTAGCTCTTGGAACATGTTACTCCCACTTATGCAAAGTGTGTTAGATGTTCCTGGGCCCCCTCGAACGTCTAGTTTCGACTTAGTATTCACCAACAATGAGCGTTTTGATGGCATTTCTCGTTATCGCAACCCTGTTGCAGGACCCCTTATTGGCAGTCAGAGAGGGTGAAGGTGCTCAGCATGTTGTCCCTATAATATGACCGAGACGTTACAACGAGTGCTCTACGTTCGTTACAAAACTTCGAAAGAAAAATAGAAAATATACCAGCGATTTATATTAAACTGAGAAAGATTAAATTCTACTTGCCCATTACATTTAGGATCTTCTTATTCCTTTCGGCGTTCTTCTTTTTTTTTCTTTTTACTAAAGACGCCTTTACATGTACCTAGTGGTCAGGAACCTAGTCCGGTTGTGTGTCTTACGACATTGATGATGAAACATCAGATTTCGTAAAAGCGAAGGATTTTAGCTTCGGAAGAGGATCTCGCAAGCTGATATGTGATCCACGGTTGTTCAGACCAGGTAAATTACTTAGATTCCACAGGCTAGTAATGTAAGAAGCAAGACTCTTTTAACTAATGTCATTGTTTTAGTCTGTTTATTGAAATCCACTAATTTAGTTATTGTACCATAATCTACCAACAACTACATTGCAGATTTATGTCGCAACTAACAGTACATTCTACATTTTAACCTTAATTCTTAAAGTAAAGAAAGAAATAATACATATAGCACTTAAATTAAATTTTCTGTGTTTGTACACACCGTCACAAAATTTCGGGATTTATACAAGAATGAGATTTCTTGGTCATATGAGCGACAAAGTATCCTTGAAGTATGATTGTTCAATTTTGGTTATTTTTGTGCCATTTATAGTATGTTACGTAAACAGCGTCAGGCAGTGAGGATGAGAGGTAGCTGTCACAGAATTTGTCTTTATCTCTGTGAACTTATTAGACTGTTGTAATGCAGAACCAACATTTGTTTTACATCTTTGCATACTTTTCCTTTAATTATACACCCTTCGTACATCTTTACTCTCCCCCCCCCAAAAAAAAAACATAATTTATTCTAATTTGTTAAAGTGATTTAATGATACTCTTAATTCGTCACAATCAGATTAATTGAAGAACTTTGAGTTTGCATTTTGTGTATGATTCATATCGACGAAGTGATCCTTACGTGTCATTATTAAGTCGTCGTGTGATTTTCCTATCTTTTCTTTCAAGTAAAGTTGCTTTTACACACCAAGCAGTCTCCTGAGAATGGAGGTATAGATAAGGTCATTATTAAGCTCGACACTAGATGGACGTAAACATTTAACTTCACGCCCCGGCCGTTTTACCCACAGGGAAGGAGCCTTTCCTTATCACTTAATATAAAGCTGGGAGGATCTCAATGCTCTATCAGTAATCCGATCATGATTCCTCCTTTGTCCATCCTGTATCACAGACAGTAGATCCACTATATCCTAATGTTGCTTTCAGCTATACTGCCGGAAATTTTTCTACTTCCTTTCTAACACGCTGTTTACATTCCTTCTATGATTCCTCGTACAGCGATAAATGTCAACTGTAGATGACGGTTTAAAAGTAACTTAGATAAAAATCCTGTTTAAATTTGCCGCATTACTGACGCTGTATATTATTATGTGACAGTTATTACATTCTTCTCAGGCAATCACAAACACGCGCGCACCCACCCACTCACACACACACA
>Ga0136643_10015342_pt1 | contig 11512 bp, 7 predicted proteins | sample TergutLab28metaG_FD_96883 | JGI IMG/M metagenome (GOLD analysis project Ga0136643, IMG submission 96883) | Labiotermes labralis P1 segment gut microbial communities from Petit-Saut dam, French Guiana - Lab288 P1 (version 3) (version 3) | ecosystem: Host-associated > Arthropoda: Insects >...
AGAAACTTCGGACAGGGGGGGGGGGGGGCATACATGTTCAAGGGGTTCAAAGTTCATCTCTCGGAAGTGTTCGACAGATAAGTGTTCTAAGAGAAGTGGTGCATCCACACGTAGCAAGTTATGATCTGAACACACAACGAAATAGACTGCGCAACGGAATACCAAGGCGAGTTCGTATATTTGCCTTGATTACTTCGTACTTATATGGCGTCACATTATGTTCAGATCAGTAACTGTTTCTTCGGCCTCTCTGACTCTGCCGCATTTCTTGGACTTGTCCCGTAAACGGCGAGACATTAACATAAAGGTACGCAGGTCTTCGTTACCGTGTGTTATTTTTATCCGACTTTATGATTAACAGAAGGTAGTACAAACTTCCGTTGCATGGACATCCGTCAAGCGGAAGTTGAGCTGTTCCATGCAGACAGACGGACAGACACGATGAAGGTAACAGTCGCTTTGGCATTGTTCTGCGACATGCCAAGGAGTTATCTGATGAAAAAATAAAAATCGCATCAGTTACACAACCATGTGTTGGAACACTGCACTGAATTTAAATGGGTTAATATTATTTTTGGCTTGCGCTCTTTCCATTCGTTCCTAAATACCGCTAATCTATTATATTTTCAATGAGCTGTAACAAACATAGGAAGAAAGTGTATAAATGCAAAGCGTAATGAACAAGGAAGAACCAAGATCGCAGTTAATACTTGTGTTATTACGTGGTCTATACACAACAATGCGCGATTTCGTGTACAAACGTAGAAAAGAGTAAATAAACGTTATTGTGCCTGGGGAAAAAATACTAAAAGAGGAAAAAAAGATGTTTAGTACAATCTGAGGCTTCTCTAACACGCACAAGCCGGCTCTGGGGTCATCCAGGCTTCAATTCAATGGGCACCAGGGTTCTTACCCTGGGTTGAAGCGACCGGGGTGTGAAGTGAACTCCATCTAGCGCCGTGATTAATAAAGAGCGGAGCTATACCCCTCCTTACACTACATACCTACATAGAATGGGCAGATATAACTTTACCTTACCTTTACCTTTACTCGGTACTACAAGAAGGCATTACACGTTATTATGTATTTGTACCTTGATAGCAATAATGTTCTAATATAGGGAACACGAATCTATTTTATTTATTTACAGATTGTTTAAAGATGCTGTCACAAACTCACACTACGCAATGCGAATAATAGGATGATTATTGCCTACTGAATTGAAAGGATGTGGATGGAATAGGTAAAATCAGAAAGCAATCTTGAAATGCTTATTATTCAGTCAAGAACTGTCATAATCACGTAAGGGTGTGAAATGTGATTTCTTATTGTGAGGGAAGAACAAAACAAGTGAGTGTTTGAACACAAGGCGCTAAACGATTTCGTTCACATGTAAGGAGGTTAGGTTTTAGCATGTAACGACAATGATTTATGCAGGATAACAAATACGTTATTTTTAAAACGGTGAAATTTAGGAGGATATGGCGGGTTGAACATGGAACTGGTATGAAGGAGATAACGGATATGCCCAGACTTCTGGCAGGAAGACGTCTTGGAAAATTCAACTGGAAGCCCAAGAAGGAGATGTTTGTACGTTAGGACACAATAAAACTCTAGTAACACCAACAAATATACAATTCTACAATCTATGTATTCTTTCGATTATTTTGCTCCTACACGTTTCGGCGTAATAGCCATCTTCGGGGAGCTTACACCAAAATATCATTGAAACGTACAGTAATAAATAGTTTTACAATAAACATACACGTCAATAATGCAGGTTTTGACAGGAGCCATCTCGTTGTGTTATACAACATGATAAAGTAATTTATTCAGTCAAACACAACACATAGATAAATAAATATAAAATCATTAATACATAGTTGGCAACATGTTTCTGTTCTAGTACACCATCTTCAGGCCAGTTCTTAATATACAGACATGGTATATTCAGTGAGTGCGCACATTATGGAATCACATAATGTGTGCACTCACTGAATACACCATGTCTGTATATTAAGAATTGGCATGAAGATGATTCACTAGAACCGAAACATGTTGCCAACTATGTATTAATGATTATATATGTTGTGTTTGAATAAATTGCTTTATCACAGTGCAGGTATCGGTTAAAATATATAAAATATAAAACGGTATTATTGATAAAGCGATAACAACAAACTAATTATATTATCAGTGATAATAATATTTTATACATTTAACCAAAACCTGCACTACTGACATGTACATTTATTGTAGAACCATATACTACTGTACGTTTTAAAGAAATTTTGGAATAAGGTACCTGAAGATGGCGATTACGCCAAAACGCGTAGGAGCTAATATAATGAAGAATTAGAATGTAGAATTGGGCATTTGTTGGTGTTACTAGAATTTTAACATATCACAAAGCATGGAATGAACAATATGAAAACATTACGACAGTTTAGGGACAGACGACGTGAGAATGGGAAACTGCTGAAACATTCTGTCGCACAAAAGGCTTTGAAATTACGTGTTGCACCTCCGCATTCTGCAAACACAGTTTCTAAGAAGGCGTGTTACGAACATACTAAACTAGCCTTGTAATCACGCCGACGCTGCGAACTGCCACACAGACGTTGCTGTTCTGTTGCTCGCTGTTCGCGCGGAAACAAAAATTTTAACGCACAAAAATAACAAAAACGCTTCATTCGAAAACTTTGTTAATCAACTCAGCAGTAATGGTGGAAAACTTTTTTTCTGTCGAGGATGTTTATAAAAATGAGGCCTATGTTCATGTTTAATGTAAAAATATTAATAGAACATGCAGCCAGCACGTATACTTACTGCTAAAAAATTCAATTACACAGCAGAAGCTTCCTGGTGGCACGGAGTTTCATTAATAATAGTGTAGACAGAGTTATAAAGGCGAAGTTTGGCATGAAGACTATTAAAATGATCGATTGTTACATTAAAAACAATCGTTACATTAGGAAAAAGAGACTTGGTCGAGGTAACAGTTTCCAGTACGACACTTGACAGCGTAAATTCCACAACAAAATAACCAAGCTATAACATGTTCGGAACGCACACCCCCATACCGCACAACCAGTAGCGTGGATGACCCATTGACCCTCCCCCCCCGCCACGTGATAATCAGTGAACCCCTATAATTATTACTGAAGTTACACCCACATTTCATAGCACAGGATGCAGAACACTGTCTTCTGTCAGAAGATTGGAATCGAACCCCAAATAACTAACAACAAATTTTATTAATCAGAACTTCGGGTGGGCCCCCGCGCCCAGGGGCAGCGGGGGCCTTATCTACGCCACCACCTATAACGAAACCCACATATTCCCCGGAATTTTTCTTACCGTAAACAGAACGAAATACTTCAGGCGCGTTAGCTAACAACAGTCACATAGGAGCATTTTTGCCCGATTTTAACCAAAATTAGAACGCGTCAAAAATTTTCAGTAAAAATCCCAATATCAATGGGCCCAGTGACAGTCCAGTTGTTCCACGCGGACAGACGGATGGAGGGATACGACAACCTACTGGACGCTTTCGAAGTTGCTTCGCGAAAGTGACTAGAAAGCACGATGAATTTGCTTTCTTGAGTTTGATACCATCGCTTTGTTAAATGACACATCGTTCTGACAATGACATGACGCACTTAGAACCATGGACTAGGATGTGTCTGTTGTTCAGTCTTTCCAAAACTCAACACGACATTTAGGGAAACTAGGTGTTTCTGTTCTCGCGCAATAATCTGAGGGGGGGGGGGAGACATCTACCCAACTGGGTCCCAGCCATTCCCACTCTCTCTGGGCAAACGATATCGGTTCAATCACCCCAGACTACGCCAACGGGCGCAGGGCAGTAGGTGTCCCCCCCCCCCAAAAAAAACCCGTAGCAGGTCCCGTTTCCAAAACTTTTTTTTTTTTTAAATTTCTAGGCGCGTTCGAAAAGTTCCAAAAAGCTATTATTAGCCTCGTTATGTCTGTCTGTCTGCATGGTACAACTCGGCTCCCTCTGGAAGGATTTTCACCAAATTTGATATTTGAGCATGTTTTTGAAAATATGCCGAGAAAATTCAAGTTTGATTAAAATCTGACAAGGATAACGGGTACGTTACATCAAGACCTGTGAACACGTACTATAATTTCTCGTTGAATTCTTCCTAGAATGAGTAACGTTTCGGATACAATTGTACTGAAAACCAATCGTGCTGTTGATGAGTTACAAGTTATCTCTATACAGACCTGGACAGGCCTTTACGGCTCCCAGCATGTCTACAAACTGTGCACATAAAGGCGGTAAGGTAGTCAGCCCTGCGCGCCTGCCGCTGTTATCACCCAGAAGACGTCCTTGGTACTGATTACTGCTAGGGGCTGAGTCGACACCAGGGCCATAGTGCGGCCGGAAGGATTAAGATGACACCATTGGGAATCGCCTTGTAGCGCTGTGTCTCAACCAACAGCGTCACTGCGTACATTTATTAGTTAACGTGGAAAAATATGGTAACGGCAGACAGGTTACAGGTGAAAATATAATGCTGCGCGGAAAGGATGATGAGCTTCGCATGCCGGATAACAAAGACACTCATATTTAATACGTATTGCTTTTCCAAGGCAATAAACGTCAGGCGAACGCGTCTGAATGTTAAGTTAAACGCACATTTCCTGTTTTGTTCCTGATGTTTTCGAAACTCTGGACGACGGGAAAAAGTCCAAAAAGAGAGTGGTTCGGAACACAGCATGACTGTTCTACAACCCGTAACAAATATGACGTTCTCAAAGCCATGAATACACCAAATCTTACAAGAACAAAGTCAATTACAATTCCGCGACCCACAAATTACGCGCGTTTCATGTTTTGTGATCAAATCTTAGTACTGTTTAACTAAAGGTGTATTCCACAGAGGGTACGAGGGCTGCCCGGAAAGTATCCAGGCATTTAGAATATCTCGAAAACCGATAGCGTGGCCTTGATATAACTTGGCAGCCGGTTAGGGAAGACCTTACTGTGCACCCATGAACAGTCATTCTCCCATGGGGCTAGTCAGTCGGCAGGGAGACGCCGTTGACTGAGCTTTAAAAAATCCCCTCCCTTTCAAAGGCGATTTTAGCTTTGGGAAGAGCCTGAAGTCGCAGGCAACCAAATCTGGGCTGTAGGGGCGGCTGACAGACCTGGGTGATGTAATACTTTGCCGAAAAAGCCTGCACGAGAGCTGTAGAACGGGTAGACGCATTTTCATGATGAAGCTGACCTGCTCGCTCGGTCATTGTAAATGCGACGGTCACAAAGTCAGCTCAGTCAACGGCGTGTCACTTCCGACTAACTAGCCCCATGGAAGTGACTGTTCACGAATGCACAGCAAGGTCTCCTCTGACTGGCTGCCAAATGCACAGCAAGGTCTCCCCTGACTGGCTGCCAAATGCACAGCAAGGTCTCCTCTGACTGGCTGCCAAATGCACAGCAAGGTCTCCTCTGACTGGCTGCCAAATGCACAGCAAGGTCTCCCCTGACTGGCTGCCAAATTACATCAAGGCCCACATGACCGGCTCTCGAGATATTCAAAATGGCTGGATACTTTCCGGAAAGCCCCCGTATACCCCATAAAATAAACGCAGATATAATCATGAACTGAGAAAGTAGGATTCAGAGGCAGGGTCGTGGCTTACTTTAATAATATACCACTATTAGCCTCGAGAGACAAGAGATACACGAAAAAACACAGGAAAATTAGGTCCCCTGCCATGATCTGAAATCGGTTCCCTCCTATTTAAGGTGTACAGCGTTACCGTTAACAGTAACCTAATCGATATCACTATTTATGTTAAGTTTATAATGCAGATACACATTACGGCAAAATGCTTGCAGTGAATAACAGACAATTCTGAGTGTTAAGGTTCAAAGTTATGACAACAACTGCGCACAAAATATCCTTTTGAGGTCAGTTTACTTGACGTACGAGAGTAAGGCAAATGATGTGAAAGCCGAAACATGGAACTGCAAAATCATTTACGTTACGATAAACTTAGTTTGACAGAGGACCATCCCTTGTGTCCCATTCATACGTACTGACGACACGGCACAAGGATGACTGTAAAATTCTCCACTCCATGGAGCAAGGCCTCTTCATAATTTGCCTGATTAACAGATCCCTGCTTTCTATGACACCTGAAGTTTCATCACAGAACCCCTCCTGCTGGACCATATCCTGAGGTAGGTGAATAAGTTCTACCATAACCTGTCGTACAGAATCTGTGTACATGACTTCTTTTTTTACACAATATTGTGGTTTTAACTTACTATTAGACTACTAACGTTGCTCTTACTTTTAACAAACGTAGGAAGCTTTTGGCCCCTTAAGACTTTGCCGGTGGGCGCATATAGCCGTCCATGCTGATGCGCTTCTAAATCAACCTACTACTATTACTACAACCACCACCACCACCACCAATGCGACGTCGTCTTATTACCATCATCATCATCTTTATGCAGGGTATTTATACTTATATTCCTGAGACAAACTATGTTCCTTGGGAATACAGTGTTGCAGCTATTCTGTTGTTACTATTCATGGTGCTTATATCGTTAGTTTCAATGTTGAATCTATTGTTCTTTTGCATTAGCATTTTCCGAAGTATGTGTGCAGTGCCCAATATGGCTGTTTTCTGGAGTTATTATTATTATTCTACTGCTGCTACGCGCTATCTTTAAGATCCATTGCAATATTATTTCCCACGTATTCTCATTCCTGCAGGTGTTACAATTCCAACCTCTTTCTCCTCTCTCCACTCATGCTACATGTTCCCCTCATTCCAGCGTTCTTGGTTTGCTCATACTTAAAAATATTTACTGAAAAGAGTGTAATCGGCAACCTAACAAAATATTCAATTACCCACATTTCCTTCTTTACACTGTTACGATCAATTCTGTATGTCCAACGCATTACCGAGTCCCTTTTAAAAATGCTACAAGAATCGGCTATGAAGTATGTACAAACAGATTTAGCTTCCTACACGATATTTTATCTATCCATAAATTGCTTCTTCCAGTTCTTTGGCTGAAATCCGGGTCATTCAATCTTTTCATCGCTATTGAACGTTATTTACTGAAGCGCCGTGATAGTCTGGAGCCTGCATCTGTCTGACAAGACGCCCTAGGGCATTTTCCGTCTCTTTCTGGATTCTCTCCTGGGTCCACGATATCCTCCAGTGACCGGTACTAGCCAGGTTCCTACACATCCTGCTACCGGCAAAGGAAAGCGACGAGGAAGAGAGAAGTCAGAGCTATGTTCCAGATCACTTGATGGAAACTGCATGCGAAACACACGACGAAGAGAAGGCGGAAGGGAGGGGGGGGGGGGCGGAGGAAAAATTCCACCGAGATTGCTGGGCTGACGCAAAATCTCATGGTATTGAAGACAGGAACGTAGGCGACTAGATCCAGTATCCGCAGTTCCTTTAGTTGAGGTCAAACGCACTTCGCCAGACAGGCCCAAGGTGTCATGTTACGTTATTTATATAATCAATTTCATGGAACACACTTCTCCTTCTCTTCTTCTTCTTCTACTTCTTCTTCTTCTTCATAAGCCGACAGTCTCTCAGATGCTTACAAAATTCCTCACATTTATGAAAAGTGAAAGTTCGTAACCACATTCACAAGAGCCAGCCACGAGACCTTATGTCGAGCCAAGTGAATCCAGTCAAGATTCCGCCCTATTTCTTGAAGATCAGCTTTAATATTATTCTTCAATCTACGCCCATATCCGGAAATTGGTCTTCCACCTTTCAGATCTTCGCCTTATTCTATAGGTTTCTCATCGACCCCATGCGTGCTACAAGTTTCGGACGAACAAGCTGCCTTCATCTTGTATTGAAGTAAATATTCGGCAAACAAGTGACAGAATGCATGTTCTCCCGAAACGTCCGCAATACACCTACTTCCGAAATATGCAAAAGAAAAGGGTCAATATAAATTCTAAACCGCAGTGACAGCCTTATCCTAGTCACTCTTTGTTATAAATCTGTATCAGATTTAATCCGTAAGTGACAAGCGGTAAAGATAAGCCTGTCCCTGTGCATGCCATCAGGTATAACTCCACTCAGGCCTCTAGTATCTCCTGAAACAGATTTATTTGGTGATATGAATAAAGGTTTCACATATGCCTATATTAACCAGAAGAACAAACTGTTTTTGCATAATGGGTCATTCATTCGTTTAGTAGTCTGTCTTACGACAGGTCCAAAGCCTCTGCTAAAGCGAGCTCTCCACATAGTGCGATCTAGAGCTTCCTACGTCTTCTTCCTCGTCTTCCTGTCACTTCTATCCCCCCTTTTATCTTTCCTTCCATAACCTGTTGTAGAAGGCAATTTCTACGCAAAATGTGATCAATCCAGTTAGTCTTCCATTTTCTTATTTCATGTCGGATATTCCCCTGCTCCTTGACTCTAAGTAATACTTCTTCATTTCTCACATGATCGGTCCAACTGATCTTCTCCATCCTTCTCCAGCACCACATTTCAAAACTTCCCAGGCGTTTCTGATCTACTGCCCGAAGCGTCCAAGTTTCAGTACCATGGGTATGTGATTAAATATTCTAGTTAGTGTAGCCGAAATTCGTGTCTACGTAATCTACATGACAGTGAAACAGAAGACGGCCGTCCTTTGGGGTTTTACACCACGATGTGTGAAAATATGCACACTTAAACATAGGAACCAAGGAAAATAATTTATGTAGATGTGTAATACAGCCTCGTCGCGCATCGTACACGTATCCGAATTCATGCTGATTTTGTTCCAAAATATCCGGCGCAGTAAGTAAATCAACCACGAATTCAACTGAGCATATTCCTTCACTAGCACTTAGCTGGGCAAGGAATTCCGCGACTTCTGCGGTACTAGAAAGTTTATGATCTTTGCACGAACCCGGCGTTAAATTATATTAAAATTATTACATGCAAATTTAACCATGTTTGCATCATACCACCAAGTCTACATCGTACCAAAAGTACAGCTGTCCCTGTCGACGTCAAGAAGGAATGCAGGGGAGCGGAGGCACAGCTCCATTCATTCTTAACATCGGCACTAGATAGAAGTGAGTTGTCAACTTCACGCCCCGGCCGCTTTACCTCTGGGAAACAACGGTCTGTTGTCCTGGTTAGATTCCAACCCAACGAGGACAACAGACAGTCATCCAAAAAGAATAATAAGTACCAATTGTTGTATACATACAGTTGCACCTCCTGATGATGGGCCTAGATACGCCCCAAAACAAGTAGAGGTTGACGAAATATACTAAGAATAAGTTGTGCATCAAGTTGGTTTTTTTCTTTACACGATTATATCGAGATGCACGGTCAACAAAACAAAACTTGTTTTTCATTCCGTGTACTGCATTGCACGTTGTCCGCATACAAAACTATTTTCTCCTCCCATATTTGCCCCCGCTATATAAAGGGTTACGGAGGTCTGCTTTAAAGGGTTAACTATGGCCTGACGCTCAAACGCCAACGTTTCCAGGACCTAATATCAGTTTTATGTACCTAATTGCCTTTCTTCTGATCGGCCAAGTACGACTGCGGACCGTCTGACCGAGTATGCTACTCCGAAGTCTATGGAGAGATGCTTGTATACGCCTGTGTATTTCCACGAAGCTACACTGTTGATGTTTCACGACACTGGAAGCCCCACAAGAGTTCTGTAAACTACGACCACTTTACTGATCACAACGAACTGGTATTCTGAAGCTCCACCTCATTTGCGGTCGGCGTATTTCACTTGTCTTAGTATTCGTTGTATAGCAGACATTTCCGCACAGAACATACGAGTCCTAGAATTGACTTTTATGAATGCTGGTTTGTACGGAGAAGCCAAAGGACTTTAACATTATACATCGTGATGCTCCCCACTCGCTAAACATTTCGGTTAACATGTATTTCCGAACATTTAAAAAATATCAAACCCCAAACTTCCGCGTTGCCTCCATGTTCGTAGCATAATTTTAAAGACAAAAGAATATGCAGAATAATATGTACAATTACGAACCTTTCTCTTTTTTTTTTGTGGAACTGGCCCACATCGAGTTCCAACAAAATCTGTGAAAAAGGCTACATGTTTATTGTCACGTAAAGTAGAACTTACAATCGGTCAATATGGCTAAAAATCAAAATGGACGACTAATAACATACCACAGTCATTTACAATGAATTGCACAAAAATTAGACGAAAAAATGCATGATACTCAAGATTAAACGTCCAGTTTTTACCATAAGTCAGATGGACCATATTATGAGCCAATATGGATTAACATTAGAACAGCCCAACAACTTACAGAGATAATCAATAAGTATTGTGTCAGACTAGTTCAGGACATCTATAACGCTAAAGCACAAGGTTCCAACAGCGGCACTGTACTTCCTATTACACACACACACATTCCCACTTCAGTAAACCAGAATTTCGTTTCTACGCGCGTTCGCAAAATTTCGAAAAGCGACGGTCCGTCTGTCCATCGGCAACGAACAACTCGGCTCCCACTTGAGGGATTTTCATGAAATTTAATATTTGAGGATTTTTCGAAAATCTGTCGAAAAAAATTCAAGTTCCATTAAAATATGACAAGAATAACAGGTACTTCTCACGAGTAGACCTATTTACATCTATGACTATATCGCGGAATTCTTCTTAGAATGAGAGATGTTTCACACCAAACTTGCTGAGAAAATCAAACACTAATTTTATGTTCAATATATTTTTTTTCCCCGAAAATCGTGTCGTTTATGAGATAAGGTGGAAACACACAGAATACATTGCTGCGTTTCCATTGCAACGATGGTTACGCGAACGCGATACATTGTTACGTTATTCGTACACTGTGGTTTACATACACTAAAAGTACAGGCCTAAAAATGGGACTAAAGCCGAGTTAATAATAAGACTAAAATTCAAGTCTTCTAGGATGCTACAACGAGTCGACTGGCAAGTAGCTGCCGACGTGCAGTAGGAGAGGAGCGCCTTCTAAAACGTCGGTAAAGGTTTACCTGTCGACTCGATGTAACATTCCTGAAGACTCGAATCTTCAGCAACGCCGCTGCGACATCAAATCTCGCATAAGCGCGTACGTTAAACACTTACATTAATTTGAAACTTCAACCGGAGATGGTTGATCAAATGACCAACTTCTTTGGGTTTCTGCACCATTTAGGGCTCAAATTTTCGGACTTTTGCGTCAAACTTCGGGTGGCTGCCAACCGGAATAATTCAGTCATCCTGAAGGTGCAGGGAATAAGTACCTCTGCAACGCCGGAAAATATAACCACCACAAGGCGCATACACCGAAAAGACGACCGCCATCTGAGCAAAATGGCAGGTTTCTATGGCTGATCTACAACTTTGGGGGGGGGGGGGTTCGCTTTTCACGTCGGATGGAGGTTACGGGCAAGGGGTGGAAACTTGATGCTTGAAAAAAAAAAAATAAAAGAAAAAAAAGAAAAAGTTCAACCAAAAAAAGGC
>Ga0136643_10015343_pt1 | contig 11512 bp, 5 predicted proteins | sample TergutLab28metaG_FD_96883 | JGI IMG/M metagenome (GOLD analysis project Ga0136643, IMG submission 96883) | Labiotermes labralis P1 segment gut microbial communities from Petit-Saut dam, French Guiana - Lab288 P1 (version 3) (version 3) | ecosystem: Host-associated > Arthropoda: Insects >...
CACACACACACACACACACACACACACAAGCACAGGCACAAGCACAGGCACGAGTAGTACTCCTACGAACAAGTGATCTGCTCGCCTCACAAGCCGCCACCTGCATGACACACAACAAATACAAGATTCGATCACCCATGCCTTCAACGAGATTCGAAACCGCAATCCCAGTAATCGAGCCTCTGCAGACATGAACCTTAGAACGCACGCCCACCGGGATGGGCACCAAATATTATTAGGGTGATCAAATCAAGAATAATGATTGGGTTGGGGCATGTGGTACGTGTGGGGGAGAAGATAAATACAAGTCTTTGGTGGGGAGACTTGAAAATTGAAGATGAAAGAGACGATTGAAGTACTCAGTACCGGTTTATTCATCCGTGGACCGAATTGGCGGATTTTCGATTTCGTAGCCAGATGATGGACCATGACGGTGAGAGATTTATTCTACAGAATAATTCAGGAAGAATTTAAGGTGTTAGTGTCTCTGTTGGGAGAAGAAATAAAGAAACAGGACGCTAACTGGAGAAGGTTTATGGTGTTTTTGGTTCTTGAACTGTGTAGGATGTTTGGAAAGAAAAATTATGTCTCAAAGAGTTATGACATTAATTTCGCTAAGGTAAAGTGATTTTATTCCAACTTTTAATTTTTTTTTGAAATCTGTTTGTGTAAAATTAGGATCTAGAACAGAAAACGAAAGCGTTTTAAGTTAAACTAAGTAGCCATATTGGTCTTAATTCAAAAGTTCAGTCGTTTCAGTGATTGTTCTTTGGAAACCATAGTCTGTTTAAACATGATTTAATTGGTACTCGAACCTCATGTACGCTGAAGAACAATGTAGCAAGATGACGTTGATGATTTCAGTGTGTTGTTCACATTGTCGTCGGAGGTCAGTTCCGGTGACCGGGGTGAAATAGAGGGTTTTTATTCAAACATTCTACAATATATTGTGAAAAATTTTACCACAATATGAAACTTGTTTTTTTTTACGCTATAGTTATTTCATTATGATTTTTCTCTTAAGTGTTTGGGTCTTAAAGAGCGTCATCATAGAGATCATTCACTGACCTTTAAGAGTGGTATGAAAATACACTATTTAAAGTCATCGATAGATTTTGGCACTTAAATCTATTAGTGCAGTTTCCGTTTCCGGTTTATGTGTCCGGCGATAAACTGCGGAAAATATCCATTACCGGCATTCCGCTTCTTCCTAAAATATGTCCCTGCCATTATGTATTCGCAAATAATTTGTCCTTTCATTCCCGTTTTTACGTTACCTCTTTCTGCCTGATATTTCGCCTTTAATAGGAGCACAGAGTCAATTTCTACATCGTTGAACTTTGAGCCACTTCTCTTTCTCTTACAGGGTATTTTTCTTCTGCAAGCCAAACAGCGAATCAATCATTTCAGATCATTCTAACAGAGAAGATTTTTTATTTACCTATGTCTTTAGTTATATAGATTTGCGGGATTTCACGGTGGCTGTTAATCAAAAGGATAGTTCTAATTGTTTGCTAAAAAGGACTGTGTGTCACACAGGGTTTAAGTGTTACTATTGCAGAACACCTTATTTTGTTGGCAGTGTTACATCTTGTTTTGTGAGTTACGAAGGACAGAATCCATCACCAGTGTTTACATCATAGTGTAAAGCACCAATCTTCTCTGTCAGTAGCAATAAGAAACTGTACTCAGGAGACCTAAGGAGATCGATTCCCTCCCTGATTAAGTGCATCGATTATGTTCTGATGAATGGAAGAATACGAGTTACTCTCGACACAGGACAGTAGTCTGTTTTAACTTACGTTCTTTGCGTTGGAAGAGCCAGGGGAAGAATCCTCACAGAAACCAGATTAAATTTCCTGTGTGCAATTTCTTTTCCCCAACACCAATAAAACGCTGGTAGCATTATACGGTGTCCCAAAACTGAGCTTTTGCTATATAAAACATACCACACTACCCAACAAAGGTTTTCTGGCTGGAAAATCTATTTTACTCTTACATTGATATCTAGTCCTTCATACCTACCGGTACTGTTATTGTCTGCTTGTTTTAGTTTTTATGAAGAATTTATCACTTAATTACATATTCTTTGTACGTTAAATTTCTCGGATATAACGCGAAAGGTTTTATCCTTCACCACGTGTGTAACTGTTAATTTAAAACAGTTTTTCTGACACAATTCTTATCAAAATTAACGTTTAACTCCAGTGATTAATTATTTTTCGCGATGAAACTTACGCTACAGGAAGAAATTTGCACGGTCGCCATGTTATTATTTTATTTTCTACAAAATTATTGCCTTAATATAAGTTGCGTGTTATTCCAAGACATATTGTCGTACATACATTTGTCGCACCAGACCAGAATTTAACATGTCCGCCAAGTTGCTTTTATTCTTTAAAGAAAACTAGGAAGCACGGCGCTGGGGTAGCCCTCTAAGGCATATCGTTCTTCCCAAGTGTAGTGAAAATCAGTCACCTGCTTCACACGTTGGAACGGGGAGAGTTAAACATTTAATAAAATACATACTAGTTTTTTTGTATACCTTCGGGGCAGTTTGTCACTTTGTTGATTGAAATCGTGATTATTTTCCATTTAATGGCGAGTGAATGGGAGACAACATTAATCACCGCCAGAACAGCTAAACGACAGTAAAATTACCTACATAAACTACGTATATTTCGTTTAATATCAACAGACATGGAAATTAGTCATTGTTTGTACTTATTCGAGGGGGTGTGAGCGCAGAATATATCTCGCTTTCAGACTAGTAATGCAACCGATAAAGGCACAAGGGACACGTATCGGTACTGTTTGCCATATGCTGGGTCATCGATTAGATACACATTGAAGATTATGTACGTAGCAACATCCTATGCTTCACTGCCATATAAATCCCACTGCCAATCCAACTGCATGACAAACTTAACCCTTTTCAACATCACACAATCATAAACAAACACAGCATAGCACTGCTCGTCATAATCTTTGTTTTATTTCACGGTTCTAGACAAAGTCTCTTTTATGCCCATGTAACGTTTTGCCGCTTCCTGTCTGCTACCACCACCGCCGCCGCCGCCAGCATCACAAATCACAGCCCAACTTTACGACATTTGAAGTCAAAACTATTATCTCGTCTTAAGAACCAAGTTATTTTCAGAGCTCTTTTTTAAGACTTGATACTCTGCCAACATTCAGATTGTCTGGGGGAAGATGATACGGTCTGCGCAATGACGCTTTGTGTAACGTACAGGGTGTTCAAATAAATACGTGGAAAAGAAAGTGAAACCCACTTAGATTTGCTGGGGAAGGTAGGTGTTTGGGATTATTAAGTACGTAAAATATAAATGTGTCTGGACCTTTTGATAAACACGAGGACAATCAACGCCTGTTACATTAATATGAAATTCGATGTTCTCACTGCAGTGAGTATCAATATTATAGTATTCTGGATGTGACGCGTTGTAGTTTGGTAGATATTTCATTATTTAGGAGAAGCGTACTACGTCCATCTGAAGGGACATTTGATCCTGAAGTGGGAGGCAATATTATCCTCCGAAACACTTGCACCTGTCGGCACACCGTATAACGTGGCGTCACAACCCAGACGTCAGCGATTTATAATACCGTCTTGTTGATGCCTGAATCAGGATTCGACTGCCGATCGGACAGGCACATATAGCTCATCCGTATGTCCTAGAACCCAAAATATACCCTTTAAAATGTTCCGCTATTTTACACAGACACCCCCCAGTGTTTGAGGGTGTTTTCCATTTTATGACATTTTAATTGCGTAAGGTCCTTTTGTAATAATAGCCAACGAAATTAACCACTTTTCAACTTCATTTTGGTAAAGAATTCTACATGTTTCGGACAGATTTGCTGTCCAACATCAGGAGTTTTAATACTGTGTTCACAGCAATACGTATTTGTCATAATATTTATGTTGACTGTCTGCTAGCGAGGTCAGTTCCATGACAAATACCTATTGCTGTGAATACAGTATTAAGACTCCTGATGATGGACAGAAAATCTGTTCGAAACATGTAGAGTTCTTTACCAAAATAGAGTTGAGAAAAGTGCATCTCGTTGCCTTTTATTATAAGAATATATAACAATGCACGGTCCTCTGAATGTCAAATGCGTAAGGTACGCAGATTATTTACCAAGCAGGGTAGCCTAACGGTGAACCCATGCAGTGGCATTCGATCCAATCAGTTACAATCTCTGCCTACCTACCAGCTGTCGTAACGAAAGAGAATTCCGATCTTCCGGGGTATTACGTTGCTTTGCTGGGTTATTACGAACGTTGCGACAGAACATCGGGAAACTCTTACCCAGCGACCTTTCGTCACATCCCAGAAGAACGGCATCCTCGAAGACACTACTGTGAACACCTCAAAAATAGCAATTTTAGTGGTTTTACAAAATATTACCAGGTCAGTTCCAGAATAGTTGTGGCTTGAAGTGAGCTTTCAGATTTCAGAGTTTTTGTATGATGAGAATTTATTCAAACCTCCTAAGCTGAAAAAACTTTGGTAACTAAAATGACGACCAAACAAGGGCCTCGTACATCAGCGTAGGTTTGCCCAGCTGCCATAACGACCGAAATTGTAATCGGGGAGCGGGAAGCTTTTGCATGCATTGCATATCAGTAGTTTCAAGTAAGAGTAGCATTTGTAACTGTGCTTAGCAGCATTGTATAGAGGCATGCTGGATTGTACAATAGAAGATATCCACTTATTCTGACACTTTGTATTAGAGGTACGCCATCAGCTTCATGATTTTGTCGTCTTTAGATCGAAACAACAGCCTTCTGAATCAGAGCGTAGAAAAAACATAATTTTAATATTCTGTATCTTAGATGCCAAATTGAACTGCTTTTGAAATTCGTATATATATTTTTTATTTTGACTTTCATAGAAGGATTTGCTTTAAAATCTCATCAGGTTTTATGGGCGTACTACAAATATACAAACAGGCCTAACTAACAAACTAACCAACTACCTACCTAACTAACTAACTAACTAACTAACTGACTGACTAGCTAACTAACCAACTAACAGACTGAGTAACTGACTGACTGACTAATTAACCAAGTAAGCAAGTAACTACTGACTAACTAATTAACTAACTAATAGACTGAGTAAAGTACTGACTGACTGACTGACTAATTAACCAAGTAAGAAAGTAACTACTGACTGATTGACTGACTAGCTAACTAACAGACTGAGTAACTGACTGACTGACTAATTAACCAAGTAAGCAAGTAACTACTGACTGACTAACTAACTAACTAACTAACTAACTAACTAACTAACTCCATGGAACAGAGTCCTTCTTGCGAGACGCTAGTGATTTGTCAGCTAGTTAAGAAATTCCCCACATTTCATGGAACCCGGAGTTATTACCATTTTAAAAGAGCTCGCCCTTATTCTGAGACAAAAAAGAACTGACTTTCACCATCCCTCTTGTTACTTTAAGGTCTAATTTATATCCCATCTGGGCCTGTGTATTCCGAGCGATTCTTCCGTTTAGGTGTTCCAACTAGAACCCTGTATTAACTTGTCTTTTCTCCCAATCATGTCACAATCCCCACCCATTTTATCGCCGTTGATTTAATCACCCTAATAATATTTGGCGAGCAGGAGTCTTGAAACTTTCCACTATACAATTTTCGACAGCATAATTCTCTCATCCAGATGTACCTTGTTGTGAAACACCTTCCACCTATTCCCCTCCCTCAATGCAAGACATTAGGTTCACACCCGCATAATTACGCACATGAACGTAACTACACTAAGGATAATTTTAGGGCCGTGAAACATTGTTTTTGGCCTGATGTAATTGCATTTTTAATTCAATAATTTAGAAAGTGAGCGTTTCATTCTTCTGGGATTTGACGCTGAATAGCTGGGTAAGAGGTTCCCGACGTTTCGAAGGAACATGGCGACTTCACCTTCAATGTTTCGGGTTCCATGACGATTGGATCTTGAACGGCTGAAGATGAAGGCGACAAATTCCTTCCAAATATCGGGAACCACTTACCACGGCAGGCAGCGTGGCATTCGGAAACACCGGAGTTATCGATAAAACGGATGTGGAAGTCTGAAAACTCAGAAAGTATAGGTATAGCGCTGTAATCCCGGCGCTTCATACTGTTTTGTTTAATTGTACCTGAAACCTTAAGTCTGCCTGAGACATTTTATTAAGTATGAAATATGTGTTGCACTTGTAAATACAACTTTTTCTATACGTTCATTGCTGAAATAACTAGAGAATGTCTGTTTCATCGTATCGCTGAACATGACTGCTATCACTGAATGCCCACCGGATGGCCATAAAACTGCCTTGCCCAGGGATAGACTAAAGAAATCTTCTGTATTCAGCGACCTACAGTCCTGATGCATGCATTAATCCATGTAGGCATTCACGCAAAGCGACTATTATTTTTATCCAAATAAAAGTATTTGAATATGTCGAAAAAATTTATAGAAGCTCCTCAGCCTGAAATATGAAAATCTGTTAGAGTGCTGTGATTTGAAATGCAGACAGCTGCACATAACAAAGTTGTATGGCGCAGTTTTGGAATTTTTCGTTAGAAATGGAGGTAGTACAAGTACTATTCATTTTACGAAAGTTTAGTTCCAGAATCGCTGATGTCCAATTATATTTCGTTCTTGAAACGTGGAAATGGAACAGAGCAGATTTTAATGCATTTCCGAAAGCCTCTCTCTCTTTTTTAAATATAAGTTTGTATGTAAGCTGATCGCATTTATTCAGTCTCTACTTCAGAGTCAAGTGGCTAGTAATTGGATCGTTTAAATACTTCTGAGTTTACTCCTGCAATATAAATACAATCATAGCTAATCAATCATACTCGTTTTGAAGTTTTTTTCTTTACTAGAGTAAAGAAATTACTCCGAAAATGTCTCTCACAGTAACTGAAGTAACCGTTGCAAAATTTTTATATGTGAATTATTTTCGCATGCGAGATTTGGAGAACTCAGTGCGGTGTTGCGGAGCTTACAGGTCTTCTGGAATGTGTCTGCTTGGCCCTTGAAGACGAGGGCCTTGCAGTGCTTCGTCAAATCGGGAACACTGACCGAGCAACACCGTAGCACATCCCGACAGACGTAAATCGCTGTATTTTCGTATGTTTTATTTGCATGAGTTGTCACACATTTCGGACTTCTCTCTACATGTCAATATCACGAGTTGTTTCCGTGGTCACCTCATTGTAAGCTACCGTTTTGAATAAGCACGAGTAACATTTTTTTCTATACGCTGCTGTTATTCCCACTGTTTGGCGAACTTCAAAGATATTTCGTGCAGTTGCACGATTAGACCTTCATAGGCTTCCTGAACACAGAAGTGGAAGGTAGCTGCCTTACTAGTCTACGAAGGACAAATCGTTTTGTTTGCTTATATTGCGAAGACTTACCACTTTTAGGATGGTTCGCAAAATTCCGAAAAGCGACTGTTCGCTTCGTCTTGTCTGTCCGCATAGCACAACTGGGCTGCCACTGGACGGATTTTAATGAAATTTGATATTTGAGTATTTTTCGAAAAATCCACAAAATTCAAGTTTCGCTAAAATCTGACAAGAATAACGGGTACATTACATGAAGACTCATATAAGTGTATGACTGTATCTCGCTCAGTTATTTTTAGAATGAGTAATCTCTGAGACAAAATCTATGGAGGAAATCAGAACAAATATTTAATACTTATTTTTCTTCGGAAATCGTGCCATTTATGAGATAATGTGGAAAAATATTGTAGAGCCGGACAACCAGATGACAATATGGTCGATGTGAATCGTATGCTGGATACCTAAGGCTACAGATACGCACTCGGATTATGTAATTCTTATTGCTTTCCACTGCAACAGTGGTTACTCGAACGCGCCTCAATGTTACGTTATAGGTACATCTGTTTTTTACTCGTTTGTCCACTATCTGACTATAGCGGTACGAGGTACAAAATAATTACGGAAAAGACTACACATTTTACCGTACCTCTCCAGCGTTGGTCAGAATCAAGAAACAAAATTAAGCATAACATTGTAGCCCACAGGATTCATTTTATTACCGAGGGATGTACTGTTCACTTCCGAAGTACTGGCGTACGATTTTAATATAATATATACGTATATTATATTTTAGCATTTTAATATATAGTCTCGATTATTACGTTGTTTCAGCTTGTACAACTGCTATTTTTGTGAAGTTGGCTTTCTGCTGTTTTAAAGAGCATTATTATAATGTGTTGTATTTAAATTGCCTTTATGTGTTTTTGAATTAACTTATGTCTTTCCAGAAAGGCCCAAACCTGCAGCAAGAATAAAATAAATACAGCCGTGATAGACTTATGTGTCTACTCCCTCAATGTCAAATATGCATTTGTTTATTTTTTTTAATGTTTTGTTGACAGTCCATCTCGATATAATCGTGTAAAGAAAAACCAGCTTGATGCACAACTTATTCTTAGTATATTTTGTCAAACTCTACATGTTTCGGGCGTATCTAGGCCCATCATCAGGAGGTACAACGTATGTATATAACAACTGACACTTATTATTCTTTTTAGGTGACTGTTGTCGTGGTTGGATTGATTGGATTGGAACAATCCAACCAGGACAACAGACTGTCATCTAAAAAGAATAATAAGTACCAATTGTTGTATACATAGGTTTACCTCCTGATGATGGGCCTAGATACGCCCGAAACATGTAGAGGTTGACGGAATATACTAAGAATAAGTTGTGTATCAAGTTGGGGTCTCTTTACACGATGTATTTATTAGAACAGAGAATTGTTGATCGTAACTTCGCAATATCTGAAGGGCGACGCTTAAAAGGCGCAAGAAAGGCTACGTACGGTACAGATCAAGATTTTCGTATCAATTTCTTTTCAGTCTTTAGTGTTTGTAGCACGATGCTGTACTTCTAGCAAGCTGAAAGTTAACTGAAATCTCATGTGGACAAAATGCGGAGGTATGTGTGTAATATCACAGTAAATATGGGAACTGCTTCCTGCTTCACATTAGGTTTCGAATAAAAAAAAATCGGTCCTACATTTAGATATTTCACGTGCTTTTACTAGAGTCGCTTGTAACACGATATCAGCGCGACGTATTTTGTGGTTCAGAAATTGTGTGATAATCAGTCCTTGATAAATATACAAATTTTGCCAGGTTAATATTCCCCTAGAATATGAAATAGCGGCCGTACGAAAAGTTTGTTTAGCTTTTGGAAACAAATCTGAATTTTGATATGCGGATGAATTGTGTATTTTGTGTGAAATATTGTTTGAAGATCAAAGTTACAGGCATGGTGAAAGTCCGAATCTTTTAGGAAAAATGCGCGAATTTTTACTTACACAGAATAATTAATTAATTATTTTAATAACAATCATATTAATATATTTCTTGAGGTAGAAACATGTAATAGGACAGAAGGATTTGCGAATTTTGGTCGGAACTTGTTTAAAATTCATTCAAATTCAGAAAAAAGATAGTTACTATCATCTGTGTTGTAATAAAGAAAGTGCAGAGTGAATAATGTCTGTGTTTAGATTTCTTGGCCATGGAAGGAGTTCTGTAAGTTTAAAAGTGTAGAATTGGTAGAAGCGTGCGCACGCACGCACGCACACACACACAAACTGAGCGATATTACATTCCTACAAACATACATGGATATTTTTATATTGTGCCACCCTCCTTGCTACAAAACGCTTGAGAAAAAAGCAGTGATTCTGCATTTTTCTCCATTGCATAATACAATAAATGAAGAAAGTGTAAGTTGTAGGCGGATAGATTGCTTGATTCTCATATTACAGGACGCATCTTACAAGTGCTGAGGTTCAATGGCACCCGCTGTGATGAGAGACTGACATTGAACATGAGTGGTTAATAATTTCATAACGAGTTGTCGTGTTCTGATTAAAATACTAGCTCAACATTACGATGAGGATGGTAACGGCAAGTAACGATCTGTCAGGGCAGTCGATAGCCCGATTGAAGTTCGAAGCTGATACTGTCAGAATATAAGTACAGACAGTTTGTGACACAACATACTGCCGAATTTTGTGTGATGGAACCCTGTACTGTAAAGCAGCAATACAGCTATTGTTAAATGGTTGGAATGAGAATATAATAGTGCTCAAAACTGCATGGAACAGAGTCCTTACTGAGAAGCTAATACGTCCTTGAGTCAAGAAATTCCCCATATTTCATGGAAACCGACGGTTCATCACCACATTCACAACAGCCTGTCCCTTTCCTCAGCCAGATCAATCTAGTCCATGCCTCCCCATCCCACTTCTTGAAGATCCATTTTAATGTTATCTTCCCAAGTGGCCTCCTTCCCCTGGGACTTCCCACCCAAAACCTGTATGCACTTATCTTGTCCCCGATAGGACTCACGTGCTCCGCCCATCGCATTCTTGTTGATTTGATCACCCGAATGATATTTCGTGAAGAGTTCAGGTCATAAAATTCATCGTTACGTAGTAAACAGTCCTCAGATAGTCTGGTAATTCCCCGATTTTTATGGAACCCGAAGGTTCATTGCCTTGTTTATAAGAGACCGCCACTAGTGTCTATCCTGAGCCAAGATAAATGTAGTTAGTAGGGCTTTGTGGTCATGCAGCTGTAAAAATGTGCTGGAAGCTTGAAGGATGCTGCATAAAGTTCATAATGTAGAAAGCCTTGAGGAGTCATGTATCGCCACTCTTCGTCCTGAGATGTTCATAGAAATCCACAAAGAAGAAAACTGTAGCTCATTTATCATTGGGATCTGATGTTGCATCACGGGGGATGAAATGAAAAAAGAGGAAAGAAGCGTTGAGGTGAAAGTGGGAATGTTACTTTAACAGAACTTCCATTTTCGTATTTTTAACGCCAGCATGAGGACAGTCGGCGATATGATCCCAGGGGTAAAGCCCTTTCCAAGATAAAACACAGTTACGACACAGTCACGGTTCTTGCGTGTAAAAATAGTGCTATATTTCGGATTGCATTGCATATACACGATAACAGGGACTTGGGGTTATACTGTGACATGTTTTGAACTGAGTGAAATTAAAAGTATGCGGTCTTTGCCAACAGCCATCCTCCACTTTATTATTTGCCCGTTGAAGCCGGTAATTAACTGACTATTGCATAACTCTGTTAATATACTGGCGATATATATATATATATATATATATCGCAAGTATATTAAGAGAGTATGTGTGTGTGTGTGTATGTATATATATATATATATATATATATATGGCCAGTATCTTAACAGAGTATATATATATATATATTTATGTCTATCGTCAGTATATTAACAGAGTGAGTATATATATCTCGCCAGTATATTAAAAGAGTATGTATACACGTCCCAGGAGGAAAGGACCTAACTTCGGGAGAGTGTTCCTTAGGTCAAACTATACCGATATAACCCAAAACACCTATATCCAAAGTTCAATGGTTACGGAGATATTGGCCAGAGAAAATTGGG
>Ga0136643_10015344_pt1 | contig 11512 bp, 5 predicted proteins | sample TergutLab28metaG_FD_96883 | JGI IMG/M metagenome (GOLD analysis project Ga0136643, IMG submission 96883) | Labiotermes labralis P1 segment gut microbial communities from Petit-Saut dam, French Guiana - Lab288 P1 (version 3) (version 3) | ecosystem: Host-associated > Arthropoda: Insects >...
ATGCACTGTAGATGTGGTTAATGTTACAATATTGCCTTGTAGAGCTGGTTAACGTTATGATACTGCCTTGTAGAGCTGGTTAATTTTACAATACTGCACTGTAGAGTTGGTTAACGTTACAATAATGCTCTGTAGATGTGGTTAATGTTATAATATTGCCTTGTAGAGCTGGTTAACGTTATGATACTGCCTTGTAGAGCTGGTTAATTTTACAATACTGCACTGTAGAGTTGGTTAACTTACAATAATGCACTGTAGATGTGGTTAATGTTACAATATTGCCTTGTAGAGCTGGTTAACGTTATGATACTGCCTTGTAGAGCTGGTTAACGTTACAATACTGCACTGTAGAGTTGGTTAACGTTACAATAATGCACTGTAGAGGTGGTTAATGTTATAATATTGCCTTGTAGAGCTGGTTAACGTTACGATACTGCCTTGTAGAACTGGTTAACGTTACGATACTGCCTTGTAGAGCTGGTTAATATTACAATACTGCAATCTAGAGTCGGTTAACGTTAAAATTCTGCCTTGTAGATTTGGTTAACGTCACAATACTACCTTGTAGAGCTGGTCAGCGTTAAAAAACTGCACTGTGGAGTTGGTTAACGTTACAATACCGCCCTGCAGAGTTGGCTAACGTCACTATACTTCTTCGTAGAGTTGGTTGATGTTAAAATACTGCTTTGTAGAATTTGTTTTAATGTTACAATACTGCTTTATGGAGTTGGTTAACTTTACAACACTGGCCTGTGGAGTTGGGTAACGTTAGAATATTGCTCCGTGGCGTCGGTTAACGTTATATTGTTGCTTTGTGGCGTTGGTTAACGTTATAATATTGCTGTGTGGAGCTCGTTAACTTTACGATACTTTACGTTGCTTTACGTTGCAGTAATGCTGTATGGAGACGGTTACGTTAAAATATTTTTAAAATTCTGCTCCATGGTCAGTTAACGCAACAATGTCTTCATAACAATACTCCCTGTCCTCACACATCAGATAAATGACAAATGACAAAAACGTTGAACTTTCACTTTGGTTTTACGAACCATGGTTTGTTACGGATTTATTTTCACTGACATATTTTGTAGGTACACGATCAGCATACATTTAGCTTTGTTCTACATCAATTTGAAACAGCTATGTACACATTTCTGAAACGACGAAGATCAAAGCTTTGCAGCAGTTGTTTCCTGAATGCTTGTTTTTTGATGCAGGCAAGTGTTCAATATTAATTTTCAATTAATCAATTCATTACTAGCCTCTTGCGATATGAGACGCAAAGTGGAAACACTCTTGTACATTAACATGATATTTTAACTTCGAATAACACATTTCAGTTTGCGCTAGAAGAGGACACATCCAAAAGACTGAAAATGTGATAATATGTGATGAAATATATTATTATTCATAAACAAATTATGGATTACAGGCACTAAGTGCAATATATAATACTGTATTTGTACAGTACATGGCAACTATTTCGGAAATTGGTTTAATGTGAACGGTAGTTCCTAGATGTGCATCTAGGAGTTGAGTATTAAAACTTTACCATATGTTTTGAAAGGCGGAGAAGGAAGTCGACAAGAGAAATGTTTTCAACGTTGTTCATTGTTGTAACTTAATTTGTCGCTTAATGTGTAGTACTCAGTGCAATTCACAGCAACTGTTGCACTTCGAACATTGGTTGCAAGTCTGAACGATGGCTAACTATGACCCTGTTACAACATATGTTCCTAAACATTTGTTCTTCTATAAAAACTGGTCTCTATAGCAGATACTATACACCTTTAAAGTGCAGGGTCAGTGGAACTGGACACTGCTGTAACTGCTTTATTTCTTGGAGATTTGCACATGTGGCCAAGTTGCTACCAATCAGCCTCCGGTCCTTCGAACACAAACCCACACACACACACACACACAATATAAATAAATAAATAAATATATATATATATATATATATATATATATACATACACATACATACATACATACATACATACATACATACATACATACACACATACACACACACATACATACATACATACACACACATACACGTACGTGCAGGTGATTAAGTATTTCTACACAGAGAAAGGCTTTTGTAATAGAGAGTGAATAAATTTGTCAGCCTCTTTTCTTACTGCATAAAGAAGCTACGAGGACATGAGTATCCATGTCTGTTAGGTCCCCGAATCCTTATTGGTGTCTGAAACAACGCATGCATTTTCGCGACCTTTTGTCCGAACATCACACCGCCAGAGACAGCCACACATTCCCTTCTGTTTTGAAGTCCCTGCCACTGAAGCCACTAACAATTTCAAAGTGCGAATTTCTGAGGTAGGAATAACATTACCGCGCATTAAAAGAGACACTCTGTGTGACGATAAAACACCTTGGAAGAATATAAAACTCTTACTTAGACCGCTTAATGATCTTTGTAAAACGACAACAGGGGAACAACAAATAACTGCCCATATCACGTGACAGTGTTTCGATCAATAGCCTTCATCATAACCTAACGCCTTGATGAAATTTCTCAGTAGCTACAGTCAGGATCTTTCTGGTTGATCCAACAGATAAAACAACGCTGGAATCCCAGACATGAAATTTTTGGACGTCTGAGAAACAATACATGCTCAAAGTAATAACTGATAGATTATGTGTGTTCAAAACAAAACAAAAAATATAAAAAGATGTAACATCGATATTAAATAGTTTGAATATTTGTTGACAGATATCGCGGACAGGAGAGTCGGCCTAGACATTGTGGGAGCCTTAACCCGCTGCAGCCGTAAGGGCCTGTCCAACCCTGTATAGGGATTACTTCACCTAACATTACTTCTTTGTCATCATCATCATCATCATCATCATGTTCCTGAAGGGTCAGGCGTGTTTCCTGTTCCTTGATCCTCAAGATGAAGTTGGTCCCTCCATCTCTTCCTCGGTCGCCCTATATTCCTTCGTCTTTTGGTTTATATTGTAGTGCTTGTTTTGGTAGTCTGTTTGTGTCCCATTATTTCTTTGTACAGAAACAAATTTAATTAGTCCCAAAACACTTACCAACCCAGCTCATTTATTAGCCGGTAAGGATCCCAACCCTCAGTACGCAGGGACCTTCTTCTTTCTGCCACTAGACCACGTAGCAGACGTGACTCACTTTTAAACTCTTCACAGTGTTTTCTCTTATCAGTCTACTGCATTTTTCAGGTTATCGGTAGCCGCTCCTAAAGCCCTACATAAATAAGATCTTTGTTCCTTATTACCTCTGGAAGCTGGTTACACCAACTTGCGTACATAAGCAAGACTTGCGTGTTTTAGTTTTAGGTTTCAAAGCTTAATGATTTTTTTTATTATCAATTTCACATTAAAGTTCAACTCAATTTCACTCGGCCGATTTGACCGAAAGTAGATTAGTTAACATTCTGTCGGAAGGATTCGCCCTCACTAAAACACACGGCTTCTAAAATATATATATATGTACATCAAGAAATTTGTTAATATGTGTGTCGAGAATTGGAACGAGAGTTATCACGTTTGAATGTTGTTTTCATTATATCTTTGGCTGCGTCAACGTCACTAGGTTGAAAAATTAGTTTCTTCCTCCTCAGAACGAAGACAGTGACAAAAGGCGTAAGTCTGCCTTCCCTCCTCCTTCCCAACTACCCTTCCTTCAAGAACCATCAGAAAACACTGACTGCAGATTCGTCAGTTATGTACAGTGCAAATAATTGAACACAATTATTGGAAAACCTAAATCCGCCCACGTTGTGTTTTATTTCCAATTACATAGGGGTTATTTTTTAGTCAAAACACAACTGTCTTATGTTGTTATCTTTATTTAAGCTGACGACATGTTTCGGCCTTTGCACTAGGCCATCTTCAGGTCACAAGATATATAACTGAGAAGACTATACAGGGTGAATCATAAATAAAATACTGGCAAACATAAAAGCAGGATATATTTATCTAAAATTCAACGAGATCTCGTCGTTAACGATTCACCTGTATAGTCTTCTCAATTACATATCTTGTGACCTGAAGATGGCCTAGTGCAAAGGCCGAAACATGTCATCGGCTTAAATAAAGATAACAACATAAGATAGTTGTGTTTTGACTCAAAAAGAACAACTATTTAATTGGAAAACCTGAATTTCGCTAGTGAACAAATTTATACCATCGCTAAGTCTCTGCTGTGTTATTCTCCTTCAACCTTCATTCATCAATCTTGACATCAAAGCTTACCAACACAGGCGTAACACAAAATACAATACACCTATTCGCGTTTTATAAATATTAGAATTTATGTCAGTGTTAGTTAAATTTACGCTTCACCAAAGGCAAGAAATTCTACTCACACCCATCTGGGTCTTGGCGGTTGGCAATAGCCTCGTACAAAGAAAAATCAGATTGCAAAATAATTTTTATTCGGAACTTCGGTACTTCAGCATTTTCTGTCTGTTGTTTACGTTCATAAGTAAACACCCAGCACAAATACGAAGTAAAAAAGCAGAGACAGAAAAATAAGGGCTGGCAGGTTGCTGGGAAGTGTTTGGCTTTATCGCGGCCCGTACTTCGGCTCAGAGCTTCCTCCGCAGGGTATTCTTCAGTTTAGACTGGAAAAGCCACCTAAGCTTGCAATTAAAAGTTCGCAGCTATTAACTGACAATTACGCTTCAGCTATAATCAAGTAGAAAGCAACATAATTAAAATTATAATAAAAACGAATAAATGAATACGTGCATTGAGCAGTTAACATACTCAAATATATTTCTTAAACAAAAACTTTTATAAAAGACGAAAGTTAAATGCTGTATTCCAGCAGTGAGGCATTAGTCCACATCCTAAACTGGATTAATTAAATCAACAACCTGAAGCGCTATTTATTAAAGATGTAATTTATACCATACCCTACTCTACTACCGTTGATACTAAACGATCTCTTCCTTTCAGGTTTTATTTACGCTTATCTTTCCCATGCGCCCTACATGTATCGTTCGTCCCCTAAACATTTATGCCTTGAGATACCTACAGGTCAAAATACATTACGCTGAAAGATTCTAATAATCGGTCACATGGCTAAAACCACCAACAGCGCCGCCAAAATGCCAACAGACTTATCAACTGAGCTACGTAGGTCTGACGTAGAGACCACAGATTTCTCATAAATAATTTAGTTTACTTTCCTGTTTAGCCATCTTACATTTTTATGTGACACGAATGCGTTTCCAGTTTTGGTTTGGTTCTTCCCATTTACTAATTCATGCTTTATTTAAAACTTTTCTTTTTATATAGACTTGGTACAATTACTCGGCGTTCTTGTGCCAGTCTAAAAGTCTATCGTATCTCCCAGCTGCTAATCCACCATGTAATGGATTTTTAAACTTCAGAGGAAACACGAATGTTACCAGAACGTGTATTAAAATACGATTTTATGGGAAATTGCACACTTTATCTGACGGAAGGAAATGGACATTAACCCTTTAAATGCAGCGTTAAATCCAATCTGCCATTTGCTGGCATTATTAGGAGCTCACCGTGTTCTCCACATTAGCAGGATAAGGGTTAAGACAGGCCTGAGTCTTAAATACACGCATACACAAAGTTGAGTATACAACTAGAAAAGCTGTGGAACTATATACTGTACATTACATATAGGCCTGTGCTGATATGTCAGTCCTTAATAACAAATTCCGTTCATGTCTTAAGCGCATCGCGTCTCCGTTACAAACAATGACCCTCTAATTTTATTCAGGCAAACAGATATGTATTCTGGGGAACGGAATACCAGCATCAGTAGAATGTTTCTATCCAGCACAAAGTCTGTACTGGCTCCGGGAACCGTCTAGTGTCCTACCTAATTAGTAACAGGAGTTTTGATGTTTTGCTGACCGTGCATCTCAGTATAATCTTAGTAATTAACCAACTTAATGCGCAAATTCTTGTTTTATAACAAGTTTATTATACGCCTCTACATGTTTCGAGCACTATGTGCTCATCATCAGGTGGCCGTCCCGTGCATGGGACGACCACCTACAGGTGTGATGATACCAGATGCTGTATAATACAATTTTGACCTCCTGATGATGAGCACATGGTGCTCGAAACATGTAGAGGCGTATAATAAACTTATTATAAAACAAGAATTTGTGCATTAAGTTAGTTCATTACTAAGATTAGTAACAGGAGATGAAGCAACTAATGTAGAGTGATTAGGAGATGAAGCACTCTCAACATAAAGCAAACCAATCATCTCGACCTTGCGCCCAGATTCATAATGCGTGACAATATTCCACCATGCCCTGTGTGACTTCAAGGTGCGGTGCTTAACTCCATAGGCCTACATAAAACGTGGCCATGCGTTTGTAAGCTGCAGAGTTCGGTAGACCTATACTGGCCGAAACACTGCACCGCTTTCGGTTGTCATAAAGTTTCAAGCTTAACGTATGAACAATTCGCCTGCAATTTCTGCTCATTTGGCATCACTTGTTTATTCGCCAAGCCTGACCTTGTATACGCGCACCTCTTGGCACAGGGGATGGAATAACAACCATAATAAGTAATAAGACGGAGAACAAGATGTTAAATCTCACGTCTAATAAACACAGATGTCCTAAATACAGTTCGGGGAGTAAATATTGTCACAGACGTTACACATTAAGGACAACTCTTAGTCTTACTACGCCAAGAAGAAGTAGATTTACTCCTTGTGATGGGGAAACAGTCGAGTTCCAGTCCGCCGGAAACCTGGGTTGAAATAAGCCTATACTTCAAGCAAGCGACAAAGAGAAGGGCAAAAAACACAAGAGTAACGCCGACTGAATGCGTTGTACGGACAAGGTAAGATACATGTCGACGTGTCTGAAAGGGCAATTGTTGTGTAGACATGACTGGATGTTCTTATGGAATCATCATAATCTTCATGCAGAAAACACTGCGTCCCTGCCATTTTGCATAGGTACGGTGTATTTCAAAGCAAGGACCTGAGCAGAAGCAGATGGTTTAATTCTAAGAACTTTAACCAGTACAGTTGTGATAAATCTATAATTCTTGTCAATGACATTAATAGGTGACCAGTCAAGACGAATTAGATCAACATGATACGTAGCACGTATGAGAGATATGAAAAATGTATAGGACGTTTATAGACTCAGAAAGGCCTGAAAAAGGAAGGACACTGGGGGACTTCCGTGTCTGCAGGAGGTTCTTGGAGAAACAGAGTGTGAAATGGAGTGGATTCAACTGGCTCAAGGTGAAGACCAATCGCAGACTGTTGTAGTCACGGTAATTAATCTCCAAGCTTATAACAGGAGGGACATAGAATGTCTCGTTAGCTAAGGAATTGCCATATCTGAAGAGGAATTCTGTTGCATGCTCTTAGCTGCTAAGATTGACACGGCCATTAAATTAAGGCGAAAAGTATACTTTAAAGCTTCCCATATAAAATTCGGCAAGTACAAATACTTCATCAGAAATCTCGTGTATTATGAATTTTACAACAGCTGAGCGCAGGCCAGTTTCAAGGTTTAAACAGCAATGTGACAACAGATTTCGTTCTTCTGAGATATCAAGTCGCGTCATTCGGAAATCTGATCCCGACGTTTCGAGGCAGCGCTGTGTCCACTTCTTGAAACGTTCATTTGTCCAATGTCTTCTTGGGCATTTCGAACGTTGAAGGAAGGCACATACTTTGCCTCGAAGAGTCGGGATCCGATTTCCGAACGACGCAACTTCATATGGCAGAAGAGTGAAATTCTTACGTAAGCACCACTCACGTTCACTGTGTCTGTTCTTCCGTCCGAACTTCTGTCCATTTATTTCTATATGTGCGTAAAATGATGCCACAAAGCCTATAAACAAATCTGAAGAAGCGAACGTTCAAACTACACGTATCACTTGGCGTAATATAAGAGTTGCATTTGGATCACACAGCCTATCTGTTGTGCTTCCTTTGGTTCTCACAGCAGACAGACATTATCTCCCCAAAACGAAAGAAGGAATTCTTTTTAATCTTAGATGACATCGTCCTGTCGTGCATATCACATCAATCAAGCGATACTTTCCATTCGATAAACAAAACCACATCCAAAACTTTGCTAGCTCCATATAAATGTACACTGTAAAGATATTTGTTCAGTTTTGTGTTGTCATATATAAAAACCGTAGTTCATCTCTTATTTTTAATTTTTGTACATTAATTAAAGTAAAATGCGCAGATACTTTGATACGAAAATATAGTTGTGTTTATCGGATAGAAACACAGTGCTTGACAGGGGACCAATTCGTTTTTTGTAGGGCAAGTTCTCTTTTAGATGAAATTAAATCTTCGAATGCTTAATAATGAAGGCATTTTTAATTGACTCATTTACATCTGATATTTGTGTGACCGTGCATCACTGATATAATAATATAAACAACCAACTAGATGCAACAATAACAGTTTATTAATAATTTCAATCTGCTCAACATGTTTCGGGCGATAATTTCCCCCATCCTCAGGAGCACTAGAGACGGTGTTTACAGCTTGTGGTATAATCGCCCGAAACATGTTGAGCAGATTGAAATTATTAATAAACTGTTATTGTTGCATCTAGTTGGTTGTTTATATTATTGACTCATGTACCTTGATTTTGCCTGAACTACAAACAAAATAGGATTACAAGATTAATCACGAACGTAAATGAGTCACTATCGCCAGACTATGACAAACGTGGTTTGTGATTTCTTATCTCAGGTGTGCGTTGTGCATTAGATGATACAGTGGGACTGACGAAAAAAGTTTAATGATGTACCCGAATACTGATTATACTAGCATCAGTTAATGACTAAACAAAATGACTGATATACCAGTAACTGTTAATGCCTAAACAAAAGGGCTGGTGTACCTTGTGCCAGCAATTGTTGATGTGCGACTTCGTATCCCTGCTAAGAATCTTTCATCCAGTCAAAGACAGGATGAAAATTTTATCACCGAAGTGGAAGTTCAGAGTTTTAGCTAGCTACCTCAGCCACTGATGTTAATCATCGCTACCGCCATAGCTACACGGGCTGCCGGAGATGTCGCTTTGTGTCATCTTTCAATTCTATAGGGTCACGTGTTGTGTTGTGACCATAACAAAGTCCGGGAGAACAGAAAGAAAACACCGAATTTGTCTTGGTTATGGCTCCCTTTGAGGCAACTTGACACCATCAATGCGGCCCTTTTGTATAGCTTAGAAAAGAAGACGCTGACAAGACAGAATCGTTCTTCCGGAACTGATGACAGGCGAAGGGAGAAGGAGAGAATAATGATGTGTAATTAATTTAGATGGGAATGTTCGTTACATGAGAGAAAGAAAAAGACAGAGGAAATGTGAGGTAAAAATTACAACACTACACCAAGAGGCGACCATCTTTTGATGCTATATAATGAGGCATCTCGTTTTCTTTTTGGCACGACTTTTTCAATGGTTTAAATTAAGACGATGCGTGACGCAGCTTGAAAGGGAATCATCATGGCGGATCTGTGGACCGCACAAATGGAAGGAGCCGCTGCCAGGTCATCATTACTTCATATAATTGTACCAATCAAGACTCGGTAGGTAGTCCGTGCAGCTAAATTGTTTTACATCCGCACACATCAGCGTGAGTGCTCTTTCTGAGAAGCTACAGGCACTGTTCAGTCATCAGCATCACACCCGGGGATAGGCGGTGCAGAAGCTGGAGTAGAGAGAAAAATCCGTACCTCTGGTATCCTCTGGGTTTTTTTAAATAATGATGTGTCAACTGAAATTATTCAATCGACTTAAGCGACATTATGATTATAAGCTAATTTGACATTCAGAGGACCGCGCATCGTGATATATTCTTATAATAAAACCAATGAGAAGCATTAATTTCTCAAATTTATTTTTTAAATAGGACTCTACATGTTTCGGACAGTATCTCTGTCCATCATCAGGAGTCTAGCACTGTACACACAGCAACACATACAGGTTATGCTGACTGCCTGCTAGCAAGCAGTCAACATAACCTGTATGACACATACCTATTGCTGTGTGTACAGTGCTAGACTCCTTATGATGGACAGAGATACTGTCCGAAACATGTAGAGTCCTATTCCAAAAATAAATTTGAGAAATTAGTGCATCTAGTTGGTTTTATTATGAGACTATAATCTACTTCTGGTGGGAGGTTTGAATGAAGCGCAAGTGACCTGTTTTAGAGTCTACTTATTATAGAATTTCCACGGAAACGGAGGGAAAATAAGAAAGGTATATGTCATACAGGTTTGCTGACGGCTGTCAGCAAGCCTGTATGACATATGCCATTGCTGTGTGTACGGTGAAAAACGTCTGATGATGAACAGAGGAACTGTCCGAAACATGCAGAATTTTATTGCAAAAATAAATTTGAGAAATTAGTGCATCTAGTTGGTTTTATTATAAGAATATATCACGATGCACGGTCACCTGAATGTCAAAAAAAGGCCCTTGAGTGTTCCATTGTTCTTTAGAAGACAAAGTGCAACAACAGATGAGTTAAACAAATCTGTATAAGATTTGTATAAAACTGACGAGTGTATAGGGGAAGTCAGCAATTAAAAAAGGGTCACCAGAAATGCTTAAATAGTCGCAATCTTTGCGGAGAAGCATTGCCTAACGGCATACATTAAACTTACTCTTCCCTCTACAAAATTATCCAGACCAGCGCTTCCCAAACTTTTTTGCACACGGACCCCTTTCGGTTTCGGAAAACAACCACGGATCTCTACATCCTTGCTCAAGTAAATACAGAGGGTCCGGATGATAGGAATCCAAAACTAAAAATTTATATATCAGAACTGATTTTAGATGGCTACAAATACATACCGGTATCATACGTAACAATGAAATGCATGATTTGACCGTAATTAAAATAATTCGTAATTAGACATTGTAACGATCATACGAAATTAACATATCGCCATTTAAACAAGTCTCTAAATTATTTATCTCAGTAATTAACCAACTTGATGCACAACATTTTTGTTTTACAATAAGTTTATTTCGTGCCTCAACATGTTTAGAGCACATGTGCTCATCATCAGGAGGTCAAAATTGCATTACACAGCCTGTAGTGTGTGATGATACCAGAGGCTGTGTAATGCAATTTTGACCTCCTGATGATGAGCACATGTGCTCGAAACATGTCTTCTTCTTCTTCCTCAGCTCTACAACTCTTTGTGAGTTTTGGCTTGCTCAATTATTCCTCTCCATGGTTTCCTTTCCTGTGCCTACTCGAAACATGTAGAGGCATGAAATAAACTTATTGTAAAACAAAAATGTTGTGTATCAAGTTGGTTAATTACTCAGATAAATATACTGAGACGCACGGTCAGCAAAACGTCAAAATGTTGTGTATCAATTTGGTTAATTACTGAGATAAATATACTGAGACGCACGGTCAGCAAAACGTCAAAATGTTGTGTATCAAGTTGGTTAATTACTGAGATAAATATACTGAGACGCACGGTCAGCAAAACGTCAAA
>Ga0136643_10015345_pt1 | contig 11511 bp, 5 predicted proteins | sample TergutLab28metaG_FD_96883 | JGI IMG/M metagenome (GOLD analysis project Ga0136643, IMG submission 96883) | Labiotermes labralis P1 segment gut microbial communities from Petit-Saut dam, French Guiana - Lab288 P1 (version 3) (version 3) | ecosystem: Host-associated > Arthropoda: Insects >...
CTGTGAATTCGTCCTGCATTCTGATCTCGAGACATTACCATGTACTTAGTTTTATCAGCACTTACTTCCAGTCCAATCTCCCTAGTAGCAGCTACTAAAGCTTCTGCATTTTCCTTTAGAGTACGTATGCTTCCTCCCAGTATAATAACATCATTGGCATAAGCCAGAAGCTGATGTGTACCATTTAGTTTCAAGCCATCCCGGTTTACCTGAACCCTCCAACACAGTAAGACACCTAATACATGTTCTACAGTTTTGCATTTAATGCCTCAGCTCTTGGCTGAGGACAGGCCTTCAGTTTTGTAACCTCTTTATTATCGCGTGCAAAGTGTTCTCATTTTAAAACCAAATAAAATTAGAAACAACCCGGACTCAGGCGCACGTCTCCCCTTATAACCGTCGACAAACGCGAAATTTCCTGCATTACGTATTCTTCTCCAGTTTTCCCTCCGGTCACTGTAAATTTATTCCAGTTACTGTACTGAGACAAAACTTCTTGTACATACTTTGTGCTGTTCTTTATATACATATATGTATATCTATATACATATATGTATATATATATATATATATATATATATGTACGCCATGTTAGTCCACCAGAGAGCAGCCAGGTACAAACCAAACGTTATCACTTGCTTCTCTGCAGTCCCTAACGTGTACGCTGTATTTAACCCACAAACATGTCTACATTCACACCCAGCACCACAAACCTGTAGTTAATTAACAGAGTTTTCCATGGCTGAATTATCCAGTGATGGCGATTCAGTGTGCAATATTGAAAGAAGTCCGATTTTAATTGGGAGCAAATTGGCTGATGGTTTTTCACAAACTTTTCCTTCTTAATGGTTTAATTTTGTGTGGTGTCTGTTGTTACCAGCTATCAGCGAGATGAGCCACACTTCGGTGTGTACGTTGGAGTGGCTGCTGACTGGTCAGCTGCTGTCTTGTGCTGCTCTGTCAAACAGGTTCAGCTCATGGCTGTATGATTCACAGAAAAAATATTTTGTACATCGGGTTTAGATTGCACATTAGGGGTCTGCAGGGTGGTATTTGGGATTATGAGGGAGGAATTTAGCTCATTTTGAAAACCTTCATTTCAAATATTTCCCCCCGCCCCCCCCAACAAAAGCTTATTGCTAAAGAGATATGTAAATCTTTTTTTTAATTTTTGCAACTTTGTCAGGAAAAGCAGAAATATTTTCTTCCGAAGAAATCTTTTCTCGCTTTTCCACGATCCACAATCAAAAATGAAAGTAACTAAATTTTATCTGTGATAAAGTATTGTCCCCTTCCACACGAAAGCTTCTCCTGTCGCCCGCAGCTGGTTTCCGTGGAGAACTGTGGCTTTCGCAGCTCACAGACTTCTGCAGGCCTGGCGTACAATTTGAATTTCATATGTCTTTTATAGACAGTCTGTTCTTGAAGATGCTACGCGAATTCACCTGCTCAGTTAAAGATCGAATCATAGATATTTTATCAAATTCTTGAACTTTTAACCAATCCAATATTAAAGGAACCTTATCTTGTTCAGGTGTGTGAATTGATATAACTATACCAAATAAACATCGACAAATGCACTGAGATGTTATGAAACAAAATATATTATTATATGACCACTTGCAGTTACGTTTAGTGTTAATAAAGTTGTGATTTAATAATGCATGAGTGCATTTGTTGAGTGTTTATTTGATTTGTGTCATGGCCAACACAATGATTACCATGCAACTATTTACAGAGGCTGAATAACACAACACGAATAGCATTTACACTCCAATTCCCAAATGAAATATTACTGAATGTAATCCTTAAAGTAGAACAAACCCCTAAGGTTATCTGTCACGCTGGGTTTAGCACAAGTTTGTGTTTGTGTGACCAAATCCTACTGTCTCTCACAGCGAGGTTTGCTTCCATCTTGTTGAAAAACTCTGAAAATAACGTGCACCTGAATACTGAAGACTTTAGTGTCTTGTGGTTAATTTATGTACCACAAGATTCAGTTTCCACAAATACTACGTTCTGCCCACACAGCTGTATTTATGTGTTTTGTGTGGATCTGAGAACAAACAGCGATTATTTCCCTATACAACATTAACTGACTGGTTTGTGTAACCGAGACTGAATGTGTTTACTGCGCGGTACGGACTGAATGTTTAAATGTAGTTCAGTTTAATTTTATTTTTAAAGGGCTACGATAATTTGTATTTTGCCCTCAGGATGCAGCCACATATTGCGATTTAAATCTATAAATACTCAGCATTTATTTGTCTAATCATCATCAAGTAAACCGCCTTTGTCTTTGAGACTCACAGCTTAATGTGAGACGAAAACTCGATTTTGGGAGTCGTTTTTTACGTGCTTTCGCAAAATTGCGAAAAGCGACTATTAACACAGAAAAACTCGACTCCCACCATACGGATTTTCATGAAATTTTTTATTTCAGTTATTTTGGAAATATGTCCAAAAAGGTCAATTTTCAACCAAAAAAATCTGAAAAGAATACCTGTTGTTTTACGTGAAGACCGGTACACATTTATGATCATCTCTCTCTCATTTCTTCTTAGAATGACAACTTTTTCAGGCAAACGTTGTAGATAAAATCAAACCACACATTTTGTGTTCGGTTAACTCCCCCCCACCCCCACCACCCCCCCCAGAAAATCGTGTCGGTTATGAGATAATGTGGGAAAGCATGGTAAGGCCGGACAGACCACAGATGAGAACATAACAGACCGCACGCGAGTTTTATGCTGGACAAGAAGGCTACAGACACATACTCAGAATATGTGATAATTCTTGCTTTTGGACTGCAACAACGGTTACGCGAACTCACCACAATGTTGCGTTATCCGTACATCGCATCTGCAGTTTAACGTTGAAACTGAGTGCCGTATATTAGGGAATTTTTTGTTTGAATTTCCTCCCGTCCATTAACAGAATTTTATACAATTTTACAATTCTACGCTAGAGACCTGCATTGATACCTGCCAGGCAGTATCGATACCTGCCAGGCAGTATCGATACCTGTCGGGCAGTATCAGCTCTCTACGTCACCGACCCATAACAAGTTCTGGTTCCAATAAGAACAGTAAAACCTGTCTTCTATATCGCTTCACACAGAGCTGAAATTCGGCATGACACACCGTCTATAAATTTATCGTGCAGTTCTCATTTCTGGCTCTTTTTATCCGCACCCAGTCCCAGTCTGGGTGAACCACAAATGCACTCAAGTGCACAAAACAAGTCCGATTTACGACCGTTAGACTTGCACTGTTTTGCGACATTCTTTAACAGTACATGAGGCAGCCACAGTAACGACTAAAACCCGTATTTGTGGCCACCGCAAGCAGAGAAGCCCCCAAGAGCCACACTGTCTACTAAATATTCCCTAGGCTTAACAAGCCTCACCCCCAAACCCCCTTTCTACTATTTTGGTAAGATAAAATTTTGATATTTCAGATAACTCAGCGCCCCCCCCCCTCAAAATTTTCAATAATAGCTCTGGCCTGAATTTCCAAATGGAATTTAGTGGCGTGTTTAAAAACTGCCAGCTGTGTTTATTGTGTTTTAATTTTTCGTGTTTATTCCGCAATTATTTTACGAACAAACACAGTGTTTGTGGTTCTGTCATTTACTCTACCCCAAAACTGATATTTTGATATCAATGCATATATGATTATATTCCTGTTTAATACTGTAATTTATGTATATTTATTGTTATGTCTATGTATTCCTGTTGCATGTTTATGTAACTTCATAGTGCCACCTGGCACTCTTCCTCTGCCCTGACTGATGTTTTTTCCGTGCGTTTTCTTCAGATGTAAAGCAAATGCCAGGGTATAACTCGTAAAGACGGGGCATGGCCCGCTCTCTTCCATAAATTTTGTGTTGTTCTGTGTGTTGTTTGTGTGTAAATGTGTACTGTAATACTGCCACTGGGTGGCAGCCCAATTGCAGTTTAACAAATACGTCATGTCATATCATATCATACTACTCTGTGAAATGCGTGTGTAGGAGTGATGTCTTACAGCGCCTCGCTAACGGGGAAATGTTGTGTCGACTTAAGGCGTCTCGCTTTGCGACTGTCGTCCAGCGACCAGTTAGACTCATTTTATTGGATGTGTGATGAAACATATTCTGTGTAGAACTTGACACCAAAATATTTCAACAAACGCTTTAAAGTTACGGTTTTGGGCCACGTCATTCCATAAGGAATCTCACTTGATATTCAAGTATGTAGGGGCAACAACGGATTGACACGCTTCATGTTCATTAGATATTATAGACGTCGACGCATATCTTGTTATCAGCCATACAGAAAAGAACAGACTTCACTCTACACAATGCCTTACCTGAACTCCTACCCATATCGCACATAATATCCGAACATTCTTGAAACTTTTATGGAACATTTTCGCCAATTCTCCTTTGATTATTCACTTTTTGAGTAAGTTCAATTATTTTCAAGAAATTTTATTGTTAATTCACATTAATGCATTACGAAGTAAAACGTTTCCAAATATTATTAAATGTTTTTTTTTGTAGATGAGAATTTTAATCGCATGATTAATTATATTTGCTTGCTGGCTCTTTTGTAAATGGCGTCTGATTTGGTCGAAATGTTCTGCAGCTGTTTTCTGTGTATCGAATTTAACAGGATCTAAGACTGATGTACAGTACAAACAAAAAACTACAATATCAAAGTTTTATATATTCACCAACTGATGCACCAGTGAGTTGTGTGAAAAATTACATTAAAATTTACATTAAAACAGCTCCGACATATTTCGGTGTTACAGTTACACCATCATCAGGGAGAGCATTAATTTGTGCTTACTAAAGCTATAGTGGTTAAAATGGTCCACTAAATTACATCAATATATGGTTAATACGGTGGTTGTGTGGTTGTAGCCACACAACCACCGTATTAACCATGAGTGTGAGTGTGTGTGTGTGTGTGTGTGGTGTGTGTGTGTGGTGTGTGGGTGTGTGTGGGTGTGTGGGTGTGTGGGTGTGTGGTGTGTGTGTGTGTATGGTGTGTGGGTGTGTGTGTGTGTGTAATATTTGTGGAGTAGTCAAGAAATTCAAGTGAAAAGTTGGGGTTTCAAATTTTTCTCTATATCGTATTGCTTGGTTAAAATGTTTGTTTGGGGAAAGCGACGTTGCAAGTTAGCCTATTAAAACACTCGATCAGTAGTATCGTAATTTATGTAGAGTCTAAACTGTGTTTGCAGCAGAACAGTTTGTGTTCTGCACAAAACTTTGCACGTAAATTTTGTTCTTAAAAAATTAATTTAACTTACAAAATTCACAACCGAACATTCACTGTGACACGCTCGAGTTTCAAAGCGAAACACAGCCTGACATAAGCAGCCCTTAATTCAGCCCCTCTGCATCTTAGTACACTCTGAACTAGATTATCCAATTTATGTACCTTTAGAACAAAATGTTTTGAGAAAATTCGAAAGCAAAATAGACATAGCATTAGAGGAACGGATGATATTTTATACTTTGGAAGGTAAATTCCCAGTACACGGCATAAGGGCGTATTGTGAATTTGAGGTGTAACTCCACCATTTCTTAACCGCGGCTTTAAATAGAGGTGAGTGGTCAGCTTCACACTCTGGTCACTTTATCCGCCTGAGAAATACCCGTAACACCTAATGAACACGAAGCTAGATGAACTCCAGAGGCAGTCCGGACGCACTGAAGAAGAAGAAGAAAACATTTCTTGCGTCTGCCTGCATTGGAATTTCTCGGCTATCCAACTTAAAGCGTAGTCCGTATTTGGCTTCCAAATTACGTACGGAAATTTTATAAGTTTTGCCAATTCCTTGATGCTTTAAATAAGATAAATTGCTGCCTCATACCGACATATTCTGTGGGAAATGTAAAACGTGCGGCAGAATATTACAGATGTCATGAAGAAAGGTTTGAAATCTTTCACTGGACAGACTGTCTTTAAGAATGGCGGGCGTGTAAATTATGTGTGGATATGAAACTTCGGTTCGTATCTCACTGAGAGCACAGTCCCAACCAGCTAGATCACGTTGTGAGAGAAAACAATGCACGGTCGTTCTGAGGATCAGAAAAGCACATATATTCATTGTGTGGACAACATAACATTTATAAAATATTAGAGAAGATGGTATATATACTTACCATTAGGCTTTACAAGGCTGACAGTGTCACAATAGGCGTATTATCTGGTGATGGTAACGTCTCCACAGCCTCTCGGAGAGGCACTGTCGAGCGAGCTTACTGACAAATAAGCAGTTTCGTATTCTTCAAAACCACTGAAGTGGAATTTATAACAAAGAAAGCTGCCTCGGAACTGAATATCGACGTAGAGCAGCTTCCATTTCTCCTTCGTGTCCTGTACACCGCAGGCTGAGTTTGCAGTCAACAGACCAGATATTCTGGTCACATCGTAAGGAAAAGAATTCTGAGAAAACATGAGCCAAAACTGCAGTGAAACTATTTCTCCGTGTACTCATCAGAACTACGCAGCTGGTTTTCAACAACGTTTATTGCAACTGTCACGATAATTCAGTTTTATTTACGAAACACCGATAAATAAATATATATGGAAGATAAAAGAACAAATCAACTCCTCCTTACCGCCGGCAGTAACCAGTACCTGCCTACAGCAGTAACCAGTGCCTGCCTACAGCAGTAACCATAGCCTGCCTACAGCAGTAACCATTGCCTGCCTACAGCAGTAACCAGTACCTGCTTACAGCAGTAACCAGTACCTGCGTACAGCAGTAACCAGTGCCTGCCAACAGCAGTAACCATTGCCTGCCAACGGCAGTAACTATTGCCTGCTTACAGCAGTAACCATTGCCTGCTTACAGCAGTAACCATTGCCTGCCTACAGCAGTAACCAGTGCCTGTCTACAGCAGTAATCATTGCCTGCCTACAGCAGTAACCAGTACCTACTTACAGCAGTAACCAGTACCTGCCTACAACAATAACCAGTACCTGCCTACAGCAGTAACCAGTATCTGCCTGTAGCAGTCACAACCAGTACTGAGGTCCACATGAAGCACTTCTTCCTACACACATCTCAATCCCTATGTTAACTGTTTCCCCAATTAATTTCCTCAGTTATACCTTCACTCAACACGCGATGTTTCATACGGAGACGATTTAAAAGTCGACAACTGCAGTCATAAACAGACGGTTATTCATCAGAATGTTTATTTGTGTTTTTATGAAATTCGTATCTGTTTACTCTTCAGGCAGTAAGAGGAACCACAAAGTGAACGCAATGCCTCGTTGCTTAATATAAACTGTTTGGAACCAAATAGTTAACTCCGGTACTACAAAGTTTGATTCTAAGAAATTCCACGTTCTGCCCACACAGCTGTATTTTTGTGTTTTGTGTGGATCTCAGAACAAACAGCGATTATTTCCCTATACAACATTAACTGACTGGTTTCTATAACTGAGACGGAGTGTGTTTACTGCACGGTACGGGCTGGGTATTTAAATGTAATTCAGGATTACATACAGAGCGGAATATTTGTGTAACAAGTAAGGAGCTGCTAGCTCCTAAAGAACACCACTGCATGAAATCAGTTGTGACGTAAGAGGATCTTGAAAATGTACTCTAGCAAAATAGCTTTCTTATTCTTTCATCCATTCATTATGTTGGCTGTTTTACGACAGGTCCAAAGCCTCTTCCAAAGCAAATGCCCGTCTCTAGCCAAACTCAGTGCCATGCAAAATCTCCGAATTCTGTTGCTCACTACGGCAAGTATTTATTTATTTCTTAAGTTATTCGTTTTCTGATTCAGGAATTCAATATTTGATTAGTTCTTTGGACCAGTGACTACTTTTATACAGAGACTGTTCATCGAAACGCGTGTCAAACATTGGAATGATTCATAGGATCATTTTAAGAACAAATGGCTATATCACAATATGTCCGATTATCAGTAATTTGAGGCAAAAAGGAAAGTTTCTGTAATTAAAGTACGTGCTTTTCAAGCCAGACTCCTGCCGCCTTCACTGAAGTGGCTCGTTACACCGTCTGTACAAACATTCGCCACGAAATGTAGTGCCACCACTTGAATTTACGTAATTTAATGCGCAGGTCATTCCGTTGTTTGCAGAAGGTTACGTCTAGGAAGTTCTTAAAAATTATACACACCACAGATCCTGCTGCCTGCTAACACAAGCGTGTTGTGTTCTGTTGTTATGTTATGTTATGGGTCATATTACTTGTCATATCATATATCATATCATATCATATCATATCGTATCGTATCTTATCATATCGTATCATGTCATATCATGTCGTATCATGTCGTATCATATCGTATCGTATCATATCATATCATATCATATCATAAAATATCATATCATATCGTGTCGTGTCGTATCGTATCGTATCGTATCATGTCGTATCATGCCATATCATATCATATCATATCATATATCATATCATATATCATATCATATATCATATCATATTATATCGTATAGTATCGTATTGTATCATATCATATCGTATCGTATCATATCATATAATATCGTATCATATCATATCTTATCATATCGTATCGTGTCGTGTCATATCGTATTATATTATATTATAACGTTCATTATGTATGACTTTAATCCTTGTTTAATTACAGTGTAAATAATTATCATATAATGAAAGTTGCCCTAACAGCAGCCAGCCTGAAGGCCAGGACACATCCTGTCCCCAGAACGTCGTGCATGTGACTTCAGAATCAAATCAAATAACGCCACAAGTTCTGACGCGTTAGCAGTACTGTCGTGGCAACATAAGATCACGCAAACTGATGTTTATCAGTTGATGAACTTAGAGCCAGTCTACTGAACTGCCGTGTGCAGTTGTGAGAGTCTCAAATGAGGGAAGAATACTGACAGACAGACAGACTACTGCAACATGCAGACGTGACAGTAAACCCGCTATAGTCGCAAGCCCAGATGTACTGCATTCTGCCCTCGAATGTTCCAAAACGCTGACTGCAGTTTAAGTGGCGAAATGATACGGCGAGCGACGTATGCCTGATCTGCGCCGTCATCTTGGTGCTTCGAGGTGCCAGGCGTCTAACGTAGGACCTGGTTTATATTTTTAGCGAAATAATTGTCCAACTGTGCGAGAATTCACGTTCCCGCAGCAATACAAACCACTTGCGCTCTGTAGATGAAGTCACGGTGATACTTCAAAATGTCGCGATTTTTATACAAGCAACCCAGCCAGCGATACACCCAAGGACGCTTGATCTCAAGTCATCCAATTGTTTTAACACACACAAACCAGTAAGCCAGTATATATGTCAACACGATCAACACCAATGTGCTGACAGACTTGATCAAAACCGATCAGGAACCAAAAATCGGCCTATAAATTTACACATTTGCACAAATAAAGTCAGAGACCACTGGATACTTTATGCACCACGCGGCTTTACAATAAAACGTTCTACGTCCTCTCCACAGCACGTATTTATGTGTTTTGTGCACACAAATCCATTTACGCCCCTAATTAATACATGGCTTTCACAGCGCCGATATTACAAACGTCACAATCACTGAACAAATGTTTGTGGGCATCTCCCTCACTGAATTTTGCCCAATTAGGAAGTAAAGTATAGAAAACAAGGGTAAAGTCTTTTTTTAAGCCCTTCAATGAATTTTAAATTTTACAAAATTCACAGTTACTCAAAACCGTTAGGTCAACGTGTTCCGTGCAAAATAGTTTGTTCCTCTGCAGGAAATATTTCCTTGTGGACGTCACGTTCGTTGCAGACATAAGCAACAGACATGAACCAGACTGTACTCTCGCTTTTCACGCAATTCCATTACATATTTGTGTAAAATTACTATATATATATAGGTCTAGTGTAAAATAATGAATAAAATATAATAACAAATAAAAATAAATAAAATACAGAATATAGCAGCAGGTGATGACGTGCAATTCTAATGGTTACCAGTCTTGTTTCTTGCGCGGTGCAAACAGGATTAGACTAAAAATTGTCTTTCTAATGAACTTTGTGTTTTACCCTCACTTTTTAAGGTGAATTATAGGAAACACATTTGTAGAATAGCTAGCATTTCTTTACCTACTGTGCGATTCTTTCTTTCCAATGCCATCAGTCACTCTGGAAAGTCAATAAAGTGTGATTAGCAAAACTTTAACACGATTCTGCAAGTGTCTGACACAGTTAAGCTCGCCCACAGACACTCCCAACTATTCAAACTTTCAAATACAATCAAGTCAGTAGCAGGAAGAGCGTAAAATCGAAAAGCAGAATTTTATTTCGTGAAAATACAGGATCTCATGGTGGTGAAAATGGCTTGTGCTCTGCTCTGAATGTCACGGCATGCAGTTCGACAGAATTATGTCTGACGTTTCGGACGAACCAACTGCCTCCATCTGCAGGATACAAAGTGTTTCCTGGACATAAAAGTATATGTTGGCAAACTGCTACCAGCCTGCTCTGTCACTGCAAGAAGAGAGAAGATACGCTCTTCATGGATTTTTTCTTTCATCCATCAGATGGAAAGGATTCAGCTCTAATCCTACCTGTCATTTTGTCCGTCCCAGTAAATAAGAGAACGCCTTAATTGTGTAATTTCCAATATTTGCAGTCTACTGGTAATGATTTCGAACAATCTGCCAACAAATGAAAACTATTTTTTTTTTTTTGCTGCTCCTTCTCTCACGAGGCAAATGCTAGCACAACACCGTCCGGTACATCACGGACACACCAACAGCATAAAAATAATACCAATTATTAGTTCACTGTCATAATTTGTGACTTCCATATCACATACGCAAAAAAACTTATTACTCTGCTGACTGAGGCGTTTCTTAACCTTGTAAAGCCCAGTGGTTACTCTATATTCCACCAGGTAAAACATTCAACAACTCTACGTTCTGCCCACACAGTGTATTTATGTGTTTTGTGTGGATCTGAGAACAAACAGCCTTTATTTCCCTATACAGCATTAACTGACTGGTTTTTATAACTGAGACGGAGAGTGTTTACGGCGCGGTACGGACTGGGTATTTATATATAATTCTACGTTCTGCCCACAGAGTTTATTTATGTGTTTTGTGTGGATCTCAGAACAAACAGCCATTATTTCCCTATACAACATTAACTGACTAATTTTTACAACACAGACGGAGTGTGTTTACTGCGCGGTACGGACTGGATGAATATGGGTCAGTTTACGTTTTTAAGGTTTACCTTCCATTATCCTTATTGTTGCACCGTCTTTTACCACGCAACACACTCCGCACAACATAGCCAGACACATTCCTAACAACGTACCCTTACACAACACGATATGCTGCCACAACACTCTGTTAATATAATGGAATTATTTTGTGTATGTTTTAAAATGACTTTAGCAAGGAACAACGTAGCTCCCTGAGGATGATCTTAGGATCGAAACATGTCGGAGCGATTTTAAGTGTTTTAATGTGAAATTTTATATAGTGCATTTGTTGGTTAATA
>Ga0136643_10015347_pt1 | contig 11511 bp, 8 predicted proteins | sample TergutLab28metaG_FD_96883 | JGI IMG/M metagenome (GOLD analysis project Ga0136643, IMG submission 96883) | Labiotermes labralis P1 segment gut microbial communities from Petit-Saut dam, French Guiana - Lab288 P1 (version 3) (version 3) | ecosystem: Host-associated > Arthropoda: Insects >...
ACAGGTTGTTTCACGACTTTAGGGCATAACTGCAGGAGGTGATTTCCTAGGTCTTTGTGATCAAAAAAGTTCATATAAACATGTGTCCGATTTTGGACGGTTACGGATTTATGACCGTTTGAAACTCAGAATAGTATATAGTATAGTATAGTATAGTATATCTCCTGATGATGGGCTGCAAATATGCCCGAAACACGTAGAGCTTGAATGACGAAATAAACTGAGGATAAATAGTGCACCAAGTTGGTTTTCTTCACACGGATATTATCGAGATGAACGGGCAACAAAACGTAAAAAAGGTAAAGAATTACACCATTTTCATTCCGACAAATATGTAGGATTTTATTTTTAAAATAACAGGTTGCAGTGAAAACTATGCTAAGGTTTATTTTGTTCAACTAATACGACTTTTACTGTAACGTGCACGATATGTAAGGTAAGATAAAGCCTGTCAAGGCTTGATTTTCACCCAATGTCAATTACGTATCTTATCAATTGAAGTGTAACGATATAACCGCCACGTATACAATACAGGAATTTTAATTGTTTAATTGGGAAACCCGATCTAATTTGGAGATAATGTAAGACAAAAACTCTGCGTTGAATTACATTTACATATGCTATTTTCAAGTTCGTAATTATGGGTTTTGACAGTTTCTTCAAGCAATTAACTACGTGAAGTAAGCTGAAAGCAGCCTTTTGTTCTGGTCTGGCCTCTCAGTTAAAGTGAAGTTTATTGCCGCTCAGTTAGTCCTCCTAGTCCGTGCAGAAAATTACAAATGTTCGAGGCACAAGTTCCCTTGCGGTCACTGCCAATAAACTTTCGCCATAATTACATTTTCATTAATCACTGCTATACAAGACTACTTCACTTCAGTGTGGACACATAGAGTCGTTTAAATTCGTTTCAGACTAAACATGTAGACACTAATTAAATTATGTGTTGTTATGTAATATCAGTAATGTAGCCCAATGAAAATTTCAGTGCTTCGAGATATGATGTCCTGTGCAATGCTTTGTGTTTAACAGCGTCCCAGTTTAAGACAGAAAGTACATTTGGACTACTCGGAAGGTGGAGGCAGTACCGCCCCACCCTCTACCCCTCCCCTCCCCCCGAAATTTTGATATCACTAGATCGCTGTACATGACGTCATATCCAGAAGACTGTAATCTTCATCAGCACCGCTGTGAGATCCTCACGTAATGGACACTATACTTTCCACTAGAGAAGAAAACTGCTTCAAAACTAATACAGAAGGTTTCGACAGTTTATGTCTACTCGCAGAAAATCTAGTGATGACGTTTTTTTTCGCGCTGCGTTGAATGGGATATATTTACAGTTATAAAAAGGTAAAGCTAAAGTGATCCCGTTACGGGCCCGGTGTGGCCCAGAGGGTGGGTAGAGGTATAGCTCTACTGTTCCATGACCGCGGCACTAGAAGGGGGTTAGTGGTCAGCAGCACGCCCCGGTCGCACTTTACCCCAGGGAAAGACCGGGTACCCATTTTACATGAGGCTGGGTGGGCCCCAGGGCTGGTCTGAACGGGCGGAAAATCTCGTCCACCGGGATTCGATCCCGGACCGTCCGGCCCGTAGTCAGTCGCTATAGCGACTGAGCTACCGGGCCCCATATTTACAGTTATATTTTTTATTTTATAATAAATAACAATACTGTTTTCTCGAACTTTCTTTTATGCGCTGTTCTGACAATAGTACCAGCTACTTTAACGCTTTCCTGTAAGAGAATAGTTGCACTGAACTCAGTATTCTACACGTTCAGCGCGTAGCAATCTTTATATTCTTTCTTCCCCCGCGCAGTGGCATCTCCAACTGAGCCATTATACAGACAAAAAACTCCGCGATTTTTCAGAAGTGCAAACAAAATCGATGCATCAGCCACCTAGATTCCGAACTGAACAGTTCAACTGATGTTCTGCTCGTGACAACACTTTGCGCAGTGGAACACTTTCCTTTTAGAATTCGCCATCAATTGAGCCAGCATACTTTGAAGACAATTCGTACAACAAAAGATTACGCACGATCATGAATTGTACTCGCGTTCTGTGGGGTGTGGTGGCTGGCATCTTGGATGCGGCCCCGCTTAACAGCCGGTGTTTGAGAGTTCTCCCGAACTTCCTTGTTACAAGACTGTCTCATGCTGGGAACATACAACGGCCATATTACATCCCGTCTTGGAGACAGTGTCGAAGTCTTACGATTGCCTGTCTTTTTCTTTCTCTTTCCAGCTACAGAATGCCGTGGTTCATTAATTAACTGAACCGTTGTGTCACTACCGAGGAATCTATTTTAGATTTCTGGCAGTAAAAAGAGTTTTCCATCTTTTCAGTGCGTCCATACCGACTCTGGGGCCCAACCATCCTTTATTCAGTTGGTACAGGGGGCTTCCTTTCCAGAGTTAAAGCAGCTGGGAGGTGAAGCTGACCATTCACTTGCGTGTAGTGTCGAGGTTAAAAATGGGCGAAGCCGCAGCTTCCGTCCCCTGTATTACTTCATGCCATGCACAGTTTTACCATGACCTTTACCTTTACCCCCTGTCATTAACTCCTGAACTGATCAGTTGAATACATCCTGAACGGTCGGTGTTAGTCTTCTCAGTAAACTCCGTACTGTAACAGAACTTAAGAGTTTCACAGCGTCAGTGCAAAAGCCCACCACTGGGCTGTGCTGCAAACCGACATTATATTGCACATCTCCAACAACGTCTTTTTAACATCGCTTTTAAATTGTCGTTTGTCTCTCTCTTTTATGAGAAAAAGAGGAGGAACCAAATTAATGCCCTCGGGAATGACGTTATTCTGTCTATGTGCAGACTTTAACAAACCGCTTTGTTTGCACCGACGACTCATTTTCTCCTCTTGTTTGTTCATGTCGCATAACCACTACACTCTACAGATCTCTTCCTCCTTTTGTATCTTGTAGCTTCACTCTGTCCGCGTAATGATTTATGTGCAGGCCATGTGTCCGTAAAATTTTGCTGCTCCCTAGATATAGTTTTCCTGACTTACTGTCTTGTATTTAATTCACTTTAAAGTAATTACATTAGAGTAATTACTTATTCCTCCTGACTGTCATTGGTTTTCATCCTCGTGTTTTTTGGCGTTTGTATTAGGAAATTAAAATTCTCTTCTGATGTGAAAACAAGATATTATTATGTGTTGACAGTCTCTTGTTTTTAACTGCAGATTAAATGTGGCGTGTTATAGAGTTCGTGTTTCCTTTTCTTCTCAATATCTTCAACTGAGTTTAGGACAATTTACTGATGAGTTAATGTAGGGTAAATATTATCGGAAGTGTCTTCGTAGTTGCACCGTGCATGTTGATAATATTAGGTTCTTTATTGTCCAACTAATGCAAACAAATTATTATAAAATTGTTAAACGATTAAAATCATTTAAAATTATAATAGTTACTCCAACATGTTTCGGTTTACATAAACCATCATCAGGGAGCTCTCAGCCTATGCTTCGGTTTGAAATTGTTTGAAGTTATCGGTATTGTGGCTGCATATACAGCCACAATACCGATAACTTCATATAACGATATATGTAGCCGAAGTAAGCGTTGCAAGTTTAGCGAAGCACAGGATGAGAACTCCCTGATGGTGGTTTGTGTAAACCGAAATATGTTGGAGCAACTGTTATAATTTAAAATGATTTTAACAGTTTAACAATTTCATAATAATTGTGTGCATTAGTTGGACAATAGAGAACTTAATATTATCGGAGGCGTTTTATAAAATATGACGCCTAGCGCTTACGTGTGTATTAGTACTCAGCTGTTAGTGGTCTGAGAGAAAAGAACGGCAGTATCGATGGGCTTGGCTGTCGCGATGCTCCACAGAGCGGGAGTGGGTGTTGGGCCTCTTTCGTAGCCCGCACACTGAATGTTAATGACACAGAGCATAAAATTTCACGCTACACGTTGTTTGAATGCAGCTGGAGACTGGCACCACTGAAAAAGTTCTGTAACGAAAACATTTCGTGTAGAAATGGGATGGAATTTTGTCGCACAGCATAAACCGAATCCTGCAACTAGCAACAACGAACCAATTCGTCTTACAAAGCTTATAGTCAGCTATTAGTCATGCATTTTAAGGAGATCTCAAGTTCATAATCTTGTTTTTTTTCACAGAATTCGTAACTGGACCATGGAAGCATTCAGTCCTGCCACCTCCAAGACTTCTTCATTGAGACCGGTTTAGTATTCTCACCTTCTCCCCGCTGGTCTATTGATTGCAGGTTTTATAATTTCAAATTTGTATTTTTTTGCCTCTCCTATATGTCCTCTGTACCCAGCCTATCTCACGATTCTTCATGTGACCGCCCCAATTATATTTGGTGAAGAATTCACGCTATTGGTCGTGTTTATATGAAAGGCTGGACTGTTAGCGTCATAACGTAGCACAACACTTTGAACATAATTGCGCAATAAGGAAAGTATATTCTCCAGTTCACATTTTTAAAACATCAGGTAGGAGAGCCCACTCGGTGTATACATTGTACACAATCATGACCCAATGTCATCTCCAAAACCCTTCTCTGTAATGCCAGTCTTAATATTATCATGCAGTGTCTTTTTAGGATCTTGTGGTATGTTTAGCAACTCTATAAGTGTCTAGGCTATGTGGCGCCAGTAGTAGGCGAATACATATGTACATTTGGTGGACTGACAATTGACAGGGAGATGCCGAAGTGCTATGAGAGAAAACAGCCCAAGTGCCACTTCGTCCATTATAAATCCTGCGTGAAATAGTTGGACAAAGTGACATTGATATAGACATTACTTCACAATTGGCGCATTCGAAGTGGTCTCCCAAACAAACCTTGACGTGTGATTTTAGTGTTCTCTGTCAGAGCTGTCTTATCGTTTCATATGATGCCCTTTGATGTAACTACAGGTCACAATCACGAACCTTCTCACTAGATTAAATTCCAAACTTTTTTTTCAGGGACCTGGAAAATAATCACATTAGGCAAGTGTCAACCGGATCTGTCAAAGTGCGGACCGAACAATTGTAAGTGCATTTTTATGTCAGTTCTTACAATAAAGTACATGAGGTGGACTTAAATTTAATTTTGCGTACCCTGTAGCGTAATTCTGAAACCACTTTTTACGGAAACGTTAGGAACGTAGTTATTGTCATCGTCGTTGATGTTGTTGTTGTTATTGTTGTTGTTGTTATTGTTGTTGTTAATACCGTTGTTGCTGTTGTCTTCATTGGGAACCCCTAAGGTAATTAATTCTAATAAATATCGATTCTGCACCCTAATATCATTTAATATATATATTCGACTGCTGTTCAAAACATAAAGAACATATTTATTAGGATAACTTCGATTTATAAGTAGATATAACACTGAATCCGATTATTTTCCATAAATGCGATAACAAATAAAGTTATACATTTCATTGTTAGTTTGGACACGTCAAATAAAATTCCTGCTTCACGAAATGGTTATGGTTGGGTTGTTCCTGTGCGTCATTAAACGCCGCATTATTAAGGTATGTGGAAGAGCGACGTACGGCTCCTCGCAGTCTTATGTTTGAAACAAGCTGGAGACGAGAGGTCAGATCTGCGCCCGGTTACTTCGTCTCCCTGAAACAATTCCCTGGTACCAACTGAAAGGGCTTGGTGGATCTCAGACCCGGTCTGGACGCGACCGCGAGAGGAATAATCGCAACCTATGTCGGGAACCGAACCCGTAGCCAGTCATTACAGTAACCGAATACGTCGGCTTACATTGTGAAAAGGTAAAGTCGTTCCGTTGCGCGCCATGAAGGCTGATAGGGAGCTGATGTGTAGCTCCACTCATGCTTTACTTGGACACCGGTTAGTGAGGTCAGCCACACAGCCGACCGCTTTCTTGGCCGGGGAAAGCGCTAAGGAGGCTAGGTAGGCTTCATATATTGCCTGGACTTAGCCTTTAGGGGTAAGAATGGGCTGTTGCTTCTACCAGGCAACGAAATACAGTCCCTCGTTTCAGATTTCAACTGTGATTGTGCACGATAAGTTTTCATATCCACCCATAAAAATGCTGTTATGACTTACCACCAGCGGTCTTCGCACGCAGTTTTCCTTTCTGTTTGTTGCTGTGGGTCATAACACCGCAAGATACTCTGTTTCTCGGGAGACATCGCACATGTGTGTGTGTGTGTATGGCGGTTAGCATTGATAATCCATCACGTCTGTACGTGCCCTATCATGGGAGCCTGTGGAAACTTGCCTGTGAGCCACAGCTAATTACATCTGACAGCCTTTAATTAGCAGCATCATGCTGACGTATCCTGTTCACGTTCTGTGGCGCGTTCGCAAAGTTTCTAAGAGCGACTATTAGCTTTGCCAAGTCTGTCCGTCCATCCGTCCGCATAGAACAACTCTGTTCCCACTGGACGGGTCTTTGATGAAATCTGGTATTTGAATATTTTTCCAAAATCTGCCCGTAAAGTTCAATGTCCATTAATATGTGACCAAAATAACAGATACTTTATATGAAGATCTATGTACCTTTATGATAATATCTAGCAGAATTATTCTTAGAATGAGAAGTGTTTGAGAAAGAGTTGTAGAAAAAATCAAATGCTCATTTTAGGTTCATTAATTTTTCCTCGAAAATCATGCTATTTATGAGATAATGCTGAAAAATATTGTATAGCCGCACAGGCCACAGAAGACAATATGAGGCGGCTCATGCTTTTTGTATCCTGGGTAATAAGGCTACAGGCATATACTCAGCCTTACTGTTTTACCACGACGACAGTGGTTATACGAAGGCGCCTCAGGGTTACGTTATACGCACATTCCCTGTCTTGTTATAGTCTGCGCCGTTACGAACACGAAAATCGCGTGTGTCAAGGGCGTAGCTTATCCCATGCCCACACGAATAAGATGAAAGTTTTTTCTTAAATAATTCTTGTGTCGTTCATCCCACGCTGTTGCTATGTCAGCCTATATGACGCCGATGGTAGGATGACTGATAAATTAAGTTTTAGAAAGGATATGGAAGGAATCGGTTGTTGTCTCTTCGTTGTAGTATCCCAAAATGTGCTTAGAGAGACAGAAGGATGCCACCGAACTCCTCAGCCATTGTAGATGGTGTTCGGCCAAGAATCGAACCCGGCATTTACCGAATAATCATACGTATCTGTAATCTTACCCCCACACCAGCCTGTTTGGTTGGATAGGGCCATTACTTTATCTGACTACCCTCATTTTTCACTTCCCGTCGTTTTTCCAGTGCGCTTGTCGGAGGGCCCCCCAGCGGCTATGGTTTTTATGAGAAGGAAAATGATGTCTCTGTATTATTTTCAAGACGACAGTAAGAATAGCTGGTGTCTAGATGTGTTCTGAAACTTACCTCATCGAGTGCTCAGCTTAGAACCTTGTTTTTGCGTTATGTCTTCGATCTGCACAAATAAATAAAATCTTTGTTTTGTTGGACAGAGTTATGTACGCATTTCTTAATAACATTCAGGAAAAAATGCACACTTTGGGTGGCATTATGAACGTGCTTTTCGTTCACGTCTGATGTCTGCCTCTTTATCTAGTTGTGTGCAATGCGTTGAAAATAGAGCGGGCACGAACTGTAGGGCAGAACATAACAGGAAATGGGACACATTGTCCGTTACTACTTGTGTGGTTTTAAGAAAATAACATTTACACAAGTATTATATAAAATATATGTTATGTTATGTTGTGTTATGTTATATTATGTTTTTTTCTCTGAAAAATTATTCGCGATGTATCACACAGATTGTAATACAGCTATACGTTTTACGTGCTATGTGTTTAGACCCGTGAGTACTCGGGGCCTCGAAGCAATTAAAAATAATTAAGCTCGCACGTGGTAACACATTTTGTAAAAAATCAAAATAACTTACGGCTCAAAATGCAGGGCTTAAACCTGTATTAAAAACTTCCGCAGCACCGTAATTTAGATTATTCTAATGAAGGTAAGCTTGGATATGAAGTCCCTGTAGCCACCATGAAGGTTTATAGGGAGGGTGGGTTTGTAATTCTTCTTATTCTTAACCTAGACAGTACATGTTGGTAAACGGTCAATTTCACAACCCGGCCGCTTTACCCCTGGTAGAGACCTTCCGGTGCCCACTGAACAGGAGACTGTGTAGGCCATGGAGCTAGTCCAGACCCTGTGGAGAATAGAAACTTTTCATGCCCTTTGGAGCATCGGTTGTCCAGCACGTAGTGTAGTCACTGTATCAACTACACTGTTCCGGCCGCAATAAAAGTTAATCCTAAATCAAAATGGAAAAAGGTCTTAGGCTACCTGACTGAGCTTTATCGCAACTGATCACACCATTTGGGCTCTGCGACCTACAAACAGACTGCTGGACTTGAAACTAATACAGGAGGTGATATTTAAAATTTACTTACAGAAAAGGGTTAAGAATATGAATGTAATGTAATTATTATTATTATTATTATTATTTTGGGCCGGGTAGCTCAGTCGGTATAGCGACTGACTACGGGCCGGACGGTCCGGGATCGAATCCCGGTGAGGACGAGATTTTCCGCCCGTCCAGACCGGCCCTGGGGCCCACCGGGCCTCCTGTAAAATGGGTACTGGGTCTTTCCCGGGGGTAATGTGCGGCAGGGGCATGCTGCTGACCCCTCACCCCCTTCTAGTGCCGCGGTCATGGAACAGTAGAGCTATACCTCTACCCACCCTCTGGGCCACACCGGGCCTGTAACGGGATCACTTTACCTTTACCTTTATTATAATTATAGTAATTATTATTATTATTATTCCAAGTATTTGTATGTGTCTTGTTTGATATCTAGACTTCGAAGTATGGGATTAGTCCAGGACATAAGAATCTGGTTTTCTTTCAGTCTGCTGAATTACAACGTGATAGAGCTGGTGCAGAATCACGCCTTCAGCGACGCGGAGATTGCCAGGCTGTAAGTGTGACATTTACTGTATATCATGACAATTCATTAAAATTTTCTTTTGCCTTAAGACAGTAGTCTCCAGAAGAATGAATAAAAAATTAAAAGTTTCTTCTTCCGGGATAGGCGTCCCTTAACTTTTAAGTTGGTTCTAGATTATTCTTGAACTGCTCAGAAGACGGAGACAGAAAATTTATGTTGGTAACGATATACCAACTACGTGACGTTTTATCCTAAGTGACAGAAGACGTATAAAGCAGCTAATTATTTCACAACAAAACAGTCACTCCCTGTATAGACACTTGCTGTGTAACCTCCGATCTCTTGTAAAGCAGTAACTGACTGCATGTCAGACAGATATATAGGAACTAATTATGACACAACCACACCGACACACCATGTATATCCATGGTTGCTTGTTCTGTGGCCGTGCAACCGCAGGTTTCCTGTGAAGTCATTGACGAACTGTACGCCAGACAGGCACAAAGTTGGGGTTATGCAATGGATCTCTCATCAGTGTCATTTCTTGGTAATTATTTTGCTACTGTCTACAAGCCCAGGCTCTTAAGTTTTAAACGAACGCTGTCAGAGTGAAAGGAACTGTAGACATGTTATGACGAATGTAGGAAGTGTTATTGTTAAAAAAATATTTGCTTACAGCTTCCACCACTGCTGTCGTGACTCTTTTCTGAACTGGCTCGTCATAAATATACGTATGTTGCTTACATTTCTTTTGAAGTCTCCGTGGCCTTTATTTGAAACACTTCAGTTACCTTTAGGCCATTCTACTTGTGCAGTCTGTTAATATGCGTACATCCAGTTTATACGGCGTGGATAACCAAGGCTTAAATCGCAGCGGGGGCAGAGCGTTTGATCGCCACCGACGCTTTGTGCAGCCCTCAAACCAGTGAGTACTGTAACCTCTCCTCTCACTGTAACCTCTCCTCTCTTGTCTAAGACGGTTTTTCAGCTGATTCTTTTATTAGGATTACTTGCAAGGTATATAATGAATGGAAATATACCTCCATGCCCTCTCTAAACCCTAAAAATGAGGTCCCTTTCATGTGAATACCTTCACCATTTAGCTTTTAACTTTATTTGGAATGTACGGGTCAGTGGCGAATGCCGATCCCGAAGTCAGATCATGCGCGGGGGTAGAGAATGCTTTCCTTTTCACACCTACCCCCCTTAAAAATGAAGGTACAGTTATCCAATTCTGTCCGGGGTAACGAGAACAACAGTAAATAATAATAATAGCCGATCCCGGTGGCTCTGCGGTCTAAGGCGTAGGTCTGAAACCTCTCGATTGCTGGGATCGCGGGTTTGAGTACGCTGGGGGCATGAATGTTCGTCGCTTGCTTTCATTGTATGTTGTGTAGGTAGCGACCTATGCGACGAGCTGATCACTCATTCAGAGGAGTTATACCGGGCATGTGTGAGTGTATGAGTATATATTTGTGTGTGTGTGTGTGTGTGTGTGAGAGAGAGAGAGAGATAGAAACTTCAAGAACGAGGCGGCCTAGGCCCGAGCTGGGCTGTTGCGTCACAAATAAAATAATAATAATAATAATAATAAACGAAAGTGTCGGTGTGATCACACAGAACATTTTCGTTATCGGTGAAAAAGAGAAACCTAAAATTCTTGCCTGATATATTCTGCTGATTTAAAATGAAGTTCCCCTCTCCTGTTGTTCTTTTGAATGCTCTTTAGATAAGGTCAAGGGCGGAGGAGTCGTCCCTTTTTTATTACGTTAAGTTTTTCTGCTGTACTTCTTCAAGAGAATGGCATCTCTCTTCAATATACAATCGCAATTTTAGCAGCCTTGCACGCTTCCATTCTTCAGAGTAAGTGCTATTAACGAATGAAATCTTTTAAAATCAGGTGTTTCCATCTCACTACTGCGGTCTTATCAACCCTTACAACACAAGACAGACTTCACTGTGTAATTCAGTGATCACTGTGAAAAGAGCTGAGATTGTGCGTTACTTTGGTGACAACCTTCATTTTGTAAAATTTTAATTTGTAAACGATGGGATGATTTAGGACCATAAACATGAATTTATTCGGCAGAAATGTAAATTAGCAATATTAACCCTTTAAACGCCGAATTAAATCTCATCTGCCATTTGCTGGCATTATTAGGAACTCACCATATTCTCCACGTTAGCAGGATAAGGGTTAATACATAACGATACCGTCTTCCGAGTGGGACGGGGTGCGGACCGCCAGACCACGATCCTGCTGTAAAAACACCCGTATTCATAGAATCCTTGGTACCAACATTTAATGCTGAGATATATTCCCATTTCCCTTCAATTTTTTAAAAATATATTATGTATTCTTAGAGATCAAGGTCCAGTTGTTACGAAGACTTTTATATTTTCATTTTTTCTTAGATTTATCGTGCACTCCATAAATGAGGCAAATACAATAATCAGAAATTAATATATTTCTAACATATTTTGATGTTTTCACCGTGCATTTTTGATTTCTAATATTTTTTATTCCAACTTAATGCACCAATATCAATTAATGTTAAAATCCAATAATTAAAACATTAAAATTGTTATTATCTTAATCT
>Ga0136643_10015350_pt1 | contig 11510 bp, 8 predicted proteins | sample TergutLab28metaG_FD_96883 | JGI IMG/M metagenome (GOLD analysis project Ga0136643, IMG submission 96883) | Labiotermes labralis P1 segment gut microbial communities from Petit-Saut dam, French Guiana - Lab288 P1 (version 3) (version 3) | ecosystem: Host-associated > Arthropoda: Insects >...
CCACATTATCTGATTAAAATGGATTTAAAATATCTCCTACATGTTTCAATCCCTCTATGGGATCATCCTCAGGGAGCGTAAATTAGTGTAGGAATGAAGTTACTAAGACAGACTGTACATGAGCTTATCTGGTAGCATGCTGTTTTGTTTATGTTATGTCCGTCTGGTTCGGCCTGTGTTCATCCCCCGTTGTGAGTTAATGGTTTGACAAATATGTGCAATTAGTTGGTTTTAATAAATATTTTTATCACATTGCACGGTAATAAAATGAAAATACAAGTATCTGTTGTAACAGACATTAGAAAGAAGAAAAATATTTCAAATAAGCATAACAATAAAAGACACATGATATAATAGTACTAATGCCAATGGTACAAAATTGTGCATGCATTAGTAAATTATAAAAGTGCAAAAAAGTTAATATAATAAATTAAATAAAATTAGATATTATATCATCTAAAAAAAGAATGCATACCAACTCTTTTAAGTCAAAAGTTGGTAGTGACAAGTTTCAAAAACAGCCTTCATCTGCATTTAAATGCACTGAAAGGTAACAAAAAGTAATTATAAAGAGAAATATATAACCAACCAAGATCTTGAGTACTACAGCAATTAAAATATTCATATAATGTATAAAAATAATTTGAATAAAGAAATATCCTTGAAACCAATTTAAACTGTTTAATATTGAGATAAATCTTTTACTGAAATAGGAAGACTATTGAAAATCTTCCAGTCCATATAGTAGGTGCCTCATTTGTTTAGTGGCAAATTGGACATAGTCTGATGAAGATAAGAACTTTGTCTCGTATCCTTACCATAAATATCTGAATTAACCTTGTACTGCTACATATTCATGATAAAACATAACAAGAAAATTGTATTGAGACTGAAGGAGAAGAATATTAAGTGTTTTAAAGATAACTTTAAAGGAGTCTATTCCCAGTACTTGTAATAATCATAAGCATTTTTTTGTAACCTGAAAATGTTTATACTATATGCATTATTTCCCCACAAAATACCTAATTCATAATTGAATAGAATTAAGTAGAACTTTTGTGCTCTTTATTTAAAACAAGTTATTGTTATGAAGCTATTAACTATGGTTTCTATAGCAGCTGTCATAAATTATAAATTGTATAACTGTGTATATAATGGAGTTATGTTTATTCACACATACATTTACTGTATTTCTCCTACATGTTTCAGTGTCACATTCACCATCAATAGAGGAGAACTACAATAAATATAATTACAATAAATGTATGTAATGAATAAACATTGTGCATTTAGTTGGTATAATTTAAAAAATGTTTAATAATATGAGAAGCCACAGAATGGTAACTTAAAAAATGTATTGGCAATAAGACTATTGTTGTATTAAACCTTTACATCAAAACTACGGTTATACCTCGTTAAAAAATGAATAAAATTTGTTTTGTCAGAATTTAATGATAATAAATTTAGATTGAACAATTTATTTAAATGTTTGAATACTTGTTTAATATTCATTTGGAAATCAATAAGGATATTCAGAAGATTTAAAATTTCTCTTTCTGTCCAATGCTGAATCTCCCATGTCCAGGTTTACCATATATCCATCACAAGAAAAGGGGAACTTTTAACAGTTATAGACAACAAATGAGAGGACGTATTTTATTTTCCTCACAAGTCATAAAAAAGCATAAACAAAAGGTAACTTGGAGTGGTTAAAATGATATAATAAATACAATATATGTAATGACTATAGAATTTTAACCATCCTCTGTGATTTTATATATTTTACATCAAATATAAAAATCAATATGATATATTTGTAATACTTTACAATGTATTGTACTCATAATATATTTATTTATATTAAGCACCCTGCACTTTCAATTTAGCTGATGAAGGCCACATATAATGAATACTGTGGATGTAATCTATCATATTTTAGCAGTAAAATGATAAAGTAATTTATTCGTTATACAACAGGATGGAGCCTATAAAAAATATATATATATTTTAGCAGGTTTTAAATTTGGTGTAAGAATTCCTTGACAACAGCACACATGCCAAACCTGTAGGAGCAGCAAAAGACTATATGGTTGTGTTTGTCATGTGTGCATTTATTTGGTTCTAAAAATGAAAATTTTGAGCAAAATGCACAGAATAATTAGTGTCAAGGAAGTGATTTTGATTAACTCTGATACTGGAGAATTTTAAAAATAACTGTCAAATCCTTTAAATTTTCATTTAGATGAACACATTTGCAACTTCTGCAAAAAGCAGTAAGGAAGCAAATGTTCTTAAAATTTAAATTATTTATAATGAATGTATGTGGACAGGCCCACAGACTTTTATACCATATCCAAATGCCAGAAGCATCACTAAACAATTGGTAGTCTGCAAATTTTTCAGGAAAATGAGGACTGGATTAAATACTGCATAGAATTTGGTTACATACTATTTGAATTGCCATTTGTACCTGTTTTTTTACTTATATTGTGCTGTAGAAATAGCATCATCATTCTTTTAACTAAGAGAAGTGGTTCGTTACTGTAATTACACGTATCCTGTGCTTGTGATGTTAAAATAAAAGAGTTCAACAGGGCTGCATTAGTTGGTACACTGCCGTGCTCCCATAGTATTACTTGTATATTATGTCCCATTAATAAGCATGACCAATTAACGGACATACGGGTTAAATTACAGTCAATTCATATACAATTGTTGACAATTTCCCTTCATGTCTGTTAACATAAGCACCTGGAGAACAAGAAAAGCAAGATTCTTCTCATAGCGTATTCCTAATTTTTACCAAACTATGTTTAAAACTCCATTCCCTCATTTGTGTACAAGTATACCAAAAATCATATACAGCATTTGTATTATTACCAACACAAAATAAATCAAATTATGAGGGTGAGTCAAATGAAAACCTTAAATATGTTTTAACTCATAATTTATCGAACAAAAAGGTACACAATGAATTCATTTTTCTATGTAGAATCGTACTGCCACCTGTTGGCCACTCTTCAAACCATGAGTATCACTGTTGAAACTTACAAGACAATCAAGCTGTGGTTTGAATTTTTATTGCACTTTTAAGGTTTTCAGTTGACTCTCTCTTATATATGGCACTGCCAAATCAGGCAACAATACAGAATTCAGTTGAACACACACACACACACACACACACAAGAAAGAAAGAAAGAAAAAAGACAAAATTCAATGGGTAGAGACATTTGTTTTAGTGCTTTCTCATGGCCCTAGAAAACACCTGAAATAACTTGGTTAAAGAATACTCTTATCAATCTCAAGTACATATGATTGGAAACAGCCAATACTAAGAACCAACTCAGCAGATCCCTACCCAGATCCAGTTTTAAGAACATGCAACATCTTATGCTTCTTGGAACAGCAGATGATGGATTAAGTCCAGAAGCTACATAGCCCTCAATTCTGAAAATTTGTAGGAGAGTCAAAGTTACTGGAACTCAGGCATAATGTGTAGTACTTAGTCACCCTTGCAGTACTGTCACTCTGCACTTGTGTGCTTGGTCTGTCATTGCTAGAAGCATACCTGGAAGACCTCTTTTGGTACAGCTGTGAGACCTGTGTCACATTATTTCAGAGGTCTTGTACTGGCACAAAACAAGGACCTTTCAGTCCAGTCTTGAATCTCAGGATGAAACATACATCACATGTAGTGAGATCTGGAGAATATGGTGGCTTGAGGATGAGAGGAAATTGGTTTTTACTAAATACTGCTCCACTGTGAGGGAGATAGGAAGAGATGCAGTTTGCACGCATGAACACACACACATGCACAGAAGCATCAAAGCTTATTGTGGAATGCTCTGAACTGTGTGAATGCCAGTTTCATTTATTATCTGATCAATCATCACAAGCTGATCTGATATCAAAACTGTGTGAACTTTGGCAATTTTCATCTTTCCTTCATGTCGCTGCTGGTGAATCTTGGCCGTTTTTAAGAGCTTCCATCTCCATAAACTGCAATGAGGCTTATGAGAGTCTCTGCTCATGATTTTCCTAGTTTGCAAAAGAACTTAATGTTTTTCTGCTGTTCAAACTGAGACACTGAGAGTTCACTGACAACACACTTCCACTTCACAGCTGACTAGCACACTAACATGTTTCACCCTGTTCAAACTAGCTTCACATGTAGTGCACATTCAACCTCTACCAACTTCACCCCTCATGCTTTTCCAGGAAATGCAGTTATTCCAGTAAACTGAATTCTAAAAGATATTTTATCCTGTCACATATCCAAAACTCGTACATTTTTAATAACCTCATAGCCAATTCAAATTTCCTGCATTGTATTAGATTACTGGCACTCTTCTTTAAAGTAAAATCGTCTCTCATATGCTTATAGGCTTTAATGTCTAACAAACATATGATTGTATCACCCAGCATACCCTGTTCCATCATGTTTTTATCTGTAATTTTGGGCATAACTGCATAACTACCATAGATTTTAATACCACAATAGACAGGAATGTTACACTTTTGCACCCAGCCTCAGTACAGCCTTCCAAAACATAAAAATGTGAAAAGGAAAAATCCTTTTCTGGAAGCTCCTGGGCTTGTGCTTCCATATGCTAAAGAAAGATTTAAAAGAAATAACATCTACTCATGGAGAGTATCAAGCCATGTGCATCTGTCTTCCTGACATTGCTGGTTCCCAAACAAAAATTTGAAACCATTACAATTGATAAATGAAAGCAACAGCATTTGATTTAATATATGAAATACTGAACCACAGTACATCTTGTCCTTACTTCCTATTTTTAACACAAAGTTTTTTTATTTATCACACTATAAATAATATATTAACACCATATACTTTCAGAATTTCCTAACTGTATGTTTTATGCACAACATTATTTCTTCACGTACAAAGAATGCAAAAAAGAAAAAAAAAAAAAACCAATACTTCACTGACAAAAGCAATACTGACGGATGAAAAGGCTGATGATTTAGTTCTGTTAAACCACAAAGTTTGCACTTTTGTGTGCATCAGCTATATTCTTGCACATACCAAATATAAACTTCAGATCACTGGACCATCTCATGATAAAATAATCAGTTTTAATTATGAACAGTGACTGAAAGACACTACACATCACAGGCCACCCATGTGACAAGCCTATGGAACTGTTAGTTTATCATGTGGTTACAACCTAATTATTGTGCTCAGTTTCAGGGGAAAATCTTCTGACTGGGTTATAATTGATGTATGGCAGTTCCAGAAGCTCCGCTGCTGTGGGTCTCTTCTTTGGATCAAAAGTCAAGCAGAGCTGCACTGCTTCAAGTATCACTGGTGGACAATCATTGCGCGTTTTGGGGTAATCAATGGTATGATGCGGGTTTGTAATGGCAGCAATCTTGGCCCATGGTTGGGCAATATGTTGAAACGGTGTCTTTCCATACAAAAGATTGTACAGTATACAGCCTAAGGACCAGATGTCTGATTTGTAACTGATCTGGAATGAAATTATGAAAATATGTGTGTGGACTCTTCAGACAATTGTAGCTACCATATTCTGTATCAAAAGTTTGATAAATGGCAATAAAACTAAGTAAAATGACGATTGTCATTCTAATATCAACAGAAATTTTTACATCTAACTAGTCTACACCTCATATATTTTGTACTTTCAAGACACATCACACATATTAAAGGTGCAATTATAATTAAATCAGATGTGAATTAAGAGAAGAGTTAACAGGTGTTACAAAATTGTCCCCTAGCGCTCACTAGTACATTCATCTACATTTGTAAAGAAAACTGGATACAGCTACAGTGGTTTAGGATAGGCACCATACAGGTGGCCAGTTTTTAATTTTCCATTAAATTAATTTGTAGGGAACAAAAAGGATCATTACCATCACCATAAAAACCTGTTACTGGTTCTGAACTTCTTAACCCAAGCCACTTCAACACATTTCACTTGCGTTCTTGCTTTTACACGTGTTCTTTTTCCATTCAGTTTCTTACCACAAATTTGTATGCACTTTTCACACACCTGTGCATATTACGCACTTCACCCACTTCAACATCACTGATCTTAACAGTGTGATACTGAAATGCACTATGTCACAGACCTGTGCGTTACATTTCCATTACAACTGACCACATTCAGTCTGTGGTATCCAACATCCAGTTCTCGCACAGCTTTTGCCTGCTTCTTTTCATGAGTATATAACTAAACAAGAGAGGCAATGTATGTATAAATGTAACGCTGATGTGCATTTGCAAAACTATAGTTGTTGTGGAAAAGCAAAAAGTATTACATATTATGAATGTGTGCCTAGCCATAGTTATCCAGCATGCAAAGCACATGCATTGTATTACACATATAGTGTCACCATTGGCTTGTCTGACTGTACCACATTTTTCCACATTATCTCATAAACAGCATGATTTTTTAAAAAAAGTTATTGAACATAAAGTGTGTGTCTTGATTTTCTCTACAACTTTTATCTGAAGCATTTCTCATTCTAAGAAGAATTCAGCAAGATATTTTCATAAATGTACATAGGTCTTCATGTAAAGTACACATTATTCTTGTCAGATTTTAATGAAACTTGACTATTCTCAACAGATTTTTTTAAAAAATACCCAAATATCAAATTTTATGAAAATCCATCCAGTGGGAGCCGAGTTGTTCCATGCAGGCAGACAGACAGCCATGACAAAGCTAACAGTCACTTTTTGAAATACTGTGTATGCACCTAAAAACACTACTCTAGTACAATCTGAAGCTTCAGACACCATTGACTTCTACCTTGCTCACCCTAACTACATGACCAGCATCCTGGATTTCAATTAGGTCCAGGTATTTTCCTAAACAATGTTTTCATGCACTTGTTAGTTACATGAGATTTGAAGTTTTCATGGTTGTGAATCATAAGATTGTGGTCTCCTGGATCTTAACACTGAATATTCTTGTATATGGTTACTAGTGCTTTGAAGGAACCTGTCTTGTGTCATGTGGATCAGCCTGTCAAGAAATTACCATAATCATATGGAAACTTAAGGTTCTTTATTGTATTCACAGCAACCAAAAAATGAACTTGAAGTAGTCACACTTACCTTAAATCCAGATTTATTTCCGTTTGTATTATGTGTTGTCTGAATTGCTTCTGGGCTCATATAATTGAAGGTTCCAGTTGGTACATCTTTGAACACACTTGTCATATCACTCTGGACTGATGAGGCAATGCCAAAATCAATGAGTTTCAACCGTCCACCCACAAGAAGAAAATTAGAAGGCTTCAAATCAGAGTGTATTACACCTAGGGGATAAAGTGCACTTTAATTATTTATGTACACTTTCCATACACACATCACAATTCATGGCTTTCAACCTTTGTGGGCAGTAAAATTTCAAGCAGTTAACCTAAATGTCATGAGTTATTGATGCCAAACAACTTCACTTAGAATGACTGATCTCTTCAAGAGATAAATCCACTCCTCAGCTGGACTAAACTATACAATTTCCATGAAAATGGTCAGCAGTGAGGACCTACAAATTTAAATGGCCTCTGAACCACATTCCCAAAAAGTGTACACAGAAAAGTTCAACCCAAGGTCTGGTTACAGATCAAACACAAGCCTCTCTTAACAATGGCCTGGTGTTTCTCTCAGGTTTCCATTAAACATGAGAGACCAAGATGAAGAAAAGTGACAAAAAGGTGAAATGACATGCATGAAGAGTATTTGCATTATATATATTTCATACTTAAATTAATCTGTGTACAACACACAGCAATGACTGAGGTCTGATCTCTGCCTGCTGCTATGCTGCGCTTGGCATGGTTCGTGCTTGGATAGATAACCAGCGAGACTGAATGCACTGTGGATGTCAGGATTGAAGGGATTTGTAGCCTCATAATGGTTAGACTGTTAATTTGTCGAGAACTGCGTCTTCTTTTCCTCAGGGCATAGATGAAAGGCTTCCATATTGTACTCAGAGAGAATGGGAAAATGAATTCTCCCTGAATATATCATGGAGGCTGCCTTCTGCAGCTGTGATTTGTAAAACACCTACCCTATATAACCAACACATTTCTTCCTCCATATCACTGTAGCATCCACTTCAATTAATCCAGTCACCTTGAAGATGGAGGCAATAAGTTCCTCCAAAATGTCAAAACATTTAACCACTACACATAGAAGACCATTATTTGAATATTTATTCAGTTCAGATGGTGTCATCAATCACTATGCAGAAAACGACATCATTTGCTCTGTGATGCACAGTCCTATATTAACACGTGAATTGCAGGACCAAATAGTGCAGAGTGAATTGTATCATCAGTCACTTTGCAGCCAAGCAGCTACAAGTGGGTTTTGCATTCTACTGTACACCCTGCAACTTTGTTGTATCAAGATTCTAATCTGAACGAACTTCGCGATATTAACAAATAAGGAATACCACAAAATTTACAGAATACATTTTGAAACTCCAGACAACAAACTGGAATACAAATTCTAACTATTGCTGCATTTCACACTGCAATATTCCAGGACCTAACCCCTCTCCCCCACCCATGGTTCTGATTGGGTACCATCTTTGCAACCCACCTGTACAGCCACTTATAGAATCACTTCTGTGTTTTACTTGAAACCCTGAAGCTGGAGGTATGTCCCACCAAAACAGTGGTATCTAACTGTAAGACCACATGGTGTCACTATCTGAAAAATCCCTGCTATTTAAACTTATACATTCTTACATTTATGCAAATAGCACTTTCTAAACATAACATATAATGCAGTTGGCTACAATTTCAGGATATAATGTTATGTTTGAGTGAACTTACCATTTTTGTGGATATTTTTTACAGCTCTCAGAATTTCTACCCAGTAATATATAATTGTGATTATAGGTATACAATTGGTCTTTGAAATGTTCTTCATTAGCTTGGAGAAATCAGTTTCCCCCCTTTCCATGACCACATACAGCATCTGTCTGTCTTCTGCATACTCACTATTAAAACATAAAAATCAAACATAGCAAGTAAAATTAATTTAATATCCCTTTTGTCTTGAAACAACATAAAAGCATAGTTTCTGACCAAATCCATGACAAAATATTTAAACTTCATAACATTATCTACAGAAGATGGAAGCAATCTGATAACTAATTTTCCAAATCCATACCAATTATCTTCACATTTGCTTGATGCACTCCACTGTGATTATTTGCTACAAGTGAATATATCAACAACACAATTTCCACAACTGTGTATTAGTACAATATCAAGTTCTTTTGATTAACTAACATGAACTGTGACTACAAGTTTTGGCTAATATTAGCCATTATAAAGTCAATTCCAGACATTTCTTCATTCCAAATATACTGAATATAACACATTTAAGTATCCAGTCCACATTATAACCTTTTTTTGACTGAAAATATGTTTACATTTATGTCCAAATTCTGTACTCATATGACTCACTACGGTGTTTGTTCACCGACATAATTATAATAATGTCAAAAGTCTTCAACATGTGATTGCATAAAGTATAAAACATGAAATTATAAAAAGATTAGAACCAAGAAATAAGATTTTGATATGCTGACCATTAGAATGAGATTTAATGTAATTTTAATTTAATTTAAACTTATTTCCTGGTTTTAATCTTGTTCACATTGTATATTTTGTACTTTATACAGTCACACATTAAGGTCTTTCAACATGCTGCTGCCGCTGCTGCTGCTACTGTTGTTGTTATTTGTCTCACTAACTTGTGTTCAACACGGCAGAGTCATATCACCTCACGCATGTAATAACGAAGGTGAAGCTAAGTATGTGTATCACCTATTGCTGAAATGTGCTGTTACCTAAGAACTTTCTATGTTGCAAGTATTTAAGATTATCGATCTTTGTATGGTCACGTACACCAAATCTGGAAAGTTTAGTCACTTGTGGACATCATGCAGTGTGTGTGAGGAAAACTCCTGTTGCATATAGTAACAGGTAAGGTATAAACTGCTTCTACTTGCCACTGTTGTTTCATTTCAATGCTTAATTCTGCATATTTTCTCATTCTTTTGGTTTCAGCAGTTTGCACATTACCTGAATTTGGTATACTGACATAACTTAAATAAACTATTTTATTGGTTAGTATTCCCCTGTCCCAATATGAACGTGCCAGATTACTCTCCAAAGACACTGATGAATTGTATTAATAATAGTGGGTACTTTAATTTAGTAGAGTACTTTAGAGCCAGTTTCTCACACAATATTTTTGAAGCACTATCATGTCTGGCTTTGTAGTCCAATTGTGTTAATGTGCAGCATATAGATATTATATGCTGAATGTATTATTATTATTATTATTGCTGCTGCTGTTATTGGATTAGTATTTTCTGGCAACCTGTGGCCTTCACTTCCAACCAGCATGCAAGATTCATTTCTTCCTGTTGTACTGTTTGTCATAAACACTCCCAGCCCAGGCATAAGATAAAACAGAGCTGACTTACTATGTATGATGATCTTTGCTTCTTTGGATATCTCTTGTCAGAATGCCAAAAGCCAGTTCTCAAATGCTAAGTGGAAAATTTGTTGCCATAAACAATTTTTCAGTCACCAATGGTGATCAGCCAACCATATTTTTCAAACTTACATTAATAGGTTAATTAATTCCTCATTGACATAAGTGAAAAGTGGGTATGAGAAAAATACGAGTGTTACTGGCTAGCCAGCCTGTCTATATTATCTACCTTTTATGTGTCTTAGTATCAAAATATGCAGTTGTATTGTTGGGTATTGTTGGAGAACAAATCAATCTGGGAGATGAGTGTACACACTGGCACTTAAATGGTAAGTGAATAAATTGCACAGAAAGCAAATATGATTTGAATTATTTACCTAGTTCCGTATTTCTGGAGCTATGGCTCTACTTTGACACACATCTTATAATGAAACACATCTCATGGGACCCCTTACATCCAGTCCCTACTACCACAAGACCAAAGGAATGTTTAATGAAGTACGGCTTTCACACTGGTTAAATGTTGTTGCCAACACTGTTCTTGGGTGTTTGCACCCTGTGAAAATAGCCTATTTTGCCTGTGTTCCAGAAGAACATGCTGCCTCCATCTCCAGGGCTTCAACCTGTAAGGTGGAGATGGCAAATCCACCTCTGAGGTGTAAGCAACACAACCCACTACTACATGGTATCAGGAGAGAAAGACACACACACACACACACACACACAGCATGCACACAGGTGGGTCTGAGACATGCACACTTGCCAGATATGACACACACACACACTCACCCGTGCACGCATGCACACAGCTGGGTTTGAGACATGCACACTTGCCAGATATGGCATAGTTGAGGAATGCACAATGATCCTCTGTGGTTGTTCATAAAAAACTGGATTTAGTGTAACTGACACTAATCCCAAAAGTTAATGAATAAAAATTATTAAGTGAAAGTATACCAGAAAAGCAGTGGTAGACTAAAATGGCCACTATAAA
>Ga0136643_10015352_pt1 | contig 11509 bp, 9 predicted proteins | sample TergutLab28metaG_FD_96883 | JGI IMG/M metagenome (GOLD analysis project Ga0136643, IMG submission 96883) | Labiotermes labralis P1 segment gut microbial communities from Petit-Saut dam, French Guiana - Lab288 P1 (version 3) (version 3) | ecosystem: Host-associated > Arthropoda: Insects >...
AAATAAATTAAAATTTTACGTGAAAATTCTAAAGGGGGAGAAAAAACAATTAAATTGTGTGGGTGGGGGGGGGGGGGGAGTGGGAGCCTATGCTTCTTCAACATAATACCACCTGTGCTGCCACTTCAGCAGCAATAGAAAGCATGGGATTTGAGTTGTTCCACACCCTCCCCACAGCCCAGATTTGGTGATGTCTGACTTCTGGTTGTTTGGAGCTTTCAAGACACATCTCAAAGGCAATCGTTTCACACATGATGGAAAAATGGTCTCAAGAACAGCCTGAAAAATTCTACACTGACAAGTTTGAAAAACTTGTTCAGAGCTGGCAGCATTGAATGAGGACTACATGGAAACGAGATGTATAGAAAGAAAATACACAATCTAGGCTACATTTTATGCTTTTGTTACATTTCGATACCTTGTCTGGATTAAAGATACAAATATGGAGACAATACTTAAGGAACACACCTTGTACCAAGATTATGGTTTTGCAGGATACTGAAGCACACATTTTAACATACAGGTACCAACCTTTCAGTAAAACCTATTGCTTACAACTTCAGGGCAGAAGGGATGAGAGGAATCATATCCAGGATGACCATAATCCAGTTTAATACCACTCGCACCCCATTTTAAATTCTACCTTCAGTTCATCACTTGTTTCCTTAAAGCCGTCTGACAAACATATACAGTACAACGTATCAAACACAACAGTTTTTATTACATAAAATATTATTTTAGGGCAACATGTTTCAACTCTTTTTGAGTCACCTTCAGGCTCTCTAAAGTACAGATCCAAGGTTAATAATGTTCATAGTGCATTCTGGAATCCCGAATGCTTGTAATAGGAAGTATAATTGTTGCAAAAATACAATGTCAGTAGATTTTTTAAGATATATACAATAGATTATGGCTTAAAAAATTAAAACAATAAAAAATCCATATGAGTAGTTGTGTAATATGGAGGTATTTGTATATAAATAAATTAGTTGTTACACAACGCAGTGACATCTTATAGAGTTGTGCATATTGGGGATGACTGACTGTTTGCAGAGCTTAAATTGAATTATTAAGGTGTCATAGAATGGTTCCCCACTGATTGGTTACTAGTATTTACATATTATAATGGACTAGATATAATGAATGTAGGGTGCTGTTGAGTCACAATGGGCACTGCCATGGTTGTATCCCCTATCTGTTAATACGTAGAACTACTGGTTTATAATATGGCACTAGAGGTAAGAATTATTGTCTTGCGTCAGCACGGGTATTATGGACTAGAAGAACTTACGTTCCTATCATAGATGATGCTTTTTAAACTTTCTCCATGACGAAAAGGAGAGTTTATGTCTTATACATTATGACGTGCAGTTCCTTGAAGATTGTCCTGTGTTTATGCAGACGGACAGTCTGTCACAATTGAAAATATGTACAGGTTAGAGTCATCGTCTTGCGTACAGGGTGGTGACAGTCTATGGTGTAGTGCTACAATTGTATGTACTTTGGCATGCATGGTGGATGACCTTCGCAATGTTGTGTAGCGAAGTCTCATCCGTTGAGCGCAATTGGAGATCTTGCAAGGCTGAACTGAGTGTTGCTGTCTATAGGTAGTAATCAGTGGGTAGTCCTCTATGGGAATTTCATCTCCTTGTGTATGGGGTGGCAACAATCTATGATGTAGCGTTGCACTGGTTGTACATACTTTGTGCATGCACAAACACAAACATGTACTGAACATGCATGCACACACTGAATAGGGAATGGACAGACGAAGTAGCATGCATGGTGTGTGTGTGTGTGTGTGTATATACATATATATACCATGCATGCTACTATCATCATCTATATCCTCGTGCTACACTGCTCCTAAGATTCCTAGCCTATGCATGGTTAGCATCTGTGTACGTGTGTTTACGCAAGCGTGTATCAGAGGTGGACAGATTATTCAATCTGAAGAAACACAAGAAAACCTTTTAAATGTATAGACCAGGGCTGATGAACTTATGGCACATGTCCAAAAAGAAACACAGAGAGATTTCCTCAGCGTGCGGCATTCGCTCGTTCCATGCCTTTTTATTTCTTTTACCCAACCAGCCTCTCTATACTGTGAAGAATATTGTATATATACACATCTGACTGTGTACAGACTGTATATGCATTACCATTGCTTCTAAACAACACTGCAAGTGAAACACTTTTACACCAATCAGGAGTGGTATTATTTACTGAGTGGGTATTTATGATTGGGGCACCGGCTGGCGGTGACACGGCAAATACGTGGCATTGGACCAAACATTTTACAGTCCCTTCAATAAACCGCTGACCCAAGTCTCCGAATCAGAACCGGGTGAGCATCCCCTACCCAGTACAAAGCTGCAGTGTTTTGTTACCGCATAATGGTTGGCACAAAATCTTTCTGCTCACACTCTTTGTTGTTTTGTGAGTGAACAGATAATACATTCTGCCATAGGCCCATGGAAGGCAATAACAAGTGCCTTCATACAGAAGTGAAAATTCTGAGGTATGTGACAAAAATTTACACTCTTATTAATTGAACTGTGGCATTTCCTTGATTCTAAGATGCACTTTTTCACACTTTCAAACTTATTAATTGGGGGTGTCTTACATTTGGTGTCTAAGAATTGACGTCTAAAAGTCAATATGGGCATTAATGAAGAAGACAGTGCTTCATGCATATCTCTCAAAGCAAGCAAGTACAAACCTGACGTAAATTACCTGTCACTTTTGTGCAGTAGCAAAAGGTGTACTAAGAGTAAAATATGTTTACTTGTTTTCCCTTTTTTTAATGTAGCCTATAACAATTGTAACTGACACAATAACAATTCTATAATTCTTTACAAATCATCATTAATAAATACTGCTGTTTTTAAATTATTTTAGATAAACAAAGATTTATTACTTATTGAAACAGACTTCCTGCAATGTTTGCATTGATTTTAATCTCTATGTTTTGTATTTGAATTACCAAAACAAAATGGTTACAGGTAAATATACCTATAAAATAAAACAAATATGACAAAAATTCATTTTTCTTCTTATTTCATATGTACAAACTTGTTACTGTCCCCTTATTACTACGCGTAACACAAAGTCATTACAGTTGTCTTTTATTAGGTATACCTACTACTGTGGTTACAAATTGCATGTAATTTCTAAAATTTTCTCATTTAAAACCATTCAGAAGCCTCAATGATTACCTAAAACAGGCTCCATAAGAATGTATTCAAGTATTCTGTTCACTCTCACTCTGCAATAATTTTTACAATAAAAGTAACATACATGTCATAATTACAAAATATGCAATGTCATTTTATTTATTGGATTATTCTTTTCAAACAGGAAGTAGCAGCAGTCCCAATTACCTTCACATTTTCTTCCTTGCCATATTCATCAAGGAGATGTTTATCAGACATACAATATAATAAATATACTATGCATTAATTATACAATATAATTACAAGAGAAATAGACTACCCAGGGTAATGAAATACAACTCCCCAACTGGCAGAAGGAATCATGGTAGACCTTTGAAGAGACTTCTGGATATGTCAGACCGGAACGGGTCAACAAGTGGCCCAACTCCATGAAAGATATATGATGATGATGATGATATAATTACAATATGCATTAATAATAATAATGAAATAATTATTAATAATTAGAAATGACTCCACCTCCTTATTTTGCTCTTAAAAATTCTCATGGACATGTGAAAGAACTTCATTAAAACTTATAGATAAAATGGGTATGCGCACTTAAAACAGATGCCAGCCCTGGTACAGAAGCATTGAAAACTAATAAGGTAATTATGAGTTCTGTTGTATACATACTTAAAGTTTTAAAAAGATATCACAAGATAAGAGAACAGATCCCATTCACATGAAAAGGAACATTATAGGAATGTATTTCCTCTTGGATGGTAAAGGTTAATAATGGGAGAGTTTAGTTTACACACAAGCAAGGTATTTAAAAAACAGTGTCTCTTAAATGACCTCCTTATTCACAGATACAGCCTTATATAATATTCTTTCCGCTGTAATTGTATTCAAAACTGTGTCTTGGTACAAGCAAATGTCACGAAGGCGTGCGAGCATGTATACAAGTTTCTTAGCTAAGTTAGTTACAATTCATACAGATCAATAAACGATACAAAATTGTGTGCAAATGTTCAGTTATTCATCATGTCAAATAATGTGATTTCCGACAGCTGTGCAATCTGCATACAACTCTTTCACACAATATAATGTTAAACGGGGAGTCAAAGTGGTGACAGATAAAGTACAGCAAACAAAAAGTGTTCAGCAGGAATCATCAATGCATACAGCATGATAAAATGAAAAGGTTGTGGAGGAAATTAAACATGGACCAAAAAGGTCAGTTCAGCTTGCATTAGTTGTGGCAGTCTCCAACCAGTGTCAAACGATTTCCATCCCTTTAAGTTATGCATGGTGCAAGAATTCAGGGAGACAGCAAAGTAAGTGACAGTCCTCAGAACTTTCCTGCACTTAATTATCCAAACACCATGAATCGTATGTTCATGAGTAACAAAGCTCATTTTCATCCTTCAGGGTTTGTCAACAAATAAAACTGGAGGTAATGAACAAGATGCAGAAAATGTACACAAATTGTGGAAAAGTCCTCTGCATTCAGCTACGATACTGTGTAGTGTGCACTCCCTTTCTCAGGGATTATAAGACTGTACTTGTTCAAAGATAGAAAAGGGGAATCATTAAAATTATGGTAAAATGCTACACAATATGCTTTAAACATTTTTTCCACCAACACCTCAGTGAATGCCAGATAATATATGGTAACAGGGTAACAGCAAGGTGAAAAACATTCCAGAATGTGTACAGTTTTCAGGGAAAAAAAGTCAACAGCGTACACTATATTACATTCATTTACTACTGATCTAAAAATGTTCTGGCATAAGTGGCCATCATCAGGAATCACTACAACCTATCATGACCATTACCTCTTAAAATTTCAAATGTAAACATGGAGTAAAAGGTAAGATTTACGTGATGCATACATTAAAGCATACATTGATAATACAGATATTACAATCAGTTTTATAACTGACAGAATAGAACAAAGACAATGTATACCCTGTCAAAGTCACAATCACCGTGTGTACATAAGCACTGAGTAGAGTATAGTGAATCCAGACACCTTAAAAAGTGTGATAAAACAGGTTGCATTGGCTGTCTGCCTCAATGTTACTAGGCAAAAGTACTATGTTCCACATAGGACATTAGAATAGTCTTCATGGAGCAGAGGTACTCTACTTATCTTCCTGATATACCGAAGTACACAGTAATAATGTGTTAAAAAATGTATGGGTGTGATATGAAGACTCTGCAAACCAACCTACTTTCTGCTCTGACGTAAACTGGCTGCTTTGACCACCACTCATGAGCAACCACTCCACATCCTCATTACTGTGGAATCCATTAACTCCAAAGTATAGCTCAGTGGCCTAAACACATGATTGTTATGATGTGTGATCCTTTACCCTGACAATACCACACCATACAGTACGTCAGACACCACAACTACTACACTTGTTTCAGTGTGAACTTCTGGACCTTCCACCCTACTATTTGTGCCACCAAAGCAACACTTGGGATGTTGCAAATTCTGCCATGAAAAAGAAATGAGTATGGCTCTCTGTGAATGGTTGCCAATGCAAAAGCCCAATTTCTACCATAATAAATTCCTCAACCCATGCCAAACCAGGACAAACACAACAATGTGCTCAGAAAATAATTGAAAATAACGGCCCTTTGTGAAATAAATCAGCTGCACTTAACACTGTAATGACTTCCCATTCAATTTCTGTGAGCTCAGGAAGATCACACACTGAGCATCTTTCATAAGGACTTGCTTGTGTAGTGGATAGTCTACATCATTAGTGTAGGAAATGTGCATGCACAGTTTTCTATGTTCAAGGAGTACAACTTAATTAAATAAAAAACCTGCCAGTCTTCTCAAAATCTTCTGTATAACTGAGGGTAACATTACTTACATGAAACTGAATAAAGAACTATCTGAAAACTTACATTGCTGACTAGAGATTTTGCAGAGTTACTAAGCAAGACACGGTCACACCAGGATGGACATCGAGTCTGCATGTAACAGTTTGCTTCTTTCCTGTCCTCTTCAAATGGATAACTTGGTTGAAAAGTGATGGTAAACTCGTACAAACGATCAGCAAAAGGTTCAAGCTCACGGTCAAACTCTCTTAGCTTGAAAGTAAAAGGAATTTATATTAGAAATACTGACAGACTACCACTACAACACAAAATTAAACACATTTAATTACAATCTAACACAAACGTGAAGCCCCAGCTCTCATAGGGGATGACTATAAGATGTTACTTTAATTGTATTTCATTTTAGATCAGTGTGGCTACATTTCTTACATCTGAGCTGCCAACATAAATCTCCATCAAATGAACCTTCCATTAAACTACACTTCAAAATTACAAATCATTAATCTTAAAACTGTCAAACCTTCATCAACATTAGACAGAAATTGGGATTTTCCAATATCACCTATCCCAGGTTCTGTCATTTAAATACCTAACAACCACCGGGGCCAATTTTATTTTGCCATTATTAATACTGTTGATAAAAATGTTGGGATTATCAGACTAAATATGAGAGATGACAAGAAACAGTTGGTAAAAGACAAAATATAACTATTCTCAGCTCAGTTATAAGGTAAAGACTGTAATTATTTGATATTATGTAAGTGATAGTATTTTACATAAAAATTATCTACAATTATGTACAGCTTTTATTATAGCATAAAGTTCAAAATAGAAGGCACAAAATATACCAATGATCACTTTATGTAAAACACAAAATTTCCAAACTTACACATTAGAATAGAAAACAGAAGGGCAAGCACTGCACTGCCCCGTGCACTTCAACCATTACTGGCTGTCTGTGGAGCCCTTTAGCTCATGCCTTCAGCAGCGCCTGCAGTAAAACTGCTGACACAGATGTCCTCAGAGTCACCTGGTTTCAAAAAATAATGACCCAGGTGCCTGAATCTTAAAGTGGCCAAAGCCTCACAGCCACAAAGAATGTGTGAGACCGTTTCATATGCCTGCTTGCATCTACAACACTCGGGACTGTATACCAGCCCAGTTTAAATAAATACCCTCTTAAATGACATTGTCCTGTCAGAAACCCTGTCATTATTCTTAGCTGGTTTCTGCTCAGACTGAGCAATTCCCCAGCTCTTTCCACAGATGGACTTTTAAGAAAGCCCTTATCTTGCCTTTGTCCACATATGGACTGCCGATGCTCCTCAAGTTTCTTGCTTGTCCAGTCCATGATCACCCGCCTGGCAACCTTTGCAGATATACTCAGTGCAGGCTCAAGTCCTGAGTGGATGTGAGGAGCCTTCTCTGGCCAACTGAACAGCTAGTTCACTTCCACCTGTTCCCATGTGTCCTGGCACCATTATCAGCTGGATCTTGTTATGATCTGCCAGTTTCATCAAGGACTGATGCAGTCCCAAACAAATCAAGAATTTATCTGGAAGCTGTCAAGGGCCTTAATGGCTGCTCGGCTGTCTGAAGTCATATAGATGTTCCTGTTTACCTCTTTTCAATATCCTCCATTACACGTGCCTTAACCCTTAGCCGCCGAATGACATATATATATGTTGTGCTGTGAGGTCTTTAAAGAGCCAAACGATATATACAGAGTGTCCCAGGAGGAATGTGCAAGACTTCGGAAGAGTGTTCCTTATGTTAAAGTATATCGAGATATATATATATATATATATACATGGGCTGATCATTCAATTCCGGGACCGATTTTTTTGTGAGTGAATGAGTAGACTTAATGGATAGTTGGTCTTGTCTCCTTCGAAATAGTGCCCTTGTGCTTGCATGCACTTATTCCAGCGCTCCTGCCACTGACGACAGCACCTCTGGTAGTCACTTTTTGTAATAGTCCTTAGTTGTCTCGTCACGTTGACTTGAATATCTTCAACATAACTGAATCAGCATCCTTTCATTGTTTTCTTCAGTTGTGGGAACAAGAAGAAGTCACACTGAGCAAGGTCAGGGGAATAGGGAGGTTGCGGGAGCGACGGAATGTTGTGTTTCTCCAGAAATTCATTTGTGGTGACAGCCCTGTGGGCAGGGGCGTTGTCATGGTGCAGGATCCAGTTGCTGAAGCGCCACTTCTCAGGGCGATGTCCGTGCACAGCGTCGTGGAGGCGTTGCAGGACTGTTTTGTAGAACTCCTTATTTACCGTCTGTCCTGTAGGGACAAACTCATGATGAACCAGCCCGTCAATGTCGAAGAACGCAATCAACATGGTCTTGATATTGGACTTCACCTGCCGCGCTTTCTTCAGTTGAGGAGATGATGATGTGCTCCACTGGGAGGACATTTGCTTTCTTTCCGGGTCATACCTGCAAACCCAGCATTCGTCACCAGTGATTACCGAGGACATGAAGTTGGGATCATTTTGGGCTCAATCACGGAGGTCAGTGCAAATTGACACGCGATCGTCCTTCTGTTCCGCCATTAGGAGACGGGGCACAAATTTCGCTGTCACACGTCTCATTCACAAATCTTCAGTTAGAATTTTCTGGCACATACCGAATGCTATTGTAACTTCCTCTGCAACCTCTCTGATAGTCAGACATCGGTCAGCACGAATGATTTCTCGCACACGTGCCACGGTCTCCTCGGTGTGGGAAGTGGAAGGCCTGCCTGGGCGGGGGTTGTCTTCAAAGGATCGGCTCCCACTTTTGAAATGGGAATACCACTCAAATGTCTTCGATCGACTTAGGCAGGACTCTCCAAAAGCTGCTTGCAGCATTTCATACGTTTCAGCACCAGTTTTCCCCAGACAGAAACAGAAATCAATGCACACACACTGCTGCACTTTCTCCTCCATCGTGAAATGTGACGCACACTGTTGTAGACGTTCACCCAAGGGACTCCACAGATCGAATGCGGGGAGATACCGACCTCTGGTTTTGCACATATACTTGTACAGAGTTGCCACGTGTCTCACTCTGTTGCCATTTCGCTACGCATTATAGTTCCCAGGAAAAAAATCAGTCCCGGAATTAAATGATCAGCCCACGTGTATATATATATATGTCGCAACCAGTGTGACGAATTTTGGAGCAATTCTGTTCACTCCTAATATGCATAGTGCAGAGTTCTGCTTTGCTGTGGACACTTGAAGGTCAGGCCTGTGTTGTGTAGCCACAATGGCCCCCCCCTTGCCCCTTCAACCCCTCTGTAGAGCCACTCTTTTATACGTCAACACATACCAGCTGCACATTTATTGCAGGTGACTAACACAGTTCCAGACACAGCACGTCTTGTTTATGGCTCAAAAAGGAGTTGAGAGAGGTTTGAATATCAATATCGGCCAATGAAACAAGCAGGAACTGTTGACCAGAAAGTTTTCAGTGGCGTAATGTAACGCATATTCTCAGACAAAAGCCATACACAAAAATTGGAGATATCCACAAAAATTGATGTTTACAGATACAGGAGGTACCACTGACGTGCTCTAGTAGAGCTGCGGCATTCTGTAGGGGTTGTGGGGCAGTCATTTGCAACACACACCCGCAAATTTACTAAAAACAACTTGGGCACCCCCCGCATAGCTGTAATATTGTGCAGGAGTCACATCGTGGCTTTAGATCTGTTTTGCTCTCACCATAGTAGCCCATATTTTCATGATATGTGTTTGTTGCTAGGCACAGTTACAGAGAGTAGTCTAAGCAGGTCGGACTCGTAAGCGCTGGGAATGGCCACCAAGAAACTGAAGCTCGACGAGGAAGCCATCACTGAAATTCTGGTTGCAGACACTGATTCAGAATCAGGTGCTGAGGTTAGCAATGATGATGATGATGATGATGATGATGATGATGATGATGATGAAGAAGAAGAAGAAGAGGAAGAAGAAGAGGAAGAAGAAGAAGAAGAAGAAGAAGAAGAGGAAGAAGAAGAAGAGCAACAACAACAAGAACAACAACTACTACTACTACTACTACTACTACTACTACTACAGCAAGCCTCAGCACAAGACAAACCACAGGCTGCAACAAGTGGTGGAGGATTATCACCCTGGGGACCGCCTCAAGAAGGAACACAAATGTTCATCCTTTCGTCGGTCCAGCTACAAGTGTGAAAAAAAGTGAGGCTCCACACATCAACAAAGACAGCTCACCACTGTCTGTGTTGATGTTGTTTTTCACAGTAATTTTTCATCTACTGGTGGAACAGACCAACTTATATTACGAGCAATTCTTAGACCGACAAGCCGGACCTAGCTGCCGACTACCTGACATTACGTTGCCAGCCATGATGACTTTCACTGCCTTAGCTCTGCGGATGGGACACGTCTTGAAAGACACACTACATGACTACTGGTCCAGACTTAGACAGACACGCACTCTGTTTTTTGGGGAGACCATGACACGAGACAGATTTTTACACATACTACATTTTCTGCATTTTGCAGACAATTCACAGAGACCTAACCAAAGCGAAGAATATGACCGACTGTGGAAACTGAGGACCATCTTTGATACACTGGACGACAATTACGCAAAATTCTATAACCCCTCGGAGAATTTGGCAGTGGACAAGGTAATTGTAAAATAATGGGGCAGGGTCATCTTTAGGCAGTATATTCCACAGAAAGAAAATGTTTTGGCATCAAAATTTACAAACTGTGTGATGAAGCAGGGTACACGTGTGCCATGACGGTGTACTTGGGTAAAGACTCGCAATCCGCCACTGATGACATGACTGCAACACATGCAAGTGTTAGACATTTGACCCACAGAGTTGAAGGCTTAGGACACAAACTATTTATGGACAATTTCTTTTCATCACCAAGACTGTCTGATGACTTGGACGGACATAAAATAAATTCTTGCGGGACAGTACGGCCTAACAGAAAAGACATGCCCCATGACTTTGGACCAAAACAACTGAAACTGAACAGGGGTGACGTAAGGGTTAAGACCAGGGGAGGTTTGACCGCATTAGTTTGGAAGGACAGACGAGAAGTTTACATGCTGATTAACATGGACCCACCACCAGCAGAAGGAAATTTTTGTGACAACAGCAACCGCCCCGTGAAGCCTCACATCGTGGAACGGTATAACCGGCACATGGGTTTCGTCGACATTTCAGATTGTATGGCCAACAGCTATTTGATGGATGGATGTAACCTCAAGTGGACCACGAAACTGTTTTTCCACCTCCTGGATCTAACAGTACTCAACAGTTGGATTTTGTTATCTTCATGTGGGGCTCAATATACCCACCGAGATTTCAGACTCCTGGTGAGGAATTTGATTGAAGAAGCTGGAAAAATCCAATATCGCCCCACCCCCAGTTTGATTGGAAGACCAAGTGCGGCGGCAGCAAATATTGTGCGGCTCGAGAGCCGTCATAACCAACACTAGCCAGTGAAATCAAC
>Ga0136643_10015354_pt1 | contig 11508 bp, 9 predicted proteins | sample TergutLab28metaG_FD_96883 | JGI IMG/M metagenome (GOLD analysis project Ga0136643, IMG submission 96883) | Labiotermes labralis P1 segment gut microbial communities from Petit-Saut dam, French Guiana - Lab288 P1 (version 3) (version 3) | ecosystem: Host-associated > Arthropoda: Insects >...
GTATCTCTGCCAGACGGACCTCCGGGGTTTCGGCACCCCGGAAGAGGAATAGGAAGGACAAGAGTGCGAGGACACAGAGTACCGCGATGATGACGAAGGTTAGGGGTTTTCTGCTTTGCTTCACCGTGCATCAGCCTCCAATCTGGGGCGTGAAGGATTCTGGTTTTTTGTCTGTGTGTCCGAAATGCCAGAGGATAGCGTCTGCAATACGGCGGGAGGCGTAGCCGTCTCCGTAGGGATTTACGGCGTCTGCCATGGCGCTGTATGCGGTATCGTCTGTGAGTAGGGTTTCGGCGAGGGAGAGGATTTCATTCCGCTTGACACCTGCCAGACGTACTGTGCCGGCCTCGATTGCTTCGGGGCGTTCGGTTTCGCGGCGGAGGACGAGGACAGGCTTGCCCAGAGAGGGAGCTTCCTCTTGTATGCCGCCGGAGTCTGTTAGGATGAGATGGCTTCTGCTCAAAAGGGCGTGCATTTCTACGGTATCGAGAGGGTCAATCAGGTGGATGCGTTCACAGTTTCCCAGCATCTTCTGAGCGGTGTTTTTCACGGTGGGGCTTGGGTGGACAGGGTAGACGAGTTCTACATCCGGGTGGCGATTGACCAGTGTTTTGACGGCTTCGAAGATGTTTTTCATGGGTTTGCCGTAGTTTTCCCGTCTGTGACAGGTGAGGGTGAGGATGCGGCGGTTTTCCCAGTCGAGGGTGTCCAGCACATTTCCGAATGTACCCGAAAAGCTGCCTAATGTGTAGCGCATGGCGTCGATTACGGTGTTTCCTGTGATGAAGACACCTTCTGTTACACCTTCTCTGCTGAGATTTTCCCCGTTGCGCACGGTGGGTGCGAAGTGGAGGTCTGCGATTTGGGTGACCAGTTTGCGGTTGATCTCTTCGGGATAGGGGGAGTATTTATCCCCGGAGCGGAGGCCAGCTTCTACGTGGCCTACCGGGATTTTCTCATAAAAGGCGGCGAGGGCTGCTGTGAAGGTGGTGCTGGTATCGCCGTGGACTAGGATGCAGTCTGGTTTGGCCTCATGCAAAATCGCGCCTAGGCCGAAGAGGGCTTTGGCGGTGACGGTATAGAGGGTTTGACCCGGTTCCATAATGTTTAGGTCGTATTCTGCGTCTAGGTTGAAACGTGCCATAACAGCGTCTAGCATCTCCCGATGTTGGGCTGTGAGGCAGGTGCTTACTTCGAACTCAGGGCGGCTTTTTAGCTCGATGAGTAGAGGTGCCATCTTGATGGCTTCCGGCCTTGTACCGAAGATATTCATGACTTTAATCGGCTTCATGGTCGTCTCCTTCTTTGGACGAAGCTTCATTCTTGCTCTCGCCGTTTTTTCGTACGCCGCGCAAGGTGATCCAGGCGCAGGCGGCGATGGCGACGAAAGCGAGGATGGTAAACACCACGCGGACTTGTCCGCTGGAGGTCATAATGACGGCGATCATGCCGAGGAATCCGCTAATTAAGTAGATGATGAACACGGCTTGCTTTTGGGAGAAGCCGAGGTCAAGGAGTCTGTGATGGAGATGCCCTCTGTCCGGGGTCATGGGGCTTTGGCCTTTTGCGACACGCCGTAGGATGGCGAAGGAAGTGTCTAGGATCGGCAGTGCCAGCGCCATGAAGGGGACGGCAAAGGAGATGATGGCGTAGAACTTGAATAGGCCTAAGATACTCATGGTGGCGAGGAGGTAGCCGAGTAAAAGGGCGCCTGTGTCGCCCATGAAGATTTTGGCGGGGTTTAGGTTGTAGGGCATAAAGCCAAGGCAGGCTCCGGCTAGGGCGGCTAGGATCAGCGCTACATTGCCGTCTGCTGTGACGAGGAGGGCTACGACTAGCATGGTGAGGGAGGAGATAGTGGAAACGCCGACGGCGAGGCCGTCTAGGCCGTCGATGAGGTTTACGGCGTTTGTGATGCCCACAATCCAGATGATTGTGAGGGGGATTGCGAGGAAGCCGAGGTTTAAGTAATCAGACGCCCCGAAGATGTTTGGATTTGAGACCAGATCGATAGTCACACCGTGAAAGACGGGGATCAAGGCTGCAACGATCTGTGCAAAAAACTTCTGCCAGGCGCGGAGCTGGATGATGTCGTCTACCACGCCGACAGTGACGATGAGGAGGGCGCCGACGAGGATGCCTTGGATCTCCCGGTCGATTTCGGCGAAGATGACGACACTGACGATGAAGCCGATGAAGATCGCAAGTCCGCCTAGGCGGGGGATGGGGGTTTTGTGGACACGGCGATTGTCTTTTGGTACGTCAATCGCGCCGATGCGTTCGGCGAACTTTTTGACGGGGGGGGTTGCGAACAGGCTGACGACCAAAGCAATCGCAAGGGCCAGGACAACCTGAAGGGTTAAGGGATAGTTAAAGCTTACCATGACTTACCTCTGGTATCTATAATGTTCTATTTTGTAGGGGCGAACTGTGTTCGCCCGTATGTTTCAGTTCTATACGTACCATCGATCATGCGGTGGAAACCACAACTGCGGGCGAACACAGTTCGCCCCTGCGTGGAGTTACCGCGAGTTGTGTACATTCCTACTTGGCTACGAAGCCGATTTTTTTGTAGACTTTTTGCAGTGTCCGCTGTGCGACACGATTTGCGTGTTCGGCGCTTTTTCTGTAGACAGACTCTAGATAGGCCTTGTCTTTCATTAGCGCTTCCGCACGCTCTCTTGTGGGGCGGAGGAGTTCTACGACGGCATCTCCCACGGTTTCTTTGAAGGCGCCGTAGCCTTGGCCTGCGAATTCGGCTTCGATCGCCTCTGGTGTTTTGCCGGTGGCGACGGCGTAGATGTTGATTAGGTTTGTCACACCCGGTTTTTCGCCCAGGGCGTAGCGGACTTCCGCATCTGAATCGGTGACGGCGCGTTTGAAGCTTTTTAGGATGACTTCCGGCTTGTCCATGATGTAGATACAGCCGCCTGCGGGGTCGGATTTGCTCATTTTCCGGGTGGGGTCGGAGAGGCTCATGATCCGCTTACCCTCTTTGGGGATGAAGGCTTCCGGGAGGGTGAATACGTCGCCGTAGATGCCGTTGAAGCGATTGGCGATGTCTCGGGCTACTTCTACGTGTTGTTTTTGATCGTCTCCAACGGGGACGAGGGAGGTTTGGTAGAGCAAGATGTCTGCCGCCATGAGGCTTGGGTAGGTGAAAAGTCCCGCGTTGATATTCTCTGTGTTTTTTGCGGACTTATCCTTGAACTGGGTCATGCGAGAGAGTTCGCCGAACATGGTGTAGCAGTTTAGTACCCAGCCGAGTTCCGCGTGGGCGGGGACGTGGCTTTGGATGAAGAGACAGCAACTATCCGGATCGAGTCCGGCGGCGATGTATTGGGCGATTTGTTCGAGGCATCGTCTCCGGAGTTCCGCCGGTTCTTGCCTTACGGTGATGGCGTGGAGGTCAACGATACAGTAGAAGCAGTTGTATTCTTCGGAAAGGTCTACCCAATTTTGCAAAGCGCCCATATAGGAGCCTAAGGTAAGCGCCCCGCTGGGCTGCATACCGCTGAAGATGGTCTTCTTTTTTTCTGGTGTAATCAGTTCTGACATGGTGAGATGTCCTCCCGGTTTTTTGTTCTAAGTAGCACCCATCATTCTATCACAATTTTCTATGCTTGGCGATAGCTTTCGAGGAATTCTCTTAATCGGGTTGCGAGGCCTGCTAGGGTGGTCATATCTGGCAGATAGACGATGCGGAAGTGGTTTGGCTTGGGCCAGTGGAAGCCGCCGCCGTGGGTTAGGAGGACGTACTTTTCCCTGAGGAAATCCACTACGAATTGTTCGTCATCTGTGATGTTGAAGCGTTTGGCGTCGATTTTTGGGAAGAGGTAGAAGGCGGCCTTTGGTTTTACGACACTTAGGCCGGGGATGTCTTTGATGGCATTATAGATGAATTCTCGCTGCTCATAGATCCGGCCGCCGGGTTCTGTGAGCTGTTTTGGGGTGTCGGGATCGGCTAGGCCGATTTGGATGACGGATTGGGCGAGGACGTTGGAGCAGAGACGCATGGAGGCGAGCATGTTGAGGCCTTCGATGTAGCTCTTTGCACGGGCTTTGTCTCCGGAGATGCACAGCCAGCCGGCGCGGAAGCCAGCGATCAGGTGGCTTTTAGAGAGGCCGTTTAGGGTGAGGGTGAGCACATCGGGGGCGATGCTTGCTAGGGCGTGGTGGATATGACCGTCCATGACGAGGCGGTCGTAGATTTCATCGGAGAAGAGGATGAGATCGTGTTCACGGGCTAGGTCTGCGATTTGTTCCAGGATTTCTTTCGGATAGAGGGCGCCGGTAGGGTTATTGGGGTTAATCACCACAATCGCTTTGGTGCGGGAGGTGATTTGTTTTTTCATATCTGCGATATCCGGGTTCCAGTCGGATTTTTCGTCACAATGGTAGTAGACTGCCGTGCCGCCGGCTAGGGTGACGGCGGCTGTCCAGAGGGGATAGTCTGGGGCCGGGACTAGGACTTCGTCGCCTCGGTCTAAAAGGGCTTGCATACTCATGAGGATTAGTTCGCTGACGCCGTTGCCGGTGTAGACGTCGTTTGGGGTGACGTCTGGGATGCCTCTTTCGGTGCAATAGTTTGCCACAGCCTCTCTGGCGCAGGGGATGCCTTTGGAGGCGGAGTAGCCTTGGGATTCGGGGATGTCTCGGATGAGTTCCGCGATCATCTCGTCGGGGGCGTTGAAGCCGAAGGGGGCGGGGTTGCCGGTGTTGAGTTTTAGGATATCGTATGCGGCCGCCAGCCTGAAATACGACAGATCGGTCACCGGTCCGCGGATGTCGTAGCCGATGTAGTTGAGTTTGCTAGATTTCTGAATAGGTTTCATGTAAAGTCGCCCTCCTTGGTTTAATGTATCCGATTAGTGTACTACTTTTGTGGAGGTTTGTCAAAAGGAAAAGCCAGAGCAAGTGAAATGCTCCGGCTTTCGGATGTATTCGTAGGGGGCGCTGCCCACATCGCCCCGCGGTATCGAATCTACACTGAAACCGAAAGGACGGGACGATGTGGGCAGCGTCCCCTACGAATTTAGCTTTTGAAAATGTCAGCGAATAGTTTTTCGATGTCATCCCTGTTTTTGGCTTGTTCGTTCAAATCTGTCAGGAGCATGTCTGTGCTGTCGGTCAGGGAATTACCTAATATCATAGTGAGCTTTTGAAATATGTCTTCCAGTATGACCATGTGTTTATATAGATGAATGTACATCTCTTTGTAGGGCTCTTGCATACGACTACCATCCTTTCTATCAGGTTGTTAGAGGGATAGACCCCACCGCGAACTGATACGAAAAAAACACAGCATAGGTAAAAATACCCATACTGTGATGATGGTTTTTCATCACTCAAATGCCATACATGTTGCTAGATAGCGCAGGGATGTGCTATACTAGAGCATGCGGTGGGGCCTTTGAGGTCATGTATGGGTGGTTAACCGCACGGTTACGCACCCAAAGAATCGGCTACACACACTAGAGAGCTTTTCGTTCTTTTTGGTTGCTAGTCTGCATTGAAAAACTGTTCAAAAGCAACATTGAACTGGATATCCAACTCATAACCGCGTTTAACCTTGACGCTTTCAATGAGGTACGCCGTAATCATCTTCTTTGTCTCAGTATTGCTATCTTGGAAGATTCCAGACCAGCTAATTAGCTTGTTATAATCGGCTGTAATGGTTTCCAACTGCTGCTGACCATTCTCCAAATCCGCTTCATAATGGGCAACTTCATCCGTTGCCGTATCAATTTTGACCTTTGTCTGCTGGATTAATTCATTAAGCAGACTGGGGTCAAATTTACTTGTACCCTGAATCGCGTCCACCACTTCGGCTTGCAAGGCTTTCAGACTTTCAGTATGCTTGTGAAGCTCCGCCTTTACGCCTTTCAGCTTGGTTTTACAGCTTTGAAGCTCACTTAGATAGCTCTTCTCGATCAGCTCACTTTCAGCCGCATCTTTTATGTTTTGGAACAAGCTCACCAGCAACTCCGTGACCATATTATCAATCCTGTTCATGCTGTACGCCACCTGATTGTCACAATCACGCAGTCTTCTTGTCCTGTTATAACAGACGTAGCGGGTGTGCTTGTTCTCCACAAGTACGCCATCTGTCTTCCGTGTATAGGACTGCCTGTAATCAGAAAGATTTAGTCTGCCGCCACAACAAGCACAAAAGATATTCCCAGATAATAAGGCGTTTCCCTTTGTTTGAAGGGGAAGTGTTCGCGTCTTTGTGGCATCCACACGCGCTTTCCGCAACTTCTGTGCCTGTTGAAAGAGATCATCCTGTATAATCCGCAGTTCCGGTATCACGTCCGAGGCAACCTCACCACAAGTCATGATGCCGATATATATGGTGTTCTGTAAGATGACACGCACTGCCGCATGGGTAATCGGTTTTCCTCTTCTATTGCGTATACCACTCTCGTTTAAGAACGCGCTCAGGCGAAGCAGTCCAAGCCCTTCATGTACATACTTTGCATAGATCAGCTTGACAAATTCCGCCTCATAGGGATCTACCTCAATGTCGTGAATCTCTTGCCCCTTTTTGTTCATGCGTCCCTTTTTCACAAGTCTATACCCAAAAGGCACATTACCGCCGTAATAGCGGCCTTCTTGGGCGAGTTGGCTCAAGCGTGTTTTCGTTCTGACAGAGGTCTTGATGCTCTCACCGGAGGCTTGCCAATAGCGGATATAGTTGAGGAGTTTATCCGTGTGATTGTCAAGACGTTGCTGGCCTTCGTTTACGCTCCACACCTCAATTCCGTTATGGATGAACCATTCGACCACAAAGGGTGTCTCACTGTCAATTCTGCCGATCCGATCAAACATAAAAACCAGCAAAACATCAAACTCTTTTTTGACAGCCATCTTCTGAATGTCCTGTATGGCATCGCGGTCTTTGGCGGAGACCTTGAAGCCGGAAATACCGTTTTCGAAAAACTCACCTACGACAACCCAGCCCTGCCGTTCTGCAAATTCATGGCAAGCTTGCTTTTGCATGGGGATATCGTCTTTCTCTATTTTCCCCAGCACGGAAACTCTGTATAGATTAACAACTCTTTTCATGTGTGTTCCTGCCTTTCTCACTGTGAAATAATCATGATTTTCAAGTGAGAAAACAGGCCGAATATGAAGTTTGCAAGGTGCCTATATTTGAAACTTTCTACCAATCTATTATCTCACAAAAAGTCGAATTTGTCAAAGATATTCTGCTCGAAAACTCTATGTATTTCAATGGCTTCCAGTGTTTTTGGTGTGTGCGTCTATCAGCATGTTTTTGATGAGTGACATTGTTTTTTCGTCTATTCTTTCTGGGAAAAAGGCGCGTACTTTTTTGCCGCTTATGTAAAACTCCCGTTCAGTGAATTGAACAGGAGCAGAAGGTTTATTGTGTTCTGTGTGCATGTCATTTTTTATCATGAAATAGAATCACATCTCCTTTTAACTTGATTTTGCTCAATTATTTGTATTTTGCATCTGCCGAGTTTTGTTGACTATACTCATGATTGGATTTGCTCCACGATCATCCAATTCCCTTGTACCTCTTGCATCAGCAATTCAAACTGTGACAACTGATGCGCCCTTGTACGCGGATCGTAGTAGCGGACAGTCACATAGACTGCTATCTGATCCCCGCGCCGGATGAAGATGGGATTCACCAGCTCTAAGAACTCATACTCCACATCAATCGCCTTAAGCGCATGATCTCGCACGAAGTGGGCAATCATGCTCTCGCTGGCAGTGGGATAGAGGGTGAAGAACTCCGTTAGAAATTGCATGATCTCATTCTGCGTGTCCCCATCAATGGATGTATCGTGCGCCCTTGTTGGTAGCGTAAAGTCTGACCGCTCAAAACCACCGTGGATGGTGGGATTATGAGTAATGACCGCGTTCCCAGCCTCATCCGCATGGACAATCACCGTATAATATGCTAAGACCACATCCTCCGTAGATGTGGTCACTTCTCTTTGTATCACTTGATCAATGAACATCGGATAGCCATACTGATCATAGATGCGCTCTTGCACCACCTCATCTACATACTCAACAGTTGTAGCACTCAGCAACCGCTCGACAGAGAAGAGCACCCTAAAATTATGGTCATCTAAGGATTCCACACTCCAAATCCGTACAGCTCGTATCGCAGAACTAGAATCCACATCCCTTGCAAGTGTGGTGTTTAGCATGTGCAGGTCATCAGTGAGGAAGTGCAGCAGAGCTTCACTACGTGCGGCACTTTGTTCCGTACCCACCGGCCAAGCATAATAGATCCGAGCGAACTCTATCACAAAGCTCTCTATTTGGCTTGTGTCAGCAGTCTGTACCTCTACGATCTCCCGCTCAATGATCGTGTGGGTATCCACGGCGGTAAAGTGCTTGTATATTGCAAAGGTCAGGCTAATCAGGAGCAAAGCCCAGAGGATAAAGACAGATTTCCGCCTCGTTCCAATGGGTTTCACTCTTGGTCGTTTTTCTCTTTTCAATCCATTGCCTCCGTTCTATTATCGTATTCTGAACATGCTTTCGGGGAAGAATTGCAGAGGGTCAACCCGCACACCGTTTTCCAAAATTTCAAAATGTAAATGAGGCCCAGTCGATGATCCTGTGCTCCCCACATCTGCAATGTGCTGACCTGCCACAACCCGATCCCCATTTCGGACAAGATTCCGTGCATTGTGGGCATAGCGTGTCATGAAGCCGTTTCCGTGGTCAATCTGAATCCAGTTGCCGAATCCGCCGCGCTCATATCCGACAAAATTTACAACCCCACCGGCAGAAGCCACGATCTCCGCACCAAAGGGCGCACCAATGTCTATTCCGCCGTGCATCCTGTTTACGCCAGTGATGGGATGCCTGCGGTTGCCGAAGAGTGAGGTCACAAGATTGTGTCCTGGTGTAGGCCAGATAAAGCCGGATGATTCCATGCCGACTAAGTGCTGACGCACCAAGCGAACGTAGAAAAAATTGCCGTAAGCATATCTCCACCCGCCGTTTTCTGCTATGGCGATGGGATTTGTGTATGCAACTCGTACACCGCCCGAAAGCCTACGGGCAAAGGACATGGCAAGCTCAAAGGTATACTGACCACCACTTAGAACCACATAATCAATGAATCCGATGCCAAAATTATAGCTTTGGAGCACCGTATCCATGTCCGCCCCAAGACGTTCAGCGCGGTTAAGTAGCTGAGAAAAATACCGCACACCCTGCCGGATGCTCTCGTCTCTGGACAGGGAGTTAGGCGGTAATCCCAAGGATTCTGAGGATTGCATGACATCCTCCACTAGACCGCCGCTCTCTACTTGAATGATGGCAAGCAAATACCATATAAATGCCTCTACACCGAAGTATCCAGCATGATAGAGCACCAAGGGCTTTAGTGCCATAACCTCATCGGACAAATTCACGCCTACAGAGAAGCCGGGGTCTGGCTCCGGTTGACCTGTTACAAAAGCCATTGCGATGGCACCGATCAATAGGAGCAAGATTAGCATGAATATAGTGGGGATCACAATGAGCTTCATCATGGCCTGTCCCGCCTTTTTCGCCGATCTCTCCGCTTCCGCGATGGCTTGTCTTGCTTGTCCAGTTGATCCCTCGTCACAGGTTTTCCGTTGAGCTTGAATGTCTTGATGTTTCTTGCTGGGGCGTGGTGTGGTTGGGATGTAGCATTAGATCGTGATGTATCACGCTGGGCAGGCGTACGCGCTTGCCCCCTCTGCGCTGTGTTTTCTTGCGGCTTCTCTTGAAGTGGGGACGACCGTTCCGCTTTCCTTTGTATCTCAACATTGCCTCCTTGTTTACCTTGGGGTCTGTGAATCTCCGCTGACTGCTTCATCTCTACATTATCCCTATACTGCTCCCGCTGCTTGGAACGCGCCTCCCGGCGTTCTTTTCGTGTGCCGGATAGATTCTCTCGAAACTCGTGGGCATTCTGCGCCACGGTATGCTTTGCGTGGATGGGCATATCTTGTACTTTTTCTTTTGTCAGTGCCGCATTATCTTTCAGCTTCGCCGGAGTATCCACTAGTTTGCCGATAGACTGCCCAATCCGCCCACCAAGTGTCATGCGCTGGATTGGCTGTGCGTGTGGCTGTTGCGGTTGTGATCGTGCTTGTGATGATTGTGCCTGCTGTGGCGCGTCAGAGCTATTTGGTGCTACCGACGGCACATTCACGTTCTGTGGTGTACCCAGATTTCTTCCACGGTTTCCTATGGGTGATGGTGTCTCCACACTTCTAGGCCGAGACTCTGTGCTTGGCTCCGCGCCACCACCGTTACCAGAAGCGGGAACATTCGCCCCCTGCTGTGATCTGCGTTTGCTGATGAACTTACCGGCAACAATACCCGTTCCAAATGCCAAAGCCTTACGCCCCAAATTGCGTCCTGTCCGTAAGACAGACCGTTCCCCTCGATGGTTTTCTCCGCTTTGCAGGCGGATCATCCCAAGTAGCTCATCTTGCTTTTTGTGAACGCCCCAAAAGACTAAGATTTGTAGAAAGCCCACCAAGAGGAAGGGCATGGATAAGTCTGAGGATACACGATAAACCAAAAGCGATAGACTAAAGGCAATGGTAATGATGAGGGTGTATCCCACTCGTAGTAATAGCGTATTAAATACCCGCTCAATGCTACGCTTTGCGATCCCGCTGAATGTTGGGAACAGGGACAGCACCAAGGCAATCGGTAATAGTGTCAGGTAGAAGATCAGGAGCAGTTGTGAGAAGATCATTAGCCCTGTCAGGGACAGCACAAAGATGGAGATACCTAGATTGATGAAAAAGAGCACCAGCACTGTGCCGAAACGATCTACCTCTCCGCTGAGATAAATGTTGTTGTATATTTCTACCTCCCGGATCACCACATCAATCCGCGCATTTGAGTGGGGTGCGTAAGCAAGCAAGTCATAGACACGAGCGGGGTCTATGTCCAGTGATCCAAACTGCAAGAGCTGCCACGGTGCGTGTATCTGTACCTGATGTAAGGCCTCTCTGATCCCTGCCACTGCTACATCCGTATCGTTCGCCCCCGGATTTAGGATTGCATTGGTGATCCGCAAGGCACCATCGGCAAGGTCTACGGAAAGGCCATTGATTGCTTGAATATAGCTTGGAGCAAAGGCAATGAAGCCGATAGAGAGCACGAAGATGGTAACAAAATTCATGACAGCACCGAGTGCTTTTGTCATCTCGCGCTTGAACAAGCCCACATAGAGTACATAGGCTCCCATGGCCAGCACTGCTAAGGGAAGCAACATAGGCAGAAAACCTGTAGACGAGAATCCACTTTCTGACACCCCTGCGATCTGCTGTATATTGCGTCCAATCTCATCCGCTGCTCTGGATAAGAAATCCAGCCGGAACGCTTCTTGCACTACGCTTCCAACAGCCGAGGCAAGAAAGACGCATAGTTCCCAGATGGCATTGGTAATGGAGAACAGAATCCGGGATACATCCGGGAGTGAAATCCCGAACCAACCGCGTCCGGCATCTGGATCAATGTACA